>Ga0265342_10001634_pt1 | contig 20661 bp, 15 predicted proteins | sample 4CB327metaG_FD_203125 | JGI IMG/M metagenome (GOLD analysis project Ga0265342, IMG submission 203125) | Rhizosphere microbial communities from Carex aquatilis grown in University of Washington, Seatle, WA, United States - 4-CB3-27 metaG | ecosystem: Host-associated > Plants > Roots >... | reverse complement strand
TAGGTGCCCGCTTGGCAGCCCTGACTTTCTGGCCCGGCTCAGTCAAAGCGGATATCTTCACGCGCTCACGGGCGAGCTTGCCTTCGCCAGGCGCGCGGCGGAGGATGCCCCGGACACCGTCGCACTCTACGTTGACGATATTCCGGAAACGGTGGCTCAGTTCAGGCTGCACCCTGCCGACGACGTTGCCAACGTCACCCTCGTCAAGCCGAGCGACCGCAGCGTCTTCCACCGCTCGACCGAAGTCGCCGGACTTCGCTACGTTTCCCCCAGCCTGATGGCGGCGGATCTCGGCGCCAGCGATGTCTTCGAACGCGTCCTGGCATGGATGGCTAAGCACGAGCCTGCTTGGCGCGCACCGTTAAACTGAGCCAAGGGCTCGGCCGCAGTGGGGTGAATCTTCAAGACGGGACCATGGATGAACTCGTCTTGAGATTCAGCATGGCCGCTAGTGCGCACAGAGCCGCTGACAGGACGGCGACCGGAAGCAGTCCAAGAAGCGGGATGGCCAGGAAGGATGCAAGCGCCGCTGCGCCGGCCGCGCCGGCCAAATCCCAAGCATAGAGATTGGCCCCGGCGCTCGCGTGCCCGGCAACATGCACGGCCACGGGATAGACCGCTCCCGTGCTGGCGCCCACCAAGACGGTCACAGCGACGATGATGCCGGCGCCCCACCCCGGCCAGAGGCGCGCGCATTCGATGGAGAGCGGAACCAGCGCCCCAGCCACTGCAGCGCCGGCGCACGCCCGGGCGAGCACGCGCGGACGATGGAGAAAGTGTCCGGCCGTCAGCGCCCCCGCGGCCATGCCACCCATGAAAGCAGCGAGGAGCCCGCCGAGCGCATGGTAGAGGTGTCCGCGCAGGGCTTGAAAGGCGAGCAGCAAAACCATCTGCAAGGCCATCCCCGCAGCGCCAGCAGCCGCCGCCGCGAAGCCCGGGGCCGATCGACCAGGCCTTGCCAGCACGGCCAGCCCTGCCAGGCCAAGCCCAAGGGCCACCGTGAACCAGGGCACCCACGGCACCCGCACGAGAGCGAGGGCCACGCGGGCCAGCGCCGGCGAAACCCTCTGCAAATTCTCGATGAGCCCGAAGAAGTACACCACCGGACGAAGGTCCCGATTCTCGATGGGCAGCGCCGTGGCCAGCGACCGGCGATAGTCCTCGGCGTGAAACGGCAGCAATCGATCGAAGAGCCAGGTCCGGCCGACCTGGACCAGATGGAGCCCACGTTCGCCAAGCCTGGGCACCAACACACCGGGCCGGGCATCAACGCTCTGCTCGGCTGCCCAGAGAATGGTCTGGCCGCCGGGCGACACCGCGACGGCCGGAAAGACCGCCCCCAGCGTAGCCACCAGCGAGGCGTGGCGTTGCCTCGCGCCGGCGTCGAGATAGGCGTCGGAGCCAGGCGTGGCGAGGGCCAGAATCCCGCCTGGCGCGAGCGCGCGCCGGGCATCCGCGAAACACTCGCGGCTGAGAAAGCGCCCGAGGAGGGCATTTTGCGGGATCGGAAGGTCGATGAGAATGAGGTCATAGCGGCCGACTGCCTCGCGCAGGAGCCGGCGTCCGTCGGTGGCCAGGGCATGGACGCGCGGATCCGCAAGTGCGCTCCGGGTTGTCTCGTCGGAGAACTTCTGCGCGAGTGGGAAGACACCTGGATCCATCTCGACGTAGTCAAGACGTTCGGGTTTGTGCTTGAGCGCCTGAACCAGGCCCCCGCCAAGTCCCCCCCCCACAAGCAAGATCCGTCTGGGATTGGGATGCAGCAGCAAGGGCAGATGAATGCTTTCTTCCGCGGCAATCTCGTCCTCGCTGGTGAAGAGCAACGCACCGTCGTGAAAGAAGGCTCGTTGCTCTCCACGCGCTACGACGGCTAGCAGTCCGTAGCGCGAGGGCTGAAGGGAAAGGACCTGCTCGCCCGGGAAGCGCGCTCTTGCCAATCCCAACGAAAGCGACGGACATACGACCGCCGAAAGCACGACGATTGCCAGACTGGCGGCAGCTGCGATCCCCTTGTGACGGACTGCTAGGGGAAGGCTGGCTCCAGCGCACATTGCCCCGGCGATGAACACGATCCACACGCTCGAGACTCGGTCAGCGAGCAAGAAATGGAACATCAGACCCGCAACAGCAGAGCCGAGGGTCTCCGCGCCATAGAGCGTCGCTGCGCATCCTCGGCCGGAAAGCGCCGCCAGTGCCCAGGCGAAACACAGCCCACCCAGAAGACAGGCAGGGGCCAACGCAAGAAGCGACGTAGCCACCAGGGCGGACAGGGTGGGGATTTGTCCAAGCGCATCCGGCCCCGCCCAGCGGGTCATCCACAGCGAGCCGAGCAGGAGCAGCGGCGCGATGGATAGCAATCTCCCGAGCCAGCGCGCCGCCTGTTCTGGCCTGCTGGCCACCCGGCCCCCAGCAGCGCTCGCGAGACCGGTGAGCAGCAACCACAGTGCGAGGATGAGTCCCAGCACGAGCTCGTTGCCCTGGGATGAAGCGAGGATCTCGCGCAGCAAAACCACCTGCACGAGCAAAGAGGCAGCGCCCGCAGCCGAAACAGCAACCGCAACGGCGCGGCGAATAGACCCAGAAGTGGCGACTAGCTCCATACCCCGGGAATCACGGTGCCACAAAAAGCGCAGCGTCCGGCCTTGAGATGCAACTCGTCCAGCTCGAAGCCTCGCCGTGCAACCACGACCTTACTGCATTTGGGACACGAAGTGTTCTCGCCGGCCAGCCCTGGCACATTGCCGGTGTAAACATAGTGCAAGCCTTCGGAAAGGCCGATCTCGCGGCAGCGAATGAGAGTGGCGTTGGGCGTGGGCGCCACGTTCTTCATCTGGTACTCGGGATGAAAGCGCGTGAAGTGCACCGGCACGTCTGCGCCCAGGTGGGTCTTCACCCAGCGGCACATGGCGAGAATCTCCGGCTCGCTGTCGTTCTGTCCAGGCACACACAGGTGAACCAGCTCCAGCCACACGCCGCTGGCACGAATCACCTCCAGCGTCTTGAGCACCGGCTCGAGCTTACCCTTGCACATACGCTGGTAGTAGTCCTCGGTGAAGCCCTTGAGGTCGACCTTCACGGCATCCAGGTACTTCAGCGCCTCCTTCATGGGCTCGGCCTCGCCCGAGCCGCCCGTGACCATGGTCGTGCGCACGCCGGCCTTGCGTGCTGCCTTGGCGGTGTCGATGCAGTATTCGAGGAATACGATGGGCTCGGAATAGGTGAAGGTCACGCAGGCGTCGTAGTCCTTGGCCCCGCGCACGACCTCGTCGGGCGGCATGAAACGAAAATCTACGTCTTCCGGCTTCGACTGCGAGATGTCCCAATTCTGGCAGCACTTGCATTCCAGGTTGCAACCCGCGGTGGCGATGGAAAAGGCGCGGCTACCCGGCAGAAAATGAAAGAGCGGCTTTTTCTCGATGGGATCCACGTGGACGGCGCAGGGTTGGCCCCACACCAGGGTCATGTATTCCCCGTCGCGGTTCTCGCGCACGCCGCAGAAGCCGCGCTCGCGATCCTCGACCTTGCAGTGCTTTGGGCAAAGCTCGCACTCGATACGTTTCTGCAGCAGCTTCTTCCAGAAGCGCGCAGGATAGGCGCGCGGTGTGTTGGCAGCGAAGGAACGCCTCGCGGGCAAGAGCACGCTGCTGGCCGAGACACCAGCGGCCAGGGCGCAGCCGGCGCCGCTGCAGGTGAGGAAAAAGTCTCGTCGGGACACCATGTCTAGACCTCGATTCTCACAATATCGATACCCCCGAGATCCGATACCCCGAGGCCCATCTTGCTGGCGGTGGCGAGATACGTCGGCGCCATTCCAGCCTGGGCAAGGGTTGGCAACTCACGTTTGGCACGCAGATCTTCGAGAATGCCCAACCCGACGGCGTCCGCCGCCACGAGATCCGTGGCGAAGATCAGGACATTCGCAACCTCGGCCATGCCGGGCTGATACGCCGGCCCATTGTCGACCACTGGCCGGAGTGCGTCCATAACGACTAGGCGTTGTTTGTCGCGAATTTCCGGCACGGCATTGACCTCGGCGATATAGGGATCGCAGTTGTCGAGGTGCATTTTGTTGGGATTGTGAATACACCCGAAGTTGTTCTTGAGCGCCCCCGTCATGCCCGCGAGCATGTGCTGCTTGAGAATCGGAAGATTGAGCACCCCGTCCACCTGCTGGGTCAGCACGCGGGTTAGGCGCGACGCCGAGGACGGCATCTGGACCAATTCCTCCTCGTGCCCGGCTTCATCGTTGCCGATGCAGCGATAGCCGCGCAAAGGACCACCAAAACCCGAGGCGGTGAGATCCCTGGCGAAGCGATCGAACACGATTTGCTGGCGGCCCTCGATGTTGGCCTTGGCGAGCAGAACCGACAACTCGTCGACCAGCTCTACGTGCGTGGCGGCTTTGCGACCGGCCAAGCCGTTGACCTTCAGACCGATCCGCTCGCCTGGACGAAAGTACTTGGCCAGGGCAGAGCTGGCGTCTTTCTGGCCCGACAGTGCGACAAGACCGGCATCCAGCATGGCACGCAGGGCACCACGATCGGCGTCGTAGCCGTCGGTGAGTGCTCTTTGGGTCCGCACCACCACCACACGCGGTTTGCCGAGCGGCAGGCGCAGGCGCGAAGCCTCGGCCTTGGTCGCAACCGTCGTCGTTTGCGTTCGTGCAGCATGCGTGCTTCCGCACGACGAACTGCACCCAGTGACCGCGAACGCTCCCACCCCCAGGGACTGTAGGAAACGGCGGCGATCCGGTCTGTTCACGTCCCCAGCCACAGCTGGAGTATAGCGCGCGATTCCGCTACCGGTGCTCGTCTTCGCCGAAAACAATGGCCTCGTAGACGCGAAATTCCGCTTTTCTCCATGCGTCTTCGGCCAGCCCGGCCTTACGCGCCAGGTGGCGCAGTGTGGTCTCGCGATCCCAGCCTTGTTCGGGCGCGACCTGGGGAAGGAACGTGGCGCGATTCCACCCGACGCTGAGGATGATCCCGTGTTTGCCGATGACGATTTCCTCGGCGCTCTTCACGGCTACAGGCGGCGTCAACACCGATATCTCGATGGTGATAAAGGGAAGCTCTGGCACGCTCACCGTGTGGGGGAAGCGCGTGTCCTCCAAAGCCGCACTGGCCGCGCGCATGGCGACGGTGTCGTACACGGAATCGGTGGGCTCGATGGTTCCGATGCATCCGCGCAAGTCGTCCCCGCGCGCCACGCAGCGACCATCGTCGTTCATCTTGCACTTGAGCGTGACAAAGGCGCCAGCCTTACGTTCCAGCGACGGCGTGATGGGCAACGCCTTCTTGACCTCGGGATCGAACCCTCCCTTGTGCACGGATGCTTCAAGGGATGCCCGCGCCAATCGCAACAATGCCGCCCGGTCTTCGTCGCTGAGTGGAAACATCTTTTCTCCCCCTACCCTGGCCGCTTCGAGTTTCGAATGCTCGGGCCATTTGCCGGTAAACGCCACGTCTATGTATGTCACGCTGCTCGACCAATCGGAAGTAACATCCCCCGAGGTGTAACGACTGACGACCTGACCACGCACACCCTGGAACTTCGCGAGCAGCTCCAGCAAGAGCGCGATGGGATGAAGCCCGCAGATAGTCGTGCCAGTCCGATCCGCGTGGTCGAGTAGGCCGCGCCGCCTCAGCTTGAGGATCTGCTCGACCGAACCGTCGTCCACCCGCGCCAGGCGTTCTTGGATGGTTCCCTTTCCCGCGGGGACTTCGTAGCCGTAGTTGTCGCCCCGGTGGGTGAAATCGCTCGATGCCACAACCAGCGTATGGGCATCGACGATCTCGGCCAAGATATTCGCCAGCTCGGCGTAGTCGGCATCGCGCATATGCCCCACGAGAATCGGCACCAGGCTGAAGCTCGGTAGCACGCGTTGAAGCAAGGGCAGCTGCATTTCCAACGAATGCTCTTCGCTTTCGGCCCGCTCAACGGCGCTGACCACCGAGCTTCGGCGAAGACGAGCTACTGCCGCGCTATCGAGGGGAATGAGTCCAAGCGGCGTCTCGAAGTGCGTGACATCGGCAATGGAGGCACCCCGAAAGGGCAAGCGATGGGAGATGGCCAGGACGACGACCCGTCGGATGTCCTGTCCGCGCAGAAGCTCAAAGCCTGTTGCCGCAGCCTTGCCCGAAAACCGGTAGCCAGCGTGGGGCGAAATCAGCGCCATGATCTTGCCCTCGACCTTGGGCGGTTTGACCTCCGCGAGCATCTCGTCGACGTAGGGTGCCAGGTGCTCCTTGTCCCCTGGGTACCAGGAGCCCGCGACCTGCGCGCGGCGGATGCGCTTGGTATCTGTCGCAGCAGCATCCTTGCCCGCCGCCGGCTGCACGGCCGCCCTTGGCTCGGCCACGCCTTGCGGCTGCTTGGCACAAGAGGCAGCGGCGAAGGCAAGCGTGAGAGCGAGGCGTTTCATGGGGAAAGATCCGGATCTTTCACCACAGAGAGCACAGAGGGTACGGAGGCCGGAAAGGAAGGGGTCTTCGGATCTGGAATCCGAACTATTTTCTTCTCCCTAAGCTCTTCGCTCTCTGCGCCCTCTGTGGTTAGTCTCTGTCGTGGCTCGCCGATCATGGGCGCATGCTTGCGCCGGCCAGGGACCCTGTCAATCCCCGGGAATGCGCGAGAATCACACCGCCGCCGGATCCGCCAGCTCTTCTTCAAGCTCGATCCAGTCCAGCTTGGCTCCCATGCGCGCCAATACGGCATACAGGCCAATACGGATGCGGAACAGGAACATGAGCTTGCCCGGCAGACGCATGCGCAAGAGACTCTTCTTGAGCTTTGCCACCTGCCCCATGGAAATGGCTTGGTCGGGTTCAACCCGGTGCCGGCCCGGTTCGAGCAGGGGCGCGTAGAACCCCCGCAAGACAGAGCGCGTCACGTCAAAATCACGCGTGGGCTCGGTCATGCCCAAGGCAAGCAGCGCTGTTTGGATTTCACCGGGATGGTCCGCGCGAACCGCACGCGACAATCGCGCCAGCCAGGACACGCTGTCGCGATCGAACTCGCGGACGCAGCCGTGATCGAGAATCGTCACGCGGCCGTCGGGGGCGAAAAGCAAGTTCCCTGGGTGGGGATCGGCATTGAACAGTCCGTGGCGATAGAGCGTGCCAACATAGAACTCGTAAAGAGCGCGCGCTGCGCGCACTCGTTCGGCGGCGTATTGCACCGACCCGAGAAAAGCCTCAAGCCTGGAGCCGTCGTGCCAAGTAGAAGTCAGAACGCGCGGCCCGCAAAGGTCGGTGTGAACCGCTGGAATGGCGATGGAGGCGTGCCCAGCGAAGATCTCGCCGAAGCGAACCTGCCGGCGCGCCTCCAGCGCATAGTCACATTCCTCCAGGAAGCGCGCCTCGGCCTCGGCCACGAATCCGTCGACGTCCGCACCAGGAACGGCGAGGCGGGCAAAAAAACTGCCAACCGCGGCGGTCTTGAAATCGGCCCGGATCGCCGCTTCGATACCGGGATGCCGGACCTTGACCGCCACGCGCGTGCCGTCCTCTCGAAGTGCGCGATGGACCTGGCCAATCGAAGCGCTGGCTACCGGCTCCGGTTCTAGCCGGCCAAGGAGGGCCCGCCCACGCGCACCAAGGTCCTCCGCAATCGTCCGCTGAATGAGCGCGAGAGCCGTGGGCTGGGACATCACCTGCAGCACCGACAGAAGCCGCCGAGCCTCGGGCGAGAGCGAGCCATCCACATAGGACAGAATCTGCCCGGCCTTCATGGCCACACCCTTGAGCTCACCCATGGTTTCGACCAACCTGGATAGGGCCTCGGGCGAGAGGGAACCGAAGTTGAATTCCTCGCCGCGTAGCCGGCCCGCCAGCGCGCCGACACCAATCCGCGCCGCCGCCGTAGCCGTCTTCTGCAAGCGGCCGAGCGCGGACGTGGGAATACCCTTGCCCCCTTGGGCACGAAGGTTATCGATCAACTGCTGACGCGTATCTTTGGTCATGCACACCTTCCGGAATCGAGCCGACTATGTTCCGTCGGCCCTGTCAAATTGTGTGCGCGATCGGACGAGGGCATTCTCGGCTCGAGTCTTCTAATCAAGCAGCGGATGCAGGTCAGCTTTCACCGCCGCCACGCCGCCCTCGGCAACCGTGATCTCGGTGAAGAAGGAGTGGTACCCAGGGTGCCGAATCTCCACCCGGTAGAAGCCGGCACGGATGACCTTGTCGTTCTTGGCCAGGTCCGCCACGCGTCCCACCAGCCCATCGTCGAGCAACACCGCGGCGTCGGGCACGTTGCAGTCCACATGCAAGGTAGCCGCGCCCTCGGATTTCATCGTGGCGCAGCCGAAAGACAGCAACATCACGACGACGGAAATGGCCCAACTTTTCATGATCTCACCGGTTCTCCTCTAGAGCTGACGTATCAAGTCCGCGCACGCGCAGGGCGAGCACATCGTTCGTGGTCTGCGTGGCCGAAGCGGTAACCTTACCACCTACCTCGCGCAACAGAGCCTGCCCCAGGGCCACGCCACCGATACGCGTGAAGACCCTAATCTCAGCCAGGTTGGCGGCCACGTGACGAACCTCCGACGCTGTCACACCGCCTACCCGTTTGAGCGCTTGCAGGACGGTCGGAATCGCGCCCGGGTCGGCCATGTCGAGCTGCAACGTCACAAAGGTCGCGGCGACCGCGGGGGCGCGCAGCGCGGCGACGAGGCCACGAGCCGCCTGACTCGACACCCTTTCCCAGCAGGCGTCGCGGGCCAGTTTTTCCTCTGCGGCGAATCCCCGCTCTTCGTCCGTGCGATCAACGGCGGGGCCACGCGGTGCCTGACCTAAGGCCTGAAATAGCCGTGAGCGCAGGCTGCACTTGACCGAAACAGAAGACGCGCCACGCACCTTGCCCTCGCTGGCACTGGTCGCGGCGACGAACAGCGCGTAGGCGTTGTGCTTGGCAGCGCTTGCAACGAGCTCGGCCTCGCCCGGTGAGGCATCCAGCCGGGCGTTGACACCGGCAGCGGTCAGCGCGCCCGCGGTCAACGTCGCCACCGGCGCGGCCCCGGCGACCAGCAAGAAGCTCGCAGCTGGCGCGACTGCCACGATTGGCGCTGGCGCCGCGGTGGCGCCGCGAGCGCGCTCGAGCTCCCGCCGTAGCAGCACCGTGTCCACGTCGGCCTCGACCATCACGCGCAGGACGCCTCCCTCGGTTTGCTGCTCGATCAAGCGGTAGCTACGGATGAACCTTTGCGCCGAATTGGCCAGAGAAGCCTTGAGCTGGGCCACGTTGGCCGGCACCGGTTGAGGCAGGGGCGCCCCCTCCTTCAAGAGCTCTCCGAACACCCGCTCCGCCGCCTGGCGAAAGGCGTCGGCCAAAGCGCGTTTCCTCGCGTTCACGGCGTTGCCAGCGACAATGGGGGCTTCCGCTCGCACCACGCGTTCGTTCTGCTCGGGAGTCTGCGCGCGAGCGCCGCTGCCCGAAAGCAAGCACAGCGCGACCAGGATGCCGATGGTCATTCTTCTGGTCGTTCCGCGTGTTTCCCTCATGGCTGCGCCTGTGCCTTCTCAAGGTAGATCACAACCGCAGACCCGGCGAGAGAATCGATCGCCTCAGCCGAGGCTGCTGGCAACACCAGCCGGCCCTTGTCGTCGCGGCGAACCGATAGGGCGTCTTTGGGGCAATCCGCCGCTGGACGGTAGGTCGCGACGGCGGCCCGAGATTCCTTGCCACCTGCCACCAGCGAAGGCGCGATGTCGAAAGGCATGCTTGAGATCCTGAGCGCCCTTGGCGCAGCTTTAGCCTGCACCACATCCAGGAATCGCAGGCTCAGCCAGAGGACCACGCCGCCGTTGGACTGGTATTCGATTCTGGAAACCGCCGCGTGCGTGAGGCCGGTCTTGTCGTTGATCAACTTGTCCAGTCCAAGCTCGCGCAGGGCCGCTAAGAGTTTCGTCTCGGCCGCCGCGCGCGCACGCCTCTCCGCGCCTGGACGCGCTGCATTTGGACCGGGCATGCGAAGGTCCGCCGAAGAACCGGCTTGCGCGGTGATGACACCGGCGCTCCAGTCGATCTCGGCCCCGGCCACGATGCGCTTGAACACGGCCGGCTCCGAGGCTTGCGACACCGCGGTCAGCGCGAGGCACACGATCGGCAGAAGCCGGACTACTCCCATTCGATGGTCGCCGGCGGCTTGGACGAAATGTCGTACACGACTCGGTTGATCCCGCGGACCTCATTCACGATGCGCGACGAGATGGTGGCGAGCAAGTCGTGTGGCAACGGCACCCAGTCTGCGGTCATGCCATCGCGGGAATGCACGGCCCGGATGGCGAGCACGTTGGCATAGGTGCGCTCGTCGCCCATGACCCCGACCGTGCGCACGGGCAAGAGCACGCCAAAGGACTGCCAGATGCTCTCGTAGAGGCCTGCGGCTCTAATCTCCTCGTCGATGATGATGTCGGCTCCGCGCAGGATGTCGCAGGCCTCCTTGCTGACCGGACCAAGCACACGCACTGCCAATCCTGGGCCGGGAAACGGCTGCCGCCAGAGCATGTCGTGGGGCAAGCCGCACTCTGCGCCGAGTGCGCGCACCTCGTCCTTGAACAGCTCGCGCAAGGGCTCGATGAGCTTCAGCTTCATTTTGTCGGGCAAACCACCCACGTTGTGGTGCGACTTGATGGTGGCCGATGGTCCTTTGTGGGACACGGATTCGATCACGTCCGGGTACAGGGTTCCCTGCACCAGATAGTCGGCGCCACCTAGCTTGTGCGCCTCCTCGTCGAAGACGGCGATGAATTCGCGGCCGATGATCTTGCGCTTCTGCTCGGGGTCGCCGACGCCGGCCAGCTTGGAAAGAAACCGCTCAGCAGCGCCGACGACAACGAGGTTCATCTTGAAGGCGTCGCGAAACAACGCTTCTACCTGCACCGACTCGCGCGAACGCAGAAGTCCATTGTCGACGAAGATGCAGGTCAGCCGGTCGCCCACCGCGCGGTGGACCAGCGACGCCGCCACCGACGAGTCCACTCCGCCTGACAGGCCGCAGATCACGCGGCCGCTTGGCGCCTGCCGCTTCACGGTAGCCACTGCCTCGTCGACGAAGTTGGCCATGGTCCAGCTGGGCTGGCACTTGCAGATGCGGAACAGGAAGTTTCCCAGGATCTCCATCCCGCGAGGCGTGTGCGCCACCTCGGGGTGAAACTGCACGCCCCAAAATTTCCTCCCCGGAGATTCCACGGCGGCAAAGGAGCAGTTGGGACTGGTGCCAACGCAGCGAAAGCCCTCAGGTAAAGCCTCAACACGATCGCCGTGGCTCATCCACACGGCTAGGTCTTCTCCGGCAGAGAAACCGTGAAAAAGCTCCGACGTCGTCTCCAAATGGACCGTGGCGCGCCCGTACTCGCGGTGCTCGGCCGACACCACCTTGCCGCCCAGCAGCAAGCTGGTGATCTGCACGCCATAGCAGATGCCCAGAATCGGTACATCCAGGCCGTAGATCTCGGTCGAGACTCTCGGGGCGCCGTCGCCGTATACCGACGACGGACTACCTGACAAAATGATCCCGGTCGGTTGCATCGAGCGGATGCGCTCGATGGGTAGGTCGAACGGGTGAATCTCGGAATACACGTTCTGCTCGCGCACCCGGCGCGCGATGAGCTGCGTGTACTGCGAACCGAAATCGAGAATGAGGATGATTTGCTTGGCTGACATGATCGTCTTTGTGGCCCGCGTGAGAGCTCGGCCCTACTGCTCGACCCGATAGTTGGGCGCTTCCTTGGTGATGATCACGTCGTGCACGTGCGACTCGCGCAAGCCCGAGCTGGTGATCTTGATAAAGCGGGCCTTGGTGCGCATCTCGTCGAGGTTCTTGCACCCACAGTAACCCATGCCCGAGCGCAAACCGCCGATGAGTTGATAGATCGACTGCGAGAGGCTGCCCCGATAGGGCACGCGGCCTTCGATGCCCTCGGGCACCAGCTTCGACTCGGTGGTCACCTCGGATTGGAAGTAGCGATCCTTGCTGCCCGCGCGCATGGCGCCGACCGAGCCCATGCCCCGGTAGAGTTTGTAGCTGCGGCCCTGGTACAGGATGATTTCCCCTGGCGCCTCATCGGTGCCGGCAAACAGACTCCCGATCATGACCGTGTTGGCGCCGGCCGCGATGGCCTTGACCATGTCGCCGGAATACTTGATGCCACCGTCTGAGACCACCCGGACGTCGGTCTTGGCCAGGGCGCGCGCGCAGTCCGATACGGCAGTGACTTGCGGCACGCCAATGCCAGCCACGACGCGCGTCGTACAGATGGAGCCCGGTCCCATGCCGACCTTCACAGCGTCGGCGCCCGCCTTGGCCAGGGCCAGCGCACCCTCGGCGGTCGCCACGTTGCCCGCAATGATCTGAGCTTTGGGGAAGGTCTTGCGCACGTCGGCCACGGCCTCGAGCACCGATTTGGAATGCCCATGCGCGGTGTCCACGCAGATGACGTCGCAGCCCGCGTGCAGCAGGGCGGATACGCGCGCCTGCAGATCCGCGCTGGTGCCGACCGCGGCGCCGACGCGTAAGCGCCCCAGATCGTCCTTGGCCGCAAAGGGGTGCTGCTGCGCCTTTTCGATGTCCTTGATAGTGATGAGCCCGTGCAGCTTCCCGGCGCTGTCGATGACCAGCAGTTTCTCGATGCGGTTCTTGTGCAGAAGCTCCTTGGAGCCTTCCAGGCTCATGCCCTCGGGTGCGGTGATGAGGTTGGTGGTCATCACGTCGCGCACCGGCTGGTCCAGGTTGCGTTCGAAGCGCACGTCGCGGTTGGTGAGAATGCCGACCGCCCTGCCGTCGCGCCCAACCACGGGCAAGCCCGAAATTTCGTGGCGGCGCATGAGCTCGAGCGCCGTGAACAGTTTTTGATCCGGGTCGATGGTGACGGGATCGATGACCACGCCGGTCTCGGCCTTCTTCACCTTGGTCACCTCGAGCACCTGCTCCTCGATGGTCATGTTTTTGTGGATGACGCCCAGCCCGCCCTCTCGCGCCATGCAGATCGCAGTGGGCGCCTCGGTCACGGTATCCATGGCCGAGGACAGGATGGGAATGGCCAGGGTGATGCTCGCGGTCAGGTGCGAGCGAACATCGACATCCTTGGGGATAACCTCGCTCTCGGCGGGCACGAGCAAGACATCATCGAAGGTGAGGGCTTCGCGCAAAGAACTGTCAGGCAGCATCTCGGGAGACTATACATTTGCGGCCCACGCTTCAAGACCTTCACGCACGACGCGCGAAGATTGCGTGGAGAATGTCGCCGCGATTCGTGCCAACGCCAGTGCGACCATCACTGCGGTGCACCTGGCGCACTACGCATCGATCCAATCCAGGGCTTGGTCGACGAGAGTCACGGCACTAGCCGCCCTTGCCGAATGAATGGTGTTGACAACCGAATCATCATTCGACAGACTGAATGATGATTTGGCACGCGATAATGACTCATCAGAGGCATCGACGATGAAGGTTGGTCAGCGACGAGAACGGGAGATCGCGCACGCGCGGACCGACATCCTGGAAGCGGCGATTACGGCGTTTTCCCGGGCGGGTTTGCACAACACTACGATGCAGGACATCGCGCGCGAGGCAGGCTACACGGCGGCGTCGCTCTACACCTACTTCAAGAGCAAGCAGGAAATTGTCGATGCCATGGTGACCCAACTCACTGACGAGTACATCCATGTCTTTGACGAACCCATCCCGTCCGACCTATCGTTCCGCCAGCGGTTCGAGTTGCTGCTTCGGCGTCAACTCGAGCTCGCCGAGAAACGGCACAACGTCTTCGTGGGCTTCTTGAGCGACCACACCAACGAGAGCATGTGCGCCGGTGACGAGATCGGCCGCGCCTTTCATGACAATTTCGAACGCAGGATCGATCGGTTGGCGGCCTGGATGAAGGCGAACGCAACGTCCGAGGACATCGGAGGCTTTGCCCCCGAGCTCCTCGCCCGCACCCTCTTCGGCATGGCCTTCGGCCTTCTACACCGCTGGGGGGAGGAAAAAGACCACGCCCCCTTCGTCAAATACGCCCCCCTCATCACCGAGCTGTTTTTCCACGGAGTCAGCGGCAAGTCCAAGCCCGGAGCACGCAAGAAATGAAAACAATCAAAATGGAAACCCTCAAAGGGTTCCCACCCCCTCCCGCGATGGTACGTCGCCAGCAAAGCTGGCGAGCTCCCCACGCGACTAGACTAGCTCTCATCTGTATGACGATGCTGGCGCCGCTTTCGGCGCGCGCCGAAAGCATGTCCCTCGACCAGTGCGTGGCTATCGCGCTGAAGGAAAATCCGGAGATGGCGTCGGCCGCCTACGAAATCGAAGCGGCGGTCGCGAAGAAGAACGTCGCCCGCGGAGGCTATAGCCCGCGGCTGAAGCTGGATGCGGGGGTGCAGAGGTGGGACTCGGAGTTTTCGGCGCCGCTTTTTGGGGTTCTTTTCGGCAAATGCGACAACTGTAATTGGGCGACAAATCCACAAACACAACAGTCCGCCCTGCTTGACCCTTTCATCCTGCGTCCTCAGTGGACCTGGTCTGCTGGTGTGACTCTTGCCCAGCCGATCGGTGCCTTGTGGACAGTATGCGAGGCAAACATCCTAACCAAGTTAGGGGTCGACATTGCTGAGATCAAGCGCAGGACCGCCCGACGGGATGTCGCCTTCCAGGTAACCGAAGCCTACTACCAGCTCCTGCAGGCTAAATCGATTGCCGCAGTTGCACAAAAGTCAGTCGAGCAGGTGACCGCGCAAGTAAAGCGGGCGCACACCTTCTTTGAGCGCGGAGCAGTCGCCAAGAACGATGTCCTGCGAGCTGAGCTCGGCCTCGCCGCGGCTCAGCAGCACCTCATCCAAGCAAACGGCATGGTCAGCCTAGCTCGCGGTCGACTAGCCACACGCATGGGACGTTCCCCGGACACCGAGATAGACCCCGTGGACGTGGCCAGTGAGCCGACCGCCCGGCCTTTACTTCCAGTGACCCAGGCCGAGCAGCAAGCGGTCGATACGCGCTTCGAAATCAAGGAAATTGCCGCCCACGTAGAACAAGCCGACGCTGGCGTGCGGATGGCAAAGTCCAAGATGGTGCCGCAAGTGAATGCCGTTGCCAACTACACGCGACAAACGTCGTCGCTTTTAGGACTTCCCAAATCGTGGTTCGTCGGCGCCACCGCTTCCTGGGACATCTGGGAGGGCGGCAGCACCTACTATGGAATCGACGAATCGAAGGCCCAGCTCGCCCAGGCCAGGGCAGCCCGTCGCAAGGCCGAAGATGCCATCCGCCTCGATGCGCGGAATGCTCACGTTGGCGTGACGACGTCTGCCGAGGCGCTTGAAGTTGCCAAGCATGCTGTCGAGCAAGCCGAGGAAAACTTCCGCATCGAACAAAAGCGCTATGAGAGCACAAGCAATACCTCGTTCGATGTGCTCGACGCCGAAACCCAGTTGACGACCGCTCGTAGCCAGCACCAGGCCGCTCTTTACGACCTCATCTTGGCCCACGCGAACCTCGACCGCGCCATGGGCGAAATCATCGCGGCCGCCCAATGACCACGACCACCATTCAGCAGAGGAACAGCATCATGTCGCGCACGCATCTCGCTAGCCTAGCTCTGGCCCTATCCATCTATTCATCCTGCAGCCGCGAAGACAGCGTGGCCCGCTTGCCCGAGAGTTCGGCCAGTGTCCAACCGGCACCTGCCGCAAAACCAGCGGCACCCGCCCCTGCGGATTCTGCCGAGAAACCGGTTGTCGTGTCCGCAGCCAACCCCGCGACAGCCTCTGACATCATTCCCCCTCCCCCACCTGGCAGCTCGTTCTTGTCAGGTCAGACCGAGGCCCACCGCCGCAGCACCCTGACGCCCAAAGTGTCCAGCATCGTGACACGGGTGCATGTACGCGACGGCGACATCGTCAAAAACGGCCAAGCCCTGGTCACTCTCGATACGCAGGACTTCTCCTTGCGCACGCAGCAGGCCGAGGCCGCTCTTCAGGCAGCCAAAGTCCAGCTCGACTCGGCTAAGCTCGACTGGAACCGAACCAAGTCCCTGCTCGACGACAAGGCCGTGCCGCAGGCCCAGTTCGATATGGCGGACGCCCGCTTCAAGGGTGCCCAGGCCGGCGTGCTGCAAGCCGAGACCGCGGTGGCCATGGGCCGCAAGGCCCTGCGCGACGCCACCATCCATGCCCCCTTCAATGGCATCATCGTCAAGCGTTTGGTCAACGAAGGCGAGTACGCCTCGGTCATGCCGGCCACCCCGCTCGTCATCATCGAAGAGGTCGATCCGCTCGACCTGCGCATTCAGATCCCCTCGACCAATCTCGACAAGGTGAAGGCCGGCGACCCCATCCAGGTTCGATTGCCGGCCACGGGGCAAACCTTCGGGGCGCGCCTCACCCGCGTGGTCGCGGCCATGGATCCGCATACCCGCACTTTCGCGGCCATCGCAGAATTGCCCAACAAGGACCACTCCCTGCGCTCTGGCCTCTACGCCGAGGTTACGCTGGGTGGAACCAAGACCACCCCCGCCGACGTCAGCAAGGTCAAGATCGCCGCCAAGAAGCCGACGCCCAGCAAGGCCAGCAAGGACTAGCTATGAAACTTGCTGATATTTCCATCCAACGTCCCGTGTTCGCGACGGTGATGGTGAGCGTGCTGGCGGTGTTCGGAGTGTGGGGCTACCAGAAGCTCTCCATCGACATGTTCCCCGATGTCGAGTTCCCGATTTGCACGGTCACCGCCACCTACCCCGGCGCCGATCCGGAAACCATCGAATCGCGCGTCGTCGACAAGCTGGAAGAGGCCATCAGCGCGGTCAGCGGTATCAAGACGCTGCGCTCAACCTCGATGGAAAGCGTCGGGCTGGTCTTCGTACAGTTCGAGCTTGAGCGTAAGGCCGACCAGGCGGTGCAGGACGTGCGCGACAAGGTCTCCGCCGCGCTCAAGAATCTGCCGTCGGATCTGGAGCCGCCGCTGGTCGAGCGTTTGGACATCGGCGCCGCACCGGTCGTGGCCATTGCTCTCGCTGGCGACATGCCCAAGCGCGACCTGACCGACCTCGCGAAGAACACAGTCAAGCAAAGGCTGCAGGCCATCAATGGCGTGGGCACCGTCGACATCATCGGCGGGCAAGAGCGCGAGTTCCACGTGTGGATCGATCCCCAGCGGCTCGATTCCTTCGGCCTGGCCCCGGGCGACGTCGCCCAGGCCGTGGCCTCGCAGAACGTCGAGATCCCGGGTGGTCGTCTCGACTCGGGTGCCCTGGAGCTCTCCATCAAGACGCGCGGCCAGGTGCATAGCGCCGAAGAGCTCGGCAACATCATCATCACCGCCGCGGGCGGCGCGCCGGTGCGCATCCGAGACGTGGCCCGGGTCGAAGACGGCGAGCAAGAACGGCGTTCCTACGCCACCTTCAGCGGCAAGTCTTCGGTCACCATGGTGGTGCGCAAACAGTCTGGCTCCAACACGGTTGACGTTGCCCACAAGGTCAAGGCCGCGCTGGAGAAACTCAGAGCTCAGTACCCCAAAGTGGAAATGAAGATCGCCTCGGACAACTCGCTCTTCACCGAAAGGGCCATCGACGACGTCAAGTTCGATCTGCTGTTCGGAGCCCTGCTGGCCATCCTCATCATCATGTTCTTCCTGCACGACTGGCGCGCCACCTTGATCAGCGCCACTGCCCTGCCCGTCTCGGTCATCTCCACCTTCGCCTTCATCTACTTCATGGGCTACACGCTCAACATGATGACGATGTTGGCGTTGTCGCTCTCCATAGGTATCTTGATCGACGACGCCATCGTCGTCATCGAGAACATCCACCGACACCTGGAAATGGGCAAACCGCCCATGCAGGCGGCCGCTGAAGCCACCGCCGAGATCGGACTTGCGGTCATGGCCACCACGGCGTCTATTCTCGCGGTGTTCGTGCCCGTGGCCACCATGAAAGGCTTGATCGGCCGCTTCTTCGTGCAGTTCGGCCTGACCGTGGCCTTCGCTGTGGCTGTGTCGCTATTCGTGGCATTTACCCTGACGCCTATGCTTTCCTCGCGCTTCCTGCGTGCGCACACGAAAAAGGGCCCGATTGGCAAGGCCATCGAGGGTTTCCTCGACGCGATTGAACATACCTATACCAGACTCCTCTCGGCGGCCTTGCGCCACCGAGTCCTGACCGGACTTACCGCGATCGCCGTGTTCGTGGGCAGCATCTTCCTGGGCGCCATCGTGCCCAAGGAATTCATGTCCGTCGAGGATCGCAGCCAATTCTTGGTCAAGCTGGAGATGCCGTCCGGCGCCTCCCTCGCCGCCACCGAGACCATGTCCGAGTCGGTGGCAACCAAACTGCGCGCGGTGCCAGGCGTTCAGGATACCTTGGTGACCATCGGCGGCTCCGCCCTGGCCGAAATCAATCGCGCCGAGATCCAGGTCAACCTGGTGGGGAAGAAGAAGCGCAATTTCTCCCAGGCACAAATGATCACCTACACCCGCGACCAGATTCCGGGCTGGCTGGGCCGCACTGACGTGAACTACGCGGTCGAACCCTTCAACATGACCGGCGCGAGCAGCGGCGCCATTCGAAACTCCATGGTGCAATTCAACGTTCGCGGCAAGAAGTACGAGGAAATCAGCAAGGCCACCGACGAAATCATCAAGTCGCTTGGCGAACAGAAGGTCGTAGTCGACGGCAAGACGCAAACGGGGTACGTCGACCTCGACACCTCCTACCGCGGCGGCAAGCCCGAGCTCGCCATCAACATTGACCGCGATCGCGCCGCCGACCTGGGCGTGCCCATGGCGGTCATCGCCATGACCATGCGCAGCCTGATGGCCGACGACAAGGTGTCGGAGATGACGGCCGACGGGCAACGTTACGACATCCGCATGAAGCTCGACGAGACTTTCCGGAAGAAAGCCCAAGATTTGATGGCGCTCAAGGTTCGTTCGACGACGGGCCAGCTGGTGAACCTGTCCAACGTCGTTTCGATTGTGGACGAAGCCGGCCCGGGCAAGATCGAGCGCCAGAACCGTCAGCGCCAAATTACGGTCTTCGCCAACCTGAGCGGCATCGCACTCGGCGAGGCCACCACGCAGGTCGAAGCGCTCGCCAAGAAGGTGGTGCCCACTAGCATGACCACGGACTGGGCAGGCCAGGCGGATATGATGAAGGAGTCTATGGGCTATCTCATCTCGGCGCTCCTACTCGCCATCATCATCGTCTACCTCGTGCTCGCGGCGCAGTTCGAAAGCTTCCTGCACCCCTTCACCATCATGCTGTCGCTGCCACTGTCCATGGTCGGGGCGCTGGGCGCAATCGCGCTCACCCACAGCATGCTCAACATCATGACCATGATCGGTATCATTCTGCTCATGGGGCTCGTGACCAAAAACGCGATTCTGCTCGTCGACTACGCCAATACGCTTCGGCGCCAAGGGCTCTCAAGACGCGATGCCCTGCTCAAGGCGGGAGCGGTCCGCTTGCGACCGATTCTGATGACCACGGGCGCGATGATCTTCGGCATGGCGCCCGTGGCGCTTGGGCTTTCCGAAGGCGGCGAGCTACGCGCCCCCATGGCCATCGCGGTCATCGGCGGTCTCATTACCTCGACGCTACTGACGCTGGTCATCGTGCCGGTGGCCTACACCATCATCGATGCCATCGCCGAGCGAACCCTCGGCCACGCTACCGTCATGCGCGAAGGCGAGGAAACGCCCCTCCAAACCGCGGCCAAGCACGCCTGAGCTACGCCCGCAACCCAATCGAAAAGGCGACCGCAAGCCCGGCGAGCGGCGAAGCAGCTCTTACCACAGAGAGCGCAGAGAGCACAGAGTCGGAGGGGAAGGTGTGGCGGAGGGGAAGGTGTGGTTCGGATCCCAGATTCGGAAGCCCTTTTCATCCGGCCTCTGCGCCCTCTGCGCTCTCTGTGGTGAAAAAATCCGGCCAAATTTGCGCGCTCATCACCCTCGCCGGAGGCTGTCGCGCAGGTAGTTTTCCTTGATGCGCATGTATTTGGCGGCCAGGGCGCGGTGCTCATCGGCCGTGGCTGCGGTCAGCGTGCGCACCACTTTGGCGGGAGCGCCGAGCACCAGGCTGTGAGGCGGAATCACGGTCCGCTGGGTGACCAGCGCCCCTGCGCCCACAATCGAGCCCTCGCCGATGACACAATCGTCGAGCAGCGTCGCCTGCATGCCGATGAGGCAAGCGTCCTCGACCCGGCACGCGTGCAACATCACGCGATGGCCCACCACCACGTCGGCACCTACCACACAAGGCGTGTTGTCCGCCACGTGCATCACGCTCCCGTCCTGGATGTTCGAACGGTCGCCGACAATGACCGGTGCGATATCCCCGCGCGCAACGCTGCCATACCAAAACGACACGTCCTTGCCCAGCCGCACATCGCCGACGATCGCGGCGCCCGGCGCCAACAGAACGCCTTCCGCGAACTGCGGAATCAACCCCAGGTAGCGGTCGATGATGGCTCTGGGGAAGCGCTGCCGGAGAACTTGAACGCGCGCATCCAGGAGATGGGCGTTGGCCAGCGGACCTGGTATGACCTCAACAGAAGATGTGATGGTAGCCATGATAGGCCTTGAAGGCTAATGCCTCGGACTTCACGACGTCAATGCGTTACCTCTCGTTCGGCCGCAACTAGCCCAGGGCTTAGCCCAGGGCTAGCTAGATG
>Ga0265342_10001633_pt1 | contig 20667 bp, 17 predicted proteins | sample 4CB327metaG_FD_203125 | JGI IMG/M metagenome (GOLD analysis project Ga0265342, IMG submission 203125) | Rhizosphere microbial communities from Carex aquatilis grown in University of Washington, Seatle, WA, United States - 4-CB3-27 metaG | ecosystem: Host-associated > Plants > Roots >... | reverse complement strand
CCGCTCCACGCTCACCTGGTCGAGCGTGGCAAGATCGCGTTCTCGGTCGAGTTCCCGTTTGGGCATGGTCAGCCTGACAACCGTAGCTTGTCACGATCTGGCCGCGAAACCAGCTGGCAAAGACGCGTGCGTCTTCACAGCCGGGCGTATACTTTCTCACCCCATGAAGCTCAGCGATTTCGACGGACGAGCCTGCGCCGCGCGACGGTCGCGACTGGCCATGAAACTGGGACCGCAACCCGCCTTGATTGCCGCCGGAGCGCCGCGACCCCGTACCTCGGCTGGCAATGCCTACTACTTTCGTGCAGCTAGCCACTTCCTCTACCTCTTTGGACTGCATCTGCCGCGCGCCTTTGGCCTGTGGACGGGCGAGCGCTGGGTGCTCTATCTGCCAGAGCCGGGCCCCGACTTCGCCTTGTGGCACGGACACGCGCCCGGGCCGGCCGATCTCAGCGCAGCGCTGGCTTGCCCGGTCGAGTTGCGGCCTGCGCTGATCGAGGCTGTGGCCGGGCGACCCGTGGCCACAGTGCCCGCTCTGGATCGTGAGACTTGCGCCGAACAAACGGAGTTGCTGGGCCGGCCCATCGCCTACGGAAAGTTGGATGCGCTCGACTACCCGCTGGCCGACGCGATCATCGAGATGCGCCTGGTTCACGACCACGCGGCCATCGCAGCCCTGCGCAAAGCTGCCGACGCCACCACGGCGGCCTTTCATGCGGGCATCCGCGCGGTCCGGCCCGGCATCAACGAAAGCGTAGTACGCGCAGCGATGGAGGCGGAGTTCATCCGCCGCAATATGGGTGCGTCCTACAACTCCATCGTCACCGTCCACGGCGAGGTCTTGCACAACGAGGAGTACCACCACGAGCTGAAATCCGGCGATCTCCTGCTGGTCGACGTGGGCGCAGAAACCTTCGATGGCTGGGCCGGCGATGTCACCCGCACCTGGCCAGTGAACGGACGTTTTTCGTCCACGCAACGGGATTTCTACCAGGTGGTTCTGCACGCCCAGCAGAGCGTGATCGCGGCAGTGCGGCCGGGCGTGCCTTTTCGCGAATTGCACTTTCTGGCCGGCCGACTCATCGCCGAGGGTCTGGTCAACTTGGGCGTACTGCGGGGAGATCCCGCGGAACTAGCCGCCGACGGCGTGGTGGCGCTCTTCTTCCCGCATGGATTGGGCCACCTCATCGGACTGGACGTGCACGATCTGGAAGATCTGGGTGACCGCGCCACCTATGCCCCCGGCCGCACCCGTTCCACCCAGCCGGGTCTGCGCACACTGCGACTCGACCGCGACCTGTGCGCTGGCATGGCCGTTACCGTCGAGCCTGGTTTGTATCTGGTGCCGGCAATTCTCGACGATCCGGTGCGCACGGCCTTGGCCGGCGATCGGCTGCAGCGCGACCGGCTGGCCGCCTTTGCCGATGTCCGCGGCATTCGCATCGAAGATGACGTGCTGGTCACCAGCGACGGCCACGAGGTACTCACGTCCGCCGTTCGCAAGGGAGCCGACGCGATCGAAAAGGAAATGGGCTAGCGGAGAAACCAGTACGCGGCTGCGGCTGCACCCGCAGACGCGAGAGCAACCGCCACTCCAACAATCACGCGGCCGAATCGCGAGCGAGACCTAGCCAGGTTGGGCGGCGCGCTGGACGGCTTGGCCGGCCGCCGGGTGGGTGCCGCAAGTCGCGGCACGTATTGTCGCTCTTCCACCGGACGCACCAGACGGCGAACCCGCGCCGTGTTCTCTTGTCCCTGGCCACTGTCCGCCCCGGCCTTGTCCCCGGTCGCTGAAGCGGGCACTTCGGTCTCGCTCGCCCCTGCTTCCAGATTGACGACCAAGGCGCTGGCCTGACCGGGATGGTCGCCTGGCTGTTCGATGCGAAGCCCCAGCGCAGCGCGCAGTCCCTCGACCTCTTGCAATCGCTCCGCCGACCTCCGACGCTGCTCGGGCAATTCGATGATTGGAACATCTCTCAGGGTGGACGACAGATCCTCGGCGACGGCCGCAGGATTCTGCGGCTGCGGAGCGCGCCCCGCCGGCTGGGGCGCCTCAGCGCGCGCAATTAGGGGCGGGCCCAGCCCCACGACGCCCGCCGGCGGTGTGTCCGACGCCCCCACTCGCGCGCCGTCGAGAGCGACCAGTTCGCTGGAAACTGGCGTGGTTGACAGCGCACGCGCCAGGTCGAGCATGCCCGCGTCGGGCTGATCATCCGGAGGAGGCGTTGCGTGCGCGCCCAGCTTGTCTGCCTTGGCCAGTGCTTCCAAGGCGTCGCAAAACTCGGCCGCGTTCTGCGGCCGGCGTTCAGGACGTTTGGCCAGCAACCTCATGATGAGCGCACTCAACTCGGAGCTCACCACGCCCGGCGCCACCTGGTGGGGCGGCCGCGGAACCACCTCCACATGGGCCTGCCAGATGTCGACCGGCGTGGGCCCGTCGATGGGTAGCAGCCCGGTCACGGTCTCGTAGAACATTACGCCCAAGGCGTACAGGTCGGAGCGCGCATCGACGCTGCCCCCCCGGCACTGTTCCGGCGCCATGTAGTGTGGCGTTCCGACGTTCACGCCGATCGCCGTGTGCGGCCCGCTCGACGTCTGGCTGCCCGTCACCAACAGCAGCTTGGCTAGGCCAAAATCCACCAGCTTCACCTTGGGCGGCTGGTCAACGCCCTGAGGAATCAGGATGACGTTGTCGGGCTTGAGATCGCGATGAATGATGCCGTGGTCATGCACGGCCACCAGCACCCGTCCCACGTCCATGAACACAGGATAGGTATCGAAGGGCGCCAGCCGCTGGTGCGTACGCAAGACGGCGCCCAGGCTCCGACCGTCGAGAAACTCCATGACGTAGTACGGCCGCCCATCGGTGAGCCGGCCGAAGGAGAAAATGTCCACCAGGGCTGGGTGGCGAATGTCGTTGACCGCGCGGGCCTCGAGTACGAAGCGCCGGATGGCATTGTTGTTCTTGGCCAGCCGGCCTGACAGGACCTTGATCGCGACTTTCTTGCCGATGATGGGATGGACGGCGCTGTACACCGTTCCCATCCCGCCCTCGGCGATGCGGTCCAAGATCTGGTACTCGCCCACTAAGGTGCCGGGGTGCAGCCGAGTGATGGAGGAGCCCTCAGTACGGAATGACCCCGTCGCGCGAACAGGAGGCGGCGTTGGTGGCGCAACAGCGGGCGCAGCCCCGGGGCTGGTGATCAGCGCGGGACACTCGAAATCGAAGTTAGGGCCGTGGGCTGGCTTGCCACAGCGCGGACAGATATCAGGTGCCATGCAGGCAGAGCGATTGTATCGCGATAGTGCGCCGAGCGCTGAGTTTCCATCACGACGGTGCCCGGCCGCGCCGGCTGACGCGTTCGCGCAATTCTTCAGTCGCCGAACGCGCTGAAGACCAGGCAGGCATTGGTTCCACCAAAGCCAAAGCTGTTGCTCATGGCGTGGCGGAAGCGAGCGTCCCGGGCGGCATTGGGCACGTAGTCGAGGTCGCAAGCCGGATCAGGCGTGGTGTAGTTGATGGTCGGGGGCACCTGGCCGCGCGCCAAAGCGAGCGCACAAAACGCCGCCTCGACGCCGCCTGCCGCGCCCAACAAATGCCCGGTCATGGACTTGGTCGAGCTGACCATCAACCGGCGCGCGTGTTCACCGAACACCCGCTTGATGGCCAAAGTCTCGGTGGCATCATTCAACTTGGTCGAGGTTCCGTGCGCGTTGATGTAGTCGATGTCCGAGGGAGCCCGGCTCGCGTCCTTGAGGGCCAAGCGCATGCAGCGCTGGGCACCCTCGCCCTCCGGCGCGGGCGCGGTCACGTGGTAGGCGTCGGCGTTGGCGCCATACCCGCTCAATTCGGCGTAACAGCGGGCGCTGCGCCTCTTCGCGTGTTCCATCTCCTCGAGAACCAGGATGCCGGCGCCCTCGGCGAGCAGAAAGCCGTCGCGATCCAAATCGAAGGGCCGCGACGCCTCGGCGGGCGCGTCGTTACGCGTGGACAGGGCGCGCATGGCGCAGAAGCCGCCCACCCCGAGCGGCGTAACCACGGCCTCGGTACCTCCGCAGATCATCACGTCCACGTCGTCGCGCTGGATGGCACGAAACGCATCGCCGATGGCGTTGGCGCCGCTGGAACAGGCCGACACCTGAGCGTAGCTGGGACCCTTGGCGTTGTACTTCATGGCCAGGTGCCCAGCCGCCAGGTTGATGATGAGCTGGGTCGCAAAGAAGGGCGAGATGCCGTGGCGCGGCCCCTTTTCCAGAAAGCTCTTGTGCGTAGCCTCGATGGTGCCAAGCCCGCCCATTCCCGAGCCGACGAAGCAGCCGACTCGCTCGCAAAGCTCGCCCTCGATGGTCAGTCCGGAATCGCTCATGGCCATGGCCCCGGCTGCAATGGCGTACTGAATGAAGGGATCGGCAAGTGTGGTGCGAGCCTCGCGCGCACCCATCCAGCGGGTGGGCTCGAAGCCCTTCACCTCGCCGGCAATGCGCGTGGAAAAGCGGCTGGCGTCGAACCGTGTGATGGGCGCGATGCCAGAACGCCCGGCCAGCAGCGCCTGCCAGGTTTCCTCGGTGCCGATGCCGACCGGCGTGACCAGACCCACGCCGGTGACGACAACCCTGCGCCGCATCGGCGGGACCAGCCTACTGCTTCACGCGCCCTTTGACGTAGTTGACCGCGTCCCCCACGGTCTTGATCTTCTCGGCATCCTCGTCGGGAATCTCGATCTTGAAGGCTTCTTCAAGCACCACCACCATCTCCAGACGGTCAATCGAGTCGGCCTTCAGATCGTCGGAAAACGACGCGCTCATGGTCACCTTGTCGGCCGGGACCTCGAGCTGCTCGACGATGATCTTCATAACTTTTTCTTCCAGATTCTCTGCCATGGTTCGCGTCCTTCTCCTTGTGCGTGCAAGCGCCTTTGAGCGGCGTACGTTACATCAAAAGTCCGCCGTTGACCCGTAGCACGTGACCTGTGACGTACGCGGCCCCCGGACTGGCCAGGTATAGCACCGCCGCAGCCACATCTTCGGGGGTTCCGACACAGCCCAGGGGAATCGCCTTGAGAAGCTCGGCGCGCCGCTCGGGCGAAAGCCCCTCTGCGGTCATGTCGCTCTCGATGAAGCCGGGCGAAACCGCGTTGACCGTCACCCCACGCGAGGCGTATTCGCGAGCCCAGGTCTTGGTCAGGCCCAGCAGTCCCGCCTTGGCGGCTGCGTACGGTCCCTGCCCGGCCGAACCCATTTCGCCCACCACCGAGGCGATGTTGATGATGCGACCGCCACCAGGAGCACGTATGAGCGAACGGAGGGCTGCGCGGGTGCAGTTGAACGCCCCGCCCAGGTTGACCGCGAGCGCGCGCTGCCAGTCCACATCCTTGGCCCCGAGGGTGAGGGCGTTGACGGCCACACCGGCGTTGTTTACCAAGATGTGGACTCCGCCCTCGCTCGCGACGATCTGCTTGAACGCCTGGTTGACTGCCTCGGGGTCGGCCACGTCGAAGCGTAGGAGCACCCCGGCGCTCCCCACGGCCGCGACAGCCTCGGCCGCCGCGTTCTCGTTGTGCAGGTAGTTCATCACCACCCGGGCGCCGTGCGCCGCCAGCGCCACCGCGATCGCGCGACCGATTCCGCGCGAGGCTCCGGTCACCACGGCCACCTTGCCTTGCAAGCTCACGCGGCCCCTCCTGCGCCGTTTGGGGACGCGTCGTCGCTCCACAAATAGGCGTGCTCGGCCACGGCCCGCGCCGTTTCTTGCCGTAGCTGAGCGCGAACCAGATCGCCAGCCGCCAATACGCCATTCTTGATGGCCCGCGCGTCCGAGGATCCGTGGCAGATGAGCACGACGCCGTCCACGCCGACAAGAGGCGCACCGCCGGTCTCCGCATAGTCGCTGCGTCGGCGAAAACGACGCAACGCCGGCCGCATCAAGAGAGCCCCAATCTTCTCCAGAACGCTCCCCTGCTCGACCTCCTCGCGGATGGCATGGGTCAGCCACCCCACCAGGCCCTCACAGCTCTTGAGCACAACGTTCCCGGTGAAGCCGTCCGTGACCACCACGTCGACCTGGCCCCGAAAAATGTCCCGCCCCTCGACGTAGCCGACATAGTCGAAACCGGCCGGCTGCCCCGATGTTCCTGCGCGCGCAAGCAACTGATGCGCCTCGCGCGTGAGCACCGTGCCTTTGTGTCCCTCGGCGCCGTTGGACAACAAGCCCAGTCGAGGGCGTGGCTTTCCGTGCAGAAGGCGCGCATATCCCGCACCGAGCACAGAAAACTGGGCCAGCACCGTGGGCCGCACGTCCACGTTGGCCCCCATGTCGAGCAATGCGCACTGGCCGGTCTGGGTAGGAAACGTAGTCACGATGGCCGGCCGTTCCACCCCGGCGATCCGCCCCAACACCAAGAGCGCCCCGGCCATCATCGCGCCCGAGTTTCCCGCCGAGACCACGGCGTCCACCTCCCCCCGCTGGGCCAGCTCGAAGCAGACACGCATGGACGACGCCTTCTTCTGTCGAAAAGCGCTGGCGGGCGACTCGTCCATACCCACCACCTCGGGGGCATGGCGAACCTGGATGCGCCCCGCAGGAACGTTCGCTTCCATCTCGTCCAGCACACTGCGGATCCGAGACTCCTCGCCGACCAGCACCACGTCGATGGCTGGATTGGTCAGGGCCGTGAAGGCACCCTCGACCTCGACGCGGGGAGCGCCCTCGGCCCCCATCGCGTCCACGGCCACGCGAACCCGAGCCGGATCGGTCATGGGACGGAATTCCGCCTCAAGCAATCGACGCGCGTACTAGGTCTGCTCGTCCTGGGGCTTCTCAATGACCATGCGGTCCTTGTAGTAGCCGCACGCTGCACAGACCCGGTGAGGGATTCGCGCCTCGCCACAGCGCGGGCAAGGAACGAAATGGGGAATCGGCTGCTTCATCACCTGAGCCCGGCGAATCGCGGAACGGGACTTGGATTGTCGTCTCTTGGGAACTGCCATGTTCGAATCTCCTGTTGTCGAAAACCGTTACAACTTCACTTTTGCCAGCGCGGCAAATTTTCCGCCGCCCGCCGGCCGCTGAGCGCAATCGCAGGGTGTCAGGTTCCGGTTGACGCCGCAAGTGGGACATATGCCGGCGCAATCTTCACGACACAGCGGCCCCATGGGCAGGGCCAACAACAGCTCGTCCCGAATCTCCTGGCCCACATCGATCACGCCATCCTGAAATGTGATGACGTCCTCTTCGCCTTCATCATTCTCCTCGCCAGGAGTGGGCTCATCACCCTCGACGAAGGTGAGCATCACAGGCACGTCGAGCGCCAAGGTAGCCGGTTCCAGACAGCGGACGCACTGGGTAAGCAGCCCACCGCGAAGCGCGCCGCGTAGAAGGTACTCGTCCCCCGCCTGCTCCAAGCGGGCGTCCAGAACGATGCCTCCTTGTGCCGGGCGGGCGTCCACATCAGGGCATTCTGCCTTGAGCCAGGCCTCTGTCACTGCCACGTGAATGTCCAGGCCCTCGTCGCCGATATCCTTGATCTTGTAACGCATGACAGGTGCGGGCGTAAGCCCCGTGATGGGAAAGGGCGTAACTATAGGGGGCGCCGGCCTGGCGTCAAGCTTGCCAAGAACCTCCGCAGCCACGCCCGGCGCCCGACGGGCGGGATCGGTTGGTGTCAATCGTAGCAGCGACCTTCATTCCCTTGGTTGGTGACCATGCACACGCAGTCGTGTTGCGGGAATTCCCGGCACTTTCCCACTTTGTTCGCCGCGCATTCGCTGGAGCCACTTCGTGGTGCGTAGTCGGTCGCGCAGAACCCATCCTCGCATTCCGCGCCGTTCGTGCAGGGACATCCATACGGCTTCGACTCACCGACGCACTCGTTCGTGGGTGGCGATGTGTCAGGCGAAGCCGCGTCCGCCGGGCTGGCAGATCCGCCCGTACCCGTAAGACCGCCAATCAAGCTGGAATCTGGCGGCCCTGGCAGAAGCTCGAATCGACCACAGGCAGCAAGCGTGCAAGCAAGGAGCAAAGATGAGGCGCGCGGTCCCATCATCCATTTCTATTTGCCGGCCGCACCGGCCGCGCTGGCTCCGCCAAAGAGCAGCAGGGTCTTGAGATCCTCGTCATTGAAGACGAGCTGCAACCCCATGAACCAATCAAAGAACCCGCCCGCGGTACCCTGGGTCCGCGTGTAGTTGAGAACGTCGTCTACCCCACCCACCAGATAGAGGTACTTCTTGTAGATCGCCAAGTATCCCCGGGCCGTCACGCGCGGGTATTGATTGGAACGCGTGTCGAATATGTCCGTCGACAGCATCAGGTGGTCATTGAACAGATACAAGTCACCGCCCACGCCGCCGGTCGATTCCTTGATGCCGAAGCGCCCCTGCAGGGGCCCCCAGCGCTTGCCGAACATGAAGCTGAAGCGCAGCTTGTCGCTCGTGGTGATCTGTTGGTCGGAATAGGCACCGACCTGCGAGCTGTAGCCGACCACGGTCTGGGCGCTGCGATAGCCGCGTGGATCGTCGACCAGTTCGATCAAGTAGAACTTGTCAGGTCGCGGCGCCAGTTGGACCGACACGTACGACTTGAAGTTGTGGGCCATGTAATTGTATTCCATGCGCAGGCCCACGATGGTCTGCAGCCGGTTCACACCACGGGTGAGGCCGCTGATATCATCGGTGATGTTGTCGAGATTCTTGGCCACGGTATCGTCGGTCAAGAGGTGGCCCACCGTGCCCTCACCGTCGGCCATGCGGCCGGTAATCGTGTCCACGTGGTGCAACGACTTGTCCAAGCTGTCGATGCTGCTCTGCAACTTCTGCAGCGAGCTACGCAGATCCTGGCCGGCGCCCGAAACCTGACCCTGGGTGGTGCCCACCAGCCCCTTGATGGCCTCGGATATCTCGCGCGCGTTGTGAAGCGTGACGCGGACATCCTCAGCCTCAGAGCGGGTGATTCCCTGCACAGTCGCTGCGATGTCGTCGATGCGTCCCAGCAGGCGCTCGACGATGACCGAGTTTCTCTCCAGCAGCTGGTTGGCGTTGTTGGCAATATCCTTGATCGGCCCCGAGGTCAGCACTTTCACGTCTGAAAGAATGTCTCTCAGGATGGGCAGCGTTTCGCCGACCGAGTTCATGATGTCGCCCATCTCCACCGGCTCTGTCACCGTCTTGATCTCGTCGCCGTCGCGCAATTCCCGCAAAGCCACGCGCTCGCCCTTGCGCACCGTAAAAGGCGCCCCCGGATCGACCTCGATGTAGTACTCGCCGAGCAGAGAAGCCGCCTTCTTGGCAATGACGGCGTTCTCGTAGAGCTTGATCTCCGGAATGATGCGGATGAATACCTTGGCCTTGCCCGACTCCTGATCGAGCACCCGCTCCTCGACCTGTCCGATGCGCAAGCCGGCCGACAGAACCCGCGTCCGCTCGTACACCCCCAAGGCGTTGTGAAAAAGGGCGTGCACGCGGTAGCCACCGCCGCCTGTGATCTTCTTGCTGGTGTACTGAAACAGCAGGTAGGTCGTCACCAGAACCACCAGCGCCAAGGCGCCCACCGTGAGGCCCGCCAGACTCCTCCTCATGACGACACCCCGAATTTCACCGCGCCCGAGGGTTCGACAAACTCGCGCAGTCTTGGGTCAGGCGCTGCCAGCAACTCGGCGGGTGTGCCGCACGCGATGATCGTGCCGTCATATAGCATGGCGACGCGATCGCCGATGCGAAAGGTCGACGCCATGTCGTGCGAGATCACCACCGAGGTAACCCCGAAGTCATCTGCAGTTCGCCTAATCATTTCATCGACGTTCTTGGTGGCAATCGGGTCCAAGCCGGTGGTGGGCTCATCGTAGAGCAAAATCTGGGGCCGGTCGACCAGTGCGCGAGCCAGGCCCACACGCTTTCGCATACCACCAGACAGCTCGGCTGGGAACTTCTCTTCGACACCGGGAACATTGTCCAGATCCAGACGCCGCAGCAGGTCCCTGACTCGTTCCAGAATCTCGCTTTTGGGCAGACGGTAGCGCTCGATAAGCGGAAAGGCGATGTTCTCGACCACGTTGAGCGAGTCGAAGAGCGCAGCATACTGAAAAACCATACCGAACTTGCGCTGAACTTTCGCGATGGCCACTTCGTCCAAGCCCACGATGTCCTCGCCATCCACGTAAATGTGGCCGCTGTCTGGTTGCAGCAGCCCCATCAAGTGTTTCATCAGCACGGACTTGCCCTGCCCCGAGCCCCCGATGACGATGTTGGTTTTGCCCCGCTCGAAGTCCAAATCGACCCCGCGCAGAACCTGCTGCGCGCCAAAGCTCTTGCACAGACCACGAATCTGGATCTGCCAGCGTTCGTCACGGGTGCCGATGCCGTTGGTCATCTACATTCCATGCGAGGGCCAGATCACGTTCATGATCTCGATGAGGAAGTAGTCGAGAATCAGGACAGAAACCGAACTGGACACCACCGCGGCGGTGGTGGCACGGCCCACTTCCTTGGCCCCGCCGCGCACGTTGAATCCCTGATAGCAAGCGGCCAACGCCATGGCGATGCCGAAGATGACAGCCTTGATGAGACCTTGCACGTAGTCCACCGGGTCGACCCAGTGGCGGAACAGCTCAAGGACCTGCCCCAGATCGATCTGGTACACCAAGATCGAGATGACGTAGCCGCCCAGCAAGCCGACCACATTGAACACCATGGTCATGACCGGCAACATCAAGATCGAGGCGACCACGCGCGGCGTGACCAAGTAGTGCACCGGGTTCACGGCAAAAGTCGTGAGCGCATCGATCTGCTCGGTGATGCGCATCGAACCCAGCTCGGTGGCCATGGCCGATCCGGCCCGCGCCGTGATCATGAGAGCGGTAAACACAGGGGCCAGCTCGCGCGCCAGGGAAACGCCCACGGCGTAGCCGACCCAGCGCTGTTGGTCGAACATGGCCAGCGCGGTAATCCCCTGCAAGGCCGTCACCGCTCCGCTGAAGAAACCCACCAGCATGATGATGGGCAGCGAACCCACGCCGATGAACTCCATCTGCTCGAGGTACAGGCGCATGCGGAAGGGCCGCCGAAACAGCCAGGTGAAAGCGCGGACCAACAGCAGCATGTGCTGGCCGAAAATGGCCACCGCCCCCAGCAAAGGTCCGAAAAATCGCCCCGCCAGCCGACCCACCTGCGCGGGCGAGAACTCCTGGGCGCCGCTGCTCGGCTGGGTCGGAGCCGTGTCGCTCATGGGCGGGTGTCCGGTTGGCTGGTGCGATAGATGCGCGGAACACGCTTGGAAATCCCGCACAGAATCTCGTAGCTGGCTGTATCCGCCCAGCGGGCAACGTGGTCAATGGTGATGGCCACCTCGTGGTCGCGTCCGATGAGAGTCACCGGGTCGCCCACAGACGCGCCCGGTACCCGGCTCACATCGATCATCATCATGTCCATGCACACGGCGCCGACCACGGGCGCGCGGCGCCCTCGGATGAGCACCTCGGCGCCGCGAATGTGCCTGGGATAGCCGTCGGCATAGCCGATGGGCAGGGTGGCCACGCGCGCCCTGCGCACCGGACGCCACAGGCCACCGTAGCTCACGCCCTGGCCGGCAGCCACATCGTGCAACGCCATGATCTTGGTGCGCAGGCTCAGGACAGATTCCAACTCGGGACGCGCCACCACCGCCGACGGCATGGCGCCGTAGAGCGCGAGCCCCGGTCGAATCGCCCGGTAGCGCGCCTCAGGAAAGCGCACGGCCGCGGCACTGTTGGCCGCATGCACGACATCAGGAACCAGGCCGTGGGCGGCCGCAATAGAGAGGCAATGCTCGAAACGGACAATCTGCTCGCGCGTGGCACCGGGACGTTTCAGATCGGCCGACGCGAAGTGCGTGCACAGCCCGGTCAATTCCAGGTGGGGATAGCGAGCCGCAAGCTCAAGAAACGCGGGCAAAGCTTCGGGCTGAATGCCCAGTCGATTCATGCCGGTGTTGATTTTCACGTGCACCGGCCAACGATGCCGCAGCCCGCCTGCGACCTCGGCCTGGCCGCGCTTCGGCCGGCGCCGCCGAGGCGCGTTGCCGAATCGCTGCAGCTCGCCGACGTCATAGATGACTGGCGTCAGACCTTCCTCCAGCACCTCGGAGTGGGTTTGCCCATAGTAGGCAGCCAACACCAAGATAGGACAGGTGATGCCCGCCCCCCGAAGCTCCAGACCTTCCTCGACCAGAGAAACTGCCAGCGCATCGACCACGGGCGCGAGCACGCCGGCTACCGCCACCGCGCCATGTCCGTAGGCATCCGCCTTCACCACGCCGTAGATGGCCACCTTCGGCCCCACGATGGCCCGCACGCGCGCAACATTGCGACGAAGGGCCCCCAAATCGATCTCGGCCACGGTGGGCCGGATCGATGTGCGAAGGTCGGCTTCACGAACAGCAAGTCCAGTTGCCTCAGGCGCATGCAGGACACACGTGTCCGCCGCTGAGGAAACCAGCCCAAGGGATGCTCCTGTCGACTGCGCGGTCAAGGCTCGGCGGATTGTCACACCGGGTGGGTATAGCGTCAATTCCGGCCCGAGGTTCAAGAGTTTTCACCACGCAACCATGGTGAAACGAAATGGACGCTTTCAAAAAGAATCGGCTGCCCGCGCCATGGCGAAAAAGCCCGGCAGCAGGGTCAAACGCCGTCCTTGCAAAGTGAGAAGGCCCTGCCGGGTCAGGTCAGCCACGATTCGGGAAACCGTCTCGCGACACGCGCCGATCCGACCGGCCAATTCACGCTGCGTGGGGAAACGCGCGATGACAGTGCCTCCTGCGCCCACCTCGCCCTGGTCCCGGGCCAAGTTGAGCAGCAGCCGATAGAGCCGGCTCTCCACGTCGGTCGTGGCAATTCCCCAGGCAAGAGCCTTGATTCCGCGCAAACGCCGCTCGAATTCCCGAACAAGCTCCAGCGCAAGCTCAGGAATGGCGCGAATCACGGCCAAAAACTCCTCTCTTGGAATGAGAAGCAGCACGCTGGTCTCGGCAGCGACCAGGCTGTCGCTCGCAGAGGCGCTTTCCTGATCGACCAGCGAGTCCACCAGCATGTCTCCAGCCAGAAACGCCTCCAAGGTGAGCTCGCGCGAACCGTCTGCCTTGCGCACGGCACAGATGCAGCCCCTCACAACCAATGCCGTAGCCCCGATCCAGCGCCCTTCCAGCACAACCTGCTGCCTTGTACCAAAGGAGCGTATGGAGGCGCTCCTGGCCAGCTGAGCAAGTGTGGAAGCCGAGAGTCCCCCAAACCAGCGCGAATGGCGCAGAGCGCCAAAGGCCGGGTAGGCGCTCGCGTCGCGAAGCTGAGAGGCCGACTCAACGACCGAGAGTGATGCGGCTGGGTTCATGCGACCTCGTGACAATGCACCATGCGTACCAACCCGCAGCGGCGCGTTTTGGCCGTCTTTCCGCGATTTCCCCGGGAAATGCGCATGAAGATCCAATGCGACCGCGACATCGATGCCGCACATATGTCGTGTTCGGCATGCCCAACCCTCAGCCTCCCGATCCCGTGGTAGGAAGAAGCATTGGCCTGGCAGCGACTCTCCCGGCCATCTGGTCGGTCGACGTTGCCTTGAAAGACTACGGAGGGATTGCCTCTGCTGTACAGATTCATCAGTTTCTTTCTCTTCGCGCTCGGCATCCTGGCCGGCATTCATGCGTATTTCTGGGTCCGGCTCGTGCGCGACACCCAGATGCCCGCGCCCTACCGCACATGGGTAACCGCAGCCTGCGTCGCGCTCGCGTGCTCGGTGCCGGTGTCGCTCGTGGCGCCCCGGCTGATGCCCCGGCCGTGGGCCGCCTGGGCGGCCTGGCCTGGGTATATCTGGCTCGGCTTCATGCTGCTGCTCCTGGCGTCCCTGGTCGCTACCGACCTCTTGAGGCTCATCCTCGCCGCTGGCCAGGCCGTGGCCTCGCGTCCTCGACTGGATCCCGTCGCGCGACTCCGCCTTGCGCGCGCGCTGGCTGTCGCGGTCGTGGCGGTGAGCGCCGTGGTCGGAAGCTATGCGATCTTCCAAGGGCTGCGCGAGCCCGTGGTGAGGGAACTTCGCATCGTGATCCCCGGGCTTTCGCCAGCCTTGGCCGGAACGACCATCGTGCAGCTGACTGACCTGCACATCGGGGCGACGAAGAGGCGCAGCTTCGCTGGCGACATCGTCCGGCGCTGCAACGCCCTTTCCGCGGATGTCGTCGTCATCACGGGCGATTTGGTCGAGGGCCGGTTCGGGTCCGGTCGCGAGGATACGCTCCCGTTGGCTGGCTTGCGTGCGCGTCAGGGCGTCTTCATGGTCACGGGCAACCATGAATACTACTCGGGCCTGCACGAATGGCTGCCCGAGTTGCAGCGCCTCGGCATTCGCGTTCTGAGAAATGAACATGTCGTCATTGATGCCGACAAAGGCAAAGGCTGGGAGCTGGCCGGGATCGAAGACTGGAATGGCCGCAGCATCGAGCCGGACGGCGGGCCCGACCTTCCGCGTGCTCTTGCCGGGCATGATCCAGAGCGCCCGGTGGTCCTGCTCTCACACCAACCGCGCGCCATCTACGTTGCGGCGCGGGCCGGAGTCGCGCTCATGCTGTCAGGCCACACTCACGGCGGGCAAATTTGGCCCTTCAACTATATGGTCCACCTTCAGCAGCCTTTCGTGGATGGCCTCCACCGCGTGGGACAAACGCAGCTCTACGTAAGTCCCGGAACCGGCTACTGGGGACCGCCCATGCGCCTGGGAACCCGCGGCGAGATTACCAGGATCACGCTGATCTCCGATCCGTCATAAGCGCCTTGCGCGCCCGGCCTGATTCGAACAGGCGACCCCCGGCTTCGTAGGCCGATGCTCTATCCAGTTGAGCTACGGGCGCAATTTGATCGACGGCGAATGTATGCCGCGCGGTCGGGGCACAAGTCAAGGGATGATCCCGGGCCGGGCGCACATAGTTCGCAGGCGATCATCCGCCGCTCGAGTTTGTCAAAGCGACGGGTGAGCCGAAGCAGTTCCGAGACAGCGGGCCTAGCGGCGCCGACGACGACGCACGGCGAGCGCCAATCCCACACCCGACAAGACGAAACCCAGCGGGATGGCCGCGCCGTCAGAGGAGACATATCCGCACCCGCTTGCGGATCCGTTGCTGCTGGCGTTTCCGCTGCTCGGGGACCCGCCGTTGCCGGATTGGCCGCCGACGCCAGAGCCTGTGTCTCCGCCAGTTTGGACCGGGCTTCCGCCCGCCGCGCCAGTGCTGTTCTCAACGCTGCCGCCTGCAGGGCCGGTATCCACGTTCCCGCCGGTCTCGGTGTTTCCAGCAGTGGGCGCTGCGGTCGTCCCACCAACGGGTGTTGCGGTCGTCCCACCAACGGGTGTTGCGGTCGTCCCGCCAGTGGGCGTCCCTGTGTTGCCACCGCTGGCATTGCCCGTCTTTCCGCCCGTCACTGCCGACCCGCCAGTGGGCGCGCCGGTGCTGCCACCGCTAGCATTGCCTGTCTTGCCGCCCGTGGCGACACTGCCGCCGGTGATCACACTGCCGCCGGTGGCTGTGCTCCCGGCTGCACTCGTGCTGCCGCCTGTGCCAGTCTTTCCACCTGTGACCGTGGCTCCGCCCGTACCCGTGGCTCCGCCGGTGCCAGTGCTGCCACCGGTGCTGGGCGTGCCGCCTGTGGGGGTCCCGCCCGTGGGAGTGCTTGAGCACCGGGCTGGGGTGCCTCCCTCGTAGAAAGACACGGCCCCGGTGTCTCCTGCCATGGCCGCCCAACAGCGACGATCCCAGGCCGCGAGCGACAGCAAATACGATGCGTAGAGTCCCTGGCCGTTGTCGCTGGTATCAGGTTCCGTCCACTGTGCCAAGGGGACCAGGGTCGATGTGACGGTCGCATCGTCCAGGTTCGCGATGCCCAGCGCAGCCGCGCAGGCCGCCTTCACGACCGTGCTGCCTGTTGTCGCCCCTGTCTTGACAGCGGCCCCGTATGTCGACTGGTCGGCCGCAGTGCCGAAGAGCAGCAGTGCTGCCTTGGCGACCGTAGCCAGGTCACCCGTCCCGCCGGCTTTGCCCGCAAGGAAGGTGCGCGCCGCGGTGTCGTCGCCTAGGTAGCCCAGCATCATCATGGCAAAGCCTGCGAAGACGGGGTTCGGGTCAGCGGCCCCGCACTGCAGCCGCTGTCGCAAAGTGGCGATGCGGGTGGCTCCAAGAGCGCTCTTGCGCGCGACCAGCTCTAGCGCGGCCCACAGGTGCGGGTATTGCCACTTGGTCCCTGCGCCCGTGCCCATCGTGGAAGTCGCCTTGGTGCAGTCGGTGGCGGCGCCGGTACATGCCGGCGTCAGGACCGCGTCGCTTTGCGAGTTCCACGAACCACGGCCCGCGCAGTAGTAGTTCATCAGGGTGTCCAGCCCGGCATTGACATCGCTGAAATCCGTCTGGGCGGCATACTGAAGCTGCCTCGACTGGTCAGTGCTAGTAAGCCCCGGCGGCGGCGAGGCTGAAGGCACGAGAGAGCCGCCAGTCTCCTTGCGAATCATCACGGCCTGCCCTGGCGATTTGCCGTACAAACCGCTCTGACCGGAGCCGAAGCTGACGGCAAACGAGATTTGGTCGATAGCCACGCTGCCGCCACCGGACTTGGTGATCGCCAGTGTGTACTTGGCCTTCTCGCCCGGCAATAGAGTGCCAGCCACCTTCTGCGACGTCCTGGTCGCGGTTATCGTCCCCGAACTCATCGTCGCGGTCAGCTGGAACGACGGGAGCAGATAGCCCATGTTGTTCTGCACGAAGACGTCCAGGCTGGCCGAGCCGCTTGCCGGCACGGTCACCGTGTCACTCGCCGGGCGGACAACGATGTTGTACGAGGATTGCCACAAATCGTTGCACCAATGGGCTTGTGCCGAAAACGGCACGAGGCAGCTCGCTAGCACTGTCCCGAACAGAATTCTCCTGTGCGTATTCATGCCCAATGCTCCGTGGTCTGAGGGAGGATCCCCGGTCGCCGAATTCGCGCCTCGCAAGACTCTGCAGGCAAGGCGCGGGCTGAAGTATTTCGACGACGGAGATGCTATCGACGGCGGCGCCGCATGGCAAGCGCCAGTCCCAATCCCGCCAGAACGAAGCCTAGTGGGATCGTCGCACGGCCGGACGGTGCGTACCCGCACCCGCTGGCAGAGCCGCTATTGCTTGCGCTTCCGCTGCTTGGGGACCCGGTCTGGCCACCCACGCCAGGGCCGGTGTTTCCGCCAGTCTCGACGGGAACTCCGCCTGCGGCACCAGCGCTGTTCTCAGGAATGCCGCCGCTCGGGCTCCCACCTGTGGCTGGGACGGTGTTTCCGCCAGTCTCCGCGTTTCCAGCAACGGGCGTTCCCGTCCCGCCGACCGGCGTTCCGGTCGTCCCGCCAACCGGAGTTCCAGTGGTCCCGCCAGCGGGCGTTCCAGTGGTCCCGCCAACTGGCGTCGCAGTGGTCCCGCCAGCTGGCTTTCCGGTGGTCCCGCCAACGGGCGTTCCGGTGGTTCCGCCAAGGGACGCTCCCGTGGTCCCGCCGCTGGCAATTCCTGTCTTTCCGCCCGTGGCCGTGGCGCCAGCGGTGGGCGTCCCCGTGCTGCCGCCGCTGGCAGCTCCGCTCTTCCCGCCCATTGCCGTGGTCCCGCCTGTGCTGCCAGTGCTTCCACCTGCTGCCGTGGTCCCGCCGGTGCTGCCAGTGCTCCCGCCTGTACTGCCGCCAGCACCAGTGCACCGGGCCGGGGTGCCGCCCTCGTAGAAGGATACGGACCCGACATCTCCCGCATTCGCCGCCCAGCAACGCCGATCCCATGCCACCAGCGACAGCAGATAGGCCGCGTAGATTGACTGACCATTTTCACCGCTGGAATCGGGCTCATTCCACTTCGCCAGGGGAACCAAGTCCGAGGTCACTGTGGCGTCGTCGAGATCCACGATTCCTATCGCTGCGGCGCAGGCCGCCTTCACAAAGGTGCTGCCGGTCAGCCCTGCCTTGACCGCCGCTTCGTATGTCGTCTTGTCGCTTGTGGCGAGCAGCAGCGCGGCCTTGGCGATCGTGGCCAAGTCACCACTGCCGCCGGCCTGCCCCACAAGGAACGTGTTTCCTGCACCATCGTCACCCAGATAGCCGAGCATCATCATGGCAAAGCCGGCGAAACCGGTGTTCGCGTCCTGTGCCCCACATTGGAGCCGCTGCCGCAGTGTTGTGATGCGGGTGGCACCAAGGGCACTCTTGCGCGCAACCAGCTCCAGAGAAGCCCACAAGTGCGGGTACTGCCACTTGGTTCCCGCCCCCGTACCCGTCGCCTTGGTGCAGACGGTGGCAGTGCCGCTGCAACCCGTCGTGATGACCGCGTCGCTTTGCGAGTTCCACGTGCCTCGGCCCGCACAATAGTAGTTCATCAATGTGTCCAGGCCGGCGCTAGCGTTGATGAAATCGGTCTGAGCCGCGTACTGAAGCTGTCGAGCTTGCGTCATATCACCCGTACATCCGGGGTTGACTGCACTGCTTAGACCTGGCGGTGGGGCCGATGGAACCAAGGTGCCGTCGTTCTTCTTCACCATCACCGCGTCGGCCCCCTTGGTGGGGTAGCACTTGTTCTCGCCCGAGTTACCAAAGGAGACGAAGAAACTAATGTCCTCGATTTTGACCGAGGTCCCGGTTCCTGTTACCGCCAGAGTGTACTGCGCCTTCTGTCCTGGATACAGGGTGGTGCCCGACAACGTACCTGTCTTGCGCGTCGCAGTGATACTGGTCGTGCCAATCTTGGCTGTGAGCACGAAGTTCGGCAGGGCGTAGCCCATGTTGTTCTGAACCGCGATATTCATGGTGGCCGCGCCCCCGGAGAGAGTCACGGTGTCCGTGGCAGGCCGAACCACAATGTTGTAGCTGGACGCCCAGAGATCATCGCACCAGTGGGCGCGCGCCTCGAATGGCAACAGGGAAATCGCAAGGAACATCCCAAACAACAACTTCGTTCGCATGCTCATGACTCCATCAAAGGTGGGTGGCTCTCTGGTAGTCTTGTCCAATTCACATCTCGCTAGGGCCATCGATGTCAGTTAGACTGGACACTATTGTAGTGCGACCCCACGCAAAAGCCGGCTCATCTTTGTGTCTGGCGGCACTTTCTCTCCTACCTTGGCTCACATCAGGACCGGCCAGGGCGGATAGCGCCGCAGTTGCACCTCCCGATTTGCTGCAGGCGGCGGCTGCTGGGCGCGCTGAAGCCGTGCGGTCCCTGCTGGCGCAAGGTTCGCCCGTGGACAGCAAGGACGCATCCGACTGGACAGCTCTGCACTTCGCTGCTGCTGGCGGATGGACCGATGTGGCGGCTCTTTTGCTCGACCGCGGCGCTGATCCCAACGCCAAGGCACGGTTCGACATGACACCGCTGCACTGGGCCGCCATGAGGGGCCGCGCTGCAGTCGCCGGCCTGCTCACTCGCCGTGGGGCTCGCGTCGACGCACGCAACGCTTACGGGATGACCGCCCTGCACCTGGCTGCCGACGACAAGGTCGTCGCGGTGCTGGTCACCGCTGGCGCGCAGGTCAACGCCCTTGATGAGCGCGGCCGGACGCCGCTGCATACCGGTCGACAGGGGAGCGTAGCCAAAGCCCTCATTGATCGCGGCGCGGATCTCCGCATCCGCACGCCTCAGGGACGCACCGCCATGGAGATCGCAGCCGTGGATACCACCGAGGCTGCCGGACTCTCGGTCAACGGCCCGATGCTGGCCCGTTTGCGCGGACTCATCAGTCAGGCCCGGGTCACGCTCATGAACAGCTCGACGCGGCCCATGGACGACTTCGTCCTGTCCGGACACAGCCCGGGGTGCAGCGTCGATGTGACGCCAGCGCAGTTGCCCAGCTTGCAGCCGGGCCAACTGGTCGACTTCACCCTGACATTCGTTCGCTCAACTGGGGCAGCCGAGGGACCGCATCCCATCTTTCTCTCGACTTCGGTTGGCGGGGTGCACCTTGTGGATTTCGATTTGCGAATCAACACCGACAGGCGTCCCATCCCGGAAGACAGCGGCATGATCCAGCTGGCCAAGGGAAGCCTGCGGCGAGCGCCCTCCCGGCTGCACTACCTCGCGTACGTCGTGGTTCCGCTGCTGGTGTTCCTGGCCTGGTTTGTCGTGACCCGAGGGCGCAAGAAGTCTACAAACGCGCCGGGGTGATCCGGACGCGCTGTCTCCGCCGTTCGCGACCTGTGAGCCCGACCGCGAGCGCGAGGAAGGGAATCAGCACCAGAGGGAAGGATAGCCAAAACCAGCGGTTGGAGGACACTACAGGTGCTGCGCGGTCAGCCTCCCCCAACGGCAACGCGCGCAGAGTGCCGTCGTAGCTGCCCACAAAGCCCATCCAGCGACCGCGAATGCGTCCTGCCACGGGCGACGACCAATTGCTGTCGTCCATCCCAGCGACGTTCCAAAGCGGCCTGCCCGTGAAGGCAGAAAATAGCGGCGCGCCGCCCTCGAGTGCAGCGACGTGCAACATGTGGTCCCATCCTAGGACGAGGGCCATCTCCTCACCGCCGGACGCGATCAAGGCCGGCGACGAATAGAGGCCGCCACGGGCGGCGTAACGCCAGCGCGGCGAGCCGTCCGTGGCATCGATCGCGTGCAGGACACGATCGTAGGAAGCGACAAATGCGCGCGCCGAGCCCCGCTCGATCAGAATG
>Ga0265342_10001631_pt1 | contig 20687 bp, 19 predicted proteins | sample 4CB327metaG_FD_203125 | JGI IMG/M metagenome (GOLD analysis project Ga0265342, IMG submission 203125) | Rhizosphere microbial communities from Carex aquatilis grown in University of Washington, Seatle, WA, United States - 4-CB3-27 metaG | ecosystem: Host-associated > Plants > Roots >... | reverse complement strand
GTCCGACGGTCTTCATCTGCGACGAGTGCGTCGAGCTGTGCATGGACATCATCCGCGAGGAGAACAAATCCTCGCTGGTGAAGTCGCGCGACGGCATCCCGACGCCGAAGGAAATCAGCAAGGTTCTCGACGACTACGTCATCGGTCAGGATCACGCGAAGAAGGTGCTCTCGGTCGCCGTCCATAACCACTACAAACGGCTCAACCACCAGGCCAAGCACAACGACGTCGAACTCGCGAAGTCGAACATCCTGCTGATCGGGCCGACCGGTTCGGGCAAGACGCTGCTCGCGCAGACGCTCGCGCGCATCCTCGACGTGCCATTCACGATGGCCGACGCCACCACGCTCACCGAAGCCGGCTATGTCGGCGAGGACGTGGAAAACATCATCCTGAAGCTCCTGCAGGCGGCCGACTACAACGTCGAGCGCGCGCAGCGCGGCATCGTTTACATCGACGAAATCGACAAGATCTCGCGCAAGTCCGACAATCCCTCGATCACCCGCGACGTGTCGGGCGAGGGCGTGCAGCAGGCGCTGTTGAAGATCATGGAAGGCACAGTTGCGTCCGTTCCGCCGCAGGGCGGCCGCAAGCATCCGCAGCAGGAATTCCTGCAGGTCGACACCACCAACATCCTGTTCGTCTGCGGCGGCGCCTTTGCCGGCCTCGACAAGATCATCTCCTCGCGCGGCCGTTCGACCTCGATCGGCTTCTCGGCCAAGGTGCTCGCGCCGGAAGATCGCAAGACCGGCGAGATCTTCCGCGAGGTCGAGCCCGAGGATTTGCTCAAGTACGGGCTCATCCCCGAGTTCGTCGGCCGCCTGCCGGTGGTCGCGACGCTCGAAGACCTCGACGAGGCCTCGCTCAAGAAAATCCTGGTCGAGCCGAAGAACGCGCTGGTCAAGCAGTACCAGCGCCTGTTCGAGATGGAGTCGATCGACCTGACACTGGCGGAAGAGGCGCTCGGCGCCATCGCCCGCAAGGCGATCGAACGCAAGACCGGCGCGCGCGGCCTGCGCTCGATCATGGAAGGCATTCTGCTCGACACCATGTTCGACCTGCCGAGCCTGGAAGGCGTCGAGGAAGTCGTGATCTCGAAGGAAGTGGTCGAGGGTACGGCGCGTCCGCTCTACATCTACGCCGACCGCAGCGACCGCGCGGTCGAATCGGGCAGCGCCAGCGCCTGATCGCAAAAGACAGGCGGGCCCCGGTAAGCCGGTGTGGCCCGCCTATTTCCCCGCATCTCCGGGGAACCGGGTGTCTGACGGCTGGTTTTAACTGGAAAACCGGGCCTTACTTGCAGACCCCGACGCTCCGACATACGTATAGTGTCGCAAATCGTCTCGCGTACGAATCATAGTCTCCACGGGTAAGGGGACGAGTGGACCGATCACGCCGGGACAGCTCCGTCCCAGGCCCAAGTCCTTGCCCGAACCGACCGGCACTGTCCGGCGATGCCGCAATAGCGGGTCGCGGTGACAGGGGCACAACAAAAGGATTTCCGGAAATGACGACCAAGCCACGACCCACGCTGCAGCCCGGCGAAACCCGGGCGTACCCCGTCCTGCCGCTGCGCGACATCGTGGTGTTTCCGCACATGATCGTCCCGCTCTTCGTCGGCCGCGAGAAGTCGATCAAGGCGCTGGAAGAGGTGATGCGCTCCGACACCTTCATCCTGCTGGCGACGCAGAAGAACGCTTCCGACGACGACCCGGCGACCGACTCCATCTTCGAGGTCGGCACGCTGGCGAGCGTGCTGCAGCTCCTGAAGCTTCCCGACGGCACCGTGAAGGTGCTGGTCGAAGGCGCCACGCGCGCACGCGTGCGCAAGTACACCGACCGCGTCGATTACTACGAGGCTGACGCCACCGCGCTCGCCGACGACATGGGCGACCGCGTCGAGGCAGAAGCCATGGCGCGCTCGGTGGTCAACGAGTTCGAGAACTACGTGAAGCTGAACAAGAAAGTGTCGCCGGAAGTCGTCGGCGTCATTCAGCAGATCGAGGACTACGCCAAGCTCGCCGACACCGTCGCCTCGCATCTGGCGGTGAAGATCCCCGACAAGCAGGACATCCTGGAGACGCCGTCCGTTACCGAGCGCCTGGAGAAGGTGCTGGGCCTGATGGAGAGCGAGATCTCGGTGCTGCAGGTCGAGAAGCGCATCCGCACCCGCGTCAAGCGGCAGATGGAGAAGACGCAGCGCGAGTACTATCTCAACGAGCAGATGAAGGCGATTCAGAAGGAGCTCGGCGACGAGGAAGGCAAGGACGAGCTCGCCGAACTCGAGGACAAGATCAAGAAGACCAAGCTCTCAAAGGAAGCCCGCGAGAAGGCGACGCACGAGCTCAAGAAGCTGCGCCAGATGTCGCCGATGTCGGCGGAAGCCACGGTCGTGCGCAACTATCTCGACTGGCTGCTGTCGATCCCGTGGAACAAGAAGAGCAAGGTCAAGAAGGACCTCAATGCCGCCGAGGAAATCCTCGACGCCGATCACTATGGCCTGGAAAAGGTCAAGGAGCGCATCGTCGAGTATCTCGCCGTGCAGCAACGCGCCAACAAGCTGACCGGCCCGATTCTGTGCCTCGTCGGCCCTCCGGGCGTCGGCAAGACGTCGCTCGGCAAGTCGATCGCCAAGGCGACCGGCCGCGAGTTCGTGCGCGTGTCGCTCGGCGGCGTGCGTGACGAGGCGGAGATCCGCGGCCACCGCCGCACTTATATCGGCTCGATGCCGGGCAAGATCATTCAGTCGATGCGCAAGGCAAAGACCTCGAATCCGCTCTTCCTGCTGGACGAGATCGACAAGATGGGAGCCGACTTCCGCGGCGATCCGTCCTCGGCGCTGCTCGAGGTGCTCGACCCTGAGCAGAACGGCACCTTCGCGGACCACTATCTGGAGGTCGAGTACGACCTCTCGAACGTGATGTTCATCACCACGGCGAACACGCTGAACATCCCGGCGCCGCTGATGGACCGCATGGAGATCATCCGCATCGCCGGCTACACCGAGGACGAGAAGCTCGAGATCGCTCGCAAGCATCTGATCCCGGCGGCGATCGCCAAGCACGGCCTCGAGTTGAAGGAATGGTCGATCGACGACGAGGCGCTGCTGACTCTGATCCGCCGCTATACGCGGGAGGCCGGCGTGCGCGGCCTCGAGCGCGAGCTCTCGAACCTGATCCGCAAGGCGGTGAAGGAGCTCATGACGTCGAAGAAGAAGTCGATCGCGGTCACGGGCGCGAACCTCGGCGACTATCTCGGCGTGCCCAAATATCGCTATGGCGAGATCGAGGCCGAGGATCTGGTCGGCGTCGTGACCGGTTTGGCGTGGACCGACGTGGGCGGCGAGCTGCTGACCATCGAAGGCACGTCGATGTCGGGCAAGGGCAAGATGACCGTCACCGGCAATTTGCGTGACGTGATGAAGGAGTCGATCTCGGCGGCGGCGTCCTATGTCCGCTCGCGTGCGGCCGCCTTCGGCATCGAGCCGCCTTTGTTCGACAGGCGCGACATCCACGTGCACGTGCCGGAAGGCGCGACGCCGAAGGACGGCCCGTCGGCCGGCGTCGCTATGGTCACGTCCATCGTCTCGGTGATGACCGGCATTCCGGTGCGCCGCGACGTCGCCATGACCGGCGAGATCACGCTGCGCGGCCGCGTCCTGCCGATCGGCGGTCTCAAGGAGAAGCTGCTGGCCGCCGCGCGCGGCGGCATGAAGACCGTGTTGATCCCCGAGGAGAACGCCAAGGACCTCACCGAGATCTCCGAGACGATCAAGAAGAACCTCGAGATCGTGCCGGTCTCGCGGATGGACGAGGTGCTGGCGCGCGCGCTCGTGCGCAAGCCGGAAGCCATCACTTGGGACGAGGAGGCGGCCAAGCTCGCCGCCGCCGAGGCCAAGCCGGACGAGGAAGGTTCGGGCCTGACCGCGCACTGACGCGGGCGCCTTCGAAGAACAAGGAAACGGCGCCTGCGGGCGCCGTTTTCGTTTTCGCGCGCGGCTTGCCCCTGCGCCGGGCGGGGGCTAAACCGGCGGCGGAGGGCGGTTAGCTCAGCTGGTAGAGCGCCTGCTTTACACGCAGGATGTCGGCGGTTCGATCCCGTCACCGCCCACCAATTCCGCGTGCTCGGCGGTCCGCGGATCGATGCCGCAATCATCAAGAGCCGCGCGTTCGCGAACGGTACGCCGTTGACCGGAGTCAAAGCCGCGCGTGCCAAGCCACGGTGTCGTTGTCCCCAGCGAAAAGGGGGCATCATGTTCAAGCAGTTCGTCGCAGTTGCGGTGCTGGCGTCGGCGGCCTGTCTCCAATTCGGATCGACCGGCTTGGCCGCAGGCGCGCTCGCGATCGGCACCGAGCCGGACCGCATCTGGTACGGCTTGAACGCCAATTCCGGCTCGGTCCGCATCGCCCGGCGTGAGGCAATGGACGCCTGCACACAGCACGGGCCGTGCCGCATCGAGACCGTGTTCTGGAACAAATGCATGGCCCTCGCCTGGCAGGGCTCGGGCCACAGCGGTTATGGCTGGGCGACGCGGGATTCTCCGCGACAGGCGGCGCGGGCGGCGTTGCGGGCCTGCGAGAACCGTGGCCGGCCATGCCAGGTGGAATCGGCCCGCTGCGATACGACTGGCCGCTGACAGGCTTGCGGTAATGGCTGTGCGGGTCCTGGCTGTCGATCAATGCTTGGGGCGGGCCCGTAGGGGCTATCTTGAAACGACCGTGATCGGGCCGAAGGCGTGTGTAAGCTGGATGCCGATCAACACCAAGCCGCCGACGATCAACAGCCCACCCAAATATCGACCTGCGACCGTGGTCTCGCTGCGTCCGGTTTCCCGATCGGCCCGCCACGCTGTGTAGATGCCGAGCGCCAGGATCGACGCACTCGCAATGCTGAAGATCATTCGTGGGCCGGCGCCACGCGGTCTGGCAGCAACATGTCAGTCGCGCCTTGGCGCTTGGGTCGTGGGTGCGTTCTTCGCGACCTCGGCACCGGCGTCCGTGCCACTTGGGTCGAGCAGGGACGCGGGCAATCGAGCAGGCGCCGTCGACGCGTGCCGGGTCACTCCCGCACCAAACGAGCCTGCAAGGATCACAATATAAAATATGAGCCACACGACGGCGACGCCGATCGGGCTGCCTGAGCGCGACACAGACTTGTCGTCAGCCGATGAGGCCGGCACCTTCCCCTCCAATCACCAAAGCAAGTGGACCGCGCTGGGCCTCCCGCTTCGAGTCGGTTGCCTGACAAAAGACGCGGGCGGTTTCGCCCGCCTTGACGGCGGCGCGAGCAACGGCGGCGAGATGCGGGCGGACGGCGTGGCCGAGGGGTGTCAGGCGCACGCCGTGATGTGCACGCCTGAACAGGGCGCCGCCGAGTGAGGCTTCAAGTTCCTTGAGGCTTTGGCTGAGTGTCGGCTGCTTCACGCCGCAGCTTTTGGCCGCGCGCGTGAAGTTTTGTTCGCGGACCGCCGCGAGGAAATAGTGGACCTGTTGCGTGGAGAAGCGCATGGTTGAATCAACCCAAGGTAGTAATCAGTCTCGCGATCGTCGAAAATTGCATCGCGAGAAAGAGGCTCCCGAGGCACGGCACGACTGAAATTAGTGTCAGGAGGCAAATGTCGGCGAGGTCGCTGGCGCTTAATCGTTGGCAGTTCGACCCGTTGAAATTAATAAGGTCCGTCGGCACGGCTCCCCCCGATTCCTATTTCGAAGGAGACCTTGTCACGTCCGCCCCGGGTGAACCTTCAGATATCCTTCATTTTCGATATGAAGCTGGTAAGCTGACGTGCGTGTGTGGCCGGGGGGCTGCTGCCGTGATTTTCAAATTCGGACATTTCGAGCTTGATACGGGCAAGCGCGAGTTGAGATGTGACTCGGGCGTCCGTGCTGTCGAGCCGCAGGTGTTCAATTTGCTCGCGCTTCTGATCAGGAACAGGGACAGGATTGTCACGCGCGATGAGCTTTTCGATGCGGTCTGGCAGAGGCGCATAGTATCCGACTCCGTGCTCGGGTCGCGCATCAACGCGGCACGCCAGGCGGTGGATGACGACGGTAAACGGCAGAACGTCATCCGGACGCTGCGCAAGAGCGGCGTTCGCTTCATTGCTGCGGTTACCGAGGAATCTCATGAAAGCGGCGCGCCGTCGGCAGCGGCGCGCGTCCATCGTGCGGCATTCGATCTTGCCGGAGCGCCTTCCCTGGTTGTGCTGCCGTTTGCGTGGGTCGACGCCAGCGATAGGTCGCGGTCGGTTGCGGTCGACTTCGGTGAAGAGTTGAGACATTCGCTGCATGGCGCCGATTGGCTGCGCGTGATCGCCATGGCGTGGGGCCCCGGATCGAACGGCGCGCGCGCGATGAAAGATGTTGCTCCCTATGCCCTGGAGGGGAGCGTCCGCACCGACGCCGACTTGAGCACGGTCATCGCTCGGCTCACCGATACACGAACGGGCGTGTGTCTATGGAGCGAAAGACAAGTTTGCTCCGTTCATGATGCCTCGATGAATGTTTCGAGAGTCGCCGCAAACGTCGGCCGCGCGGTGAGCGATCAGATATTTGCCGTCGAACGAGTGAGGGCGCGTTCGATTCCGCTCTCTCAAAAAAGCGCATGGGATGCGATTGCCGTCGCCTTGTCGCTGATCAATACGCGCAAGAAGGATCGGGTTCGCCGAGCGGAAGCGCTGTTGGCCGCGGTGGCCCGCAGCGACGTCAGATCTCCGGCCGTGTTCAGCCTCCTGGCGTTTTGCGCGACGTTGGGCGTGCACCTGGGCTGGACGCCGCGGAGGTCGCGCCAGCAGTTTGCGCTGGGCTATGTCGAGCGAGCTCTTGCGGTCGACGAACGCGATCCATGGGCCTATCTCGCCCTCGGCTACTCACGGCTTTACATGGACAATCGTCCGGACGAGGCGATTGCGATATTGCAGCATGCCCTGAATATCGATCCGGGCCTGTCGATGGGCCATTACTTGACGGCCCTGTCGCTGTCTCACATCGGTGAAACGGACGCCGCATTCAAGGAGGCGGCCCTCGCGGAACGGTTGAGCACATTCGATCTGCTGGCGAAAGGCAATGCGGGCGCGCACGACAACGTCCGCGCGACAGCCTGCTTTATCGCCGGCCGTTATCAGGAGGGTCTGGTGTTTGCTCGCAGGGCCGTGTCGGCAAGTCCGCTTGGTGTGCCGGCCCATCGCCAGGTCATGACGAATGCGGCGTTCGCGGGAGACATCAAGCTTGCCGCGGGCGCAATGGCGAAGGTGAAATCCATATCGCCAGACCTTCGGAGATGGCTAGCGGAATCGGAGCCGATTTGGGGGCGCAGCGACGATTACCGGAGGTACGTCGAGGCATTCCGTATAGCCGGACTGCGGGCGTCGTGATGTCAGTGGCGCTTTGATCCGGACGCCGCCTGTTAACTCCGTTCCTCCCAGATCGCCGCCAGGTGCACGATAGTGCGCACGGCTGCCTGCATGTCCTGGACGCTCACCCATTCGAGCCGCGAGTGGAAGGCGTGCTCGCCGGCGAAGATGTTGGGGCAGGGCAGGCCCATGAAGGAGAGGCGCGACCCATCCGTGCCGCCGCGGATCGATGATCTCCTCGGCGTCAGGCCGGCGCGGCGCACGGCTTCAAGCGCATGTTCGACGATCTGCGGGTGGCGGTCGAGGACCTCCTTCATGTTGCGGTACTGCTCGGTGACTTTCAGCGTGTAGGAGGAGCGTGGAAAGTCCGCGAGCGCCGCCTTCACCGCGTGCTCGAGGACCGCCGCCTTGTCCTTCAATCCCGCCGTCGTGAAATCGCGCAGAATGAATTTGAGCGTGGCGCGGTCGAGCTCGGCCTCGACGCTTAACGGGTGGATGAAGCCCTCCTTGCCCGACGTCGTCTCCGGCGAGCAGGTGTCGCGTGGCAGGTTGTCGATGATGCGCGCGGCAATTTTCACCGCGTTCTCCATCGCGCCCTTGGCGAAGCCCGGATGGGCCGACACGCCCTGCACGGTCACGACGGCGCCGTCGGCGGAGAAGGTCTCGTCCTCGACCTGGCCGGCGCTCTCGCCGTCGATCGTGTAGGCGACCTGCGCGCCGAGCCGCTTCAGGTCGGCCTTGTCGACGCCGCGGCCGATCTCCTCGTCGGGCGTGAACATGACCTTGAGCGTGCCGTGCTTGATCTCCGGATGCGCGGCAAGGAAGCGCATGGCGTCGACGATTTCGGCGAGGCCGGCCTTGTTGTCGGCGCCGAGGAGCGTGGTGCCGTCGGCGGTGACGATGTCGTTGCCGATCTGGTCTTTGAGTGCCGGGTGCTCGGCAAAACGGATCACCTGCGACGGATCGGCGGGCAACGCAATGTCGCCGCCCCGGTAATTGCGGTGCACCTGCGGCTTGACGCCGGCGCCGGGTGCGTCCGGCGAGGTGTCCATGTGTGAGCAGAAGCAGACGACCGGCACTTTCTTTTCGGTCGTTGCGGGGAGGGTGGCATAGACGTAGCCGTTCTCGTCCATGGCGGCGTCGGCAAGGCCAACATCGCGCAGCTCGGCGACCAGGAGCCTGCCGAGGTCCTTCTGCTTGTCCGTCGACGGCGTGGTCGTGGAATCGGGATTGGACTGGGTGTCGATCGTCACGTAGCGCAGGAAGCGCTCGAGCACCGTGTAAGCGAAATCGATGGACGCCATGGACGTGACCTTTCCCGCCACGCCATCATAACGCGGCTCGCGAAAACAAAACGGCAGGCGCGGGGCGCGCGTGGTCACGCCCCAGCCTGCCGTCAAACACGATCACCGGAGGGTCGAGGCTCGACGAGCCTCAAGCCGTCAGATGGCTTCCTTGAGATCCTTGGAGGCGCGGAACGCGACCTTCTTGGACGCCTTGATCTGGATCGTCTCGCCGGTCGCCGGGTTACGGCCCATGCGCGCGGCGCGCTTGCGGACCTGGAGGATGCCGAGGCCGCCGATGCGGATGCGCTCGCCTTTCTTCAGGTGCTTGACGATATTGCCGACGAGGTCGCCCAACACCTCTTCCGCCTGCTTCTTGGACATCTCGTGCCCTTCCGCGAGCGCGGCGGCGAGATGCTTCAGCGTCACAGTCGTCGGGGTCGCTGACTTACCAGGAGCCGTAGCCATGATGGGACCCTCCCATTGAGATCCGCGAGCCTGGCCGGACGCCAGACCGCTTGCCGGAATAGACGATTCGGAACCGGTTTGACCAACGATTCTTGCGGAAAATAGGGCACTTCTCGCAAAGTTCGGTGCGCTACCCGGTTGTCCTTGACTTGGGGGAGGGCCGCCTTTAAGTCCTGCCCCACGCCCGCGGGGGCGTAGCTCAGTTGGTTAGAGCGCTGCCCTGTCACGGCAGAGGCCGCGGGTTCGAGTCCCGTCGCTCCCGCCATTCTTTCAATGACTTAAGCTGAAGTTCCGGCCGCGCCTTCGGCGCCTTTTCATGGAGCCGGCAGATGCCCCAGGACACCACCGTCGCAGGCGTCGAGGCTCTCTTCTTCGACGTGTTTGGCACTCTGCTCGACTGGCGAACCTCGATCGCGCGCGAGAGCGAAAAAGTCCTCCGGCCGCTCGGCTACAACCTCGACTGGATCGCCTTCGCCGACGCCTGGCGCGGCGAGTATCAGCCCGGCATGGAGGAGGTGCGCACGGGGCGCATCCCGTTCTCCAAGCTCGACGTGCTGCACCGGCGCAACCTCGAGCGCTGCCTGCCGCGCTTCGGCGTCAGCGGCCTGTCCGAAGACGTCATGGTCGACCTCAACAATGCCTGGCACCGCCTCGACGCCTGGCCGGACGTGCCGGTCGCGCTCGCGCGCCTCAAGAAGAAGTACATCATCGCGCCGTGCTCGAACGGCAACATCGCGCTGATGGTAGACTGCGCTCGCCGCAATAATCTCCCGTGGGACGCGATCCTCGGCGCCGAGATCGCCGGCGACTACAAGCCGAAGCCGCGTGCCTATCTCGCCGCCTGCGAGGCGCTCAACAAGGAGCCGGCGCGCTGCATGATGGTCGCGGCGCATTCGCGCGACTTGAAGGCCGCGGCCTCAAACGGCCTGCGTACCGGCCACATCGCGCGCGTCAACGAATACGGCCCAAATACAGGCGAGCCGGGCCCGACCGTACCGGTCGATGTCTTCGGCAAGGACTTTGCCGATCTGGCGGACAAGCTCGGCTGCTGATCTAGCCGCGGTACACCGGCGCCGGCTGTTCGAAGAAGCTCGCCAGGATGTGATAGACCATCATGTAGTTCTTCTGCTGGAAGCTCGCGTGCGAGATGCCCGGCATGACCGTGAACTGCTTGTCGGCGGTCGCGAGCTTGGCGAAGAACTTCAGAAGGTCGTCGAGCGAGGCGATGCCGTCGTGCTCGCCGCGCATGATCAAAGTCGGCACGGTGATCTTCTCCGGATCCACAACCGGCAGCCTCGAGCACATGTCGACATAGGTGCCGGTCGGCACCGAATCGTCGAGCGCGCAGACGGCATCCGCGAAGGCCTCGATCACGTGCCGCTCGGCAGTGTCGGGGTGGTCGCGGTCGAACACCGAGTGGATGAAGGCCTTGCTCATCGGCCGCCGGTTCTTGCCTATGAAGTCCGGGAGCTTCTTGCGGCGCTCGGCAAGCGTCGGCGAGCCTTCGCCGGTCCATACCATGGCGTCGAGCGCGAGCCGCGCGACCAACTCCGGATGGCGCTCGGCGAACAGTGCCGCGCGCAGCGCGCCCGACGAGATGCCGTAGACGAGCAGGGCGCGCGCGCCACGCAGCTTGGCGATGTATTGGGCGGCCGCGTAGCAATCGTCGGCGCCCATGGCGATCGGCGCGTTGTTGTCGCGGTCCTTGGTCGAGCGGCCGTAACCTTCCATGTCGACGGACCAGCAGTCGAAGCCGCGTTTGGCGAAGAAGTCCATCGCCGAGGAATCCGGCCGTCCCGGCACCTGCAGATCGAAGGTCGGCTGCGAGGCCATGGACGAGCCGTGCACGAACAGGATCGTGCCGCGGCTTTTCGCGGGGTCGCCGAGGCATTTCTCGAACATGAACAGCTTGGCGGCGCCGCCGTCCTTGGTGGTCCAGTGCTCCTCGCCCTTGATGGCGGGTGTCGTCATGTCGTTCATCGCTTGGCTGCCTAGTTGATGGGGCGGATGTGGTTGTCGGCGATGACCTTCGCCCATTTGGTGATCTGGTCCTGCATGAAGGCCTTGAACCGCGGCTCGCTCATCGTCATCGCGGTCGCGCCCTGTTTCGCCCAGGCGGCCTTGATGTCGGGGCGCTCGACGATCCTCGTGATCTCGCGGTTGAGCAGGTCGAGGATCGGCTGCGGCGTGCCCGCGGGCGCCATGAAGCCGACCCAGAGCGTTGCCTGAAAGCCGGGCACGCCGGCTTCCGCGATCGTCGGCACGTCCGGCAGGATCGGCGAGCGCACGCGCCCGGTCGTGCCGAGCGGACGGACCATGCCGCCCTTGATCATCGGCGCCATGGTCGGCACGGAATCGAACAGCATCTGGATCTGGCCGCTGAGGATGTCGGTGCGCATGCCGGTCGAGCCGCGATAGGGGACGTGCACGATGTCGATGCCGGTCAGGTTCTTCAGCAGCTCCGCCGCCATGTGATAGTTCGAGCCGGGGCCGGACGACCCGAAGTTCAGCTTGCCCGGATTGGCCTTGGCGAAAGCGATCAGATCGCTGAGGTCCTTGGCGGGCACTGAAGGGTGGACGACCAGGACGAGATCACTCTCGATCAGCGGCGCCACCGGGGTGAGGTCCGCCATCAGGTGATAGGCCTTGTGGCCATAGAGCGTTTCATTGACGGTCTGCGTGCCCGACACCATCAGCAGCGTGTAGCCGTCCGGCTGCGCCTTGGCGGCGACCTCCGTGCCGATGGTGGTGCCGGCGCCGGGCCGGTTCTCGAGCACGAACGGTTGGTGCAGCGCCTTGGTGAGTTCCTCGGCCACGGCGCGCGTGAACAGGTCGGTCGGGCCGCCGGCGCCGAACGGTACGATGATCTTTACCGGACGTGACGGGTAGGAATCGTTGGCGGCGGCAGGGGTCGTGAGCGCCAGCATTGCGCCGAGCGCCAGCGCGGCCGCGACTGGCCCGAGACGAGGCATGGCGTTTCTCCCGATTTTTGTCCTTGATGCCGCGCGGGCGGGACTATCGAGCGGGCCTTGCCCTTCGTCAATCGGAGGGCCGCGTGACGACTGATTTCGCACCGTGGATGCATTCCAATGTCGGCTTGCCACCCCGGTTTCCCTGCGCTAAGCCTCCGGCGCTTCCCGTCCTTGAAGACTCACCCCTAAAACCAAGGGCGCTTTACGGTTTTCGGCGCCGTTTCGGCTGCCGGTTGGTCTTTGGGCGGCATTTATTCGGGGCAGAGGCTGCGCGAGGTCGCCATGAGCACATTGCTTCTCGATTACCTGCCCCTCGTCATCTTCATCGCCGTCGCCCTCGTCATCGGCCTCGTCCTGCTCGCGACGCCCTTCCTCGTCGCCTATTCGCAGCCCGACCCGGAAAAGCTCTCCGCCTACGAGTGCGGCTTCAACGCCTTCGACGACGCGCGCATGAAGTTCGACGTGCGCTTCTACCTCGTCGCCATCCTCTTCATCATCTTCGACCTCGAAGTCAGCTTCCTGTTCCCCTGGGCGGTCGTGTTCCGCGGCATCGGCCATTTCGGCTTCTGGGCGATGATGCTCTTCCTTGGCGTCCTGACCGTCGGCTTCATATATGAGTGGAAGAAGGGGGCGCTGGAGTGGGATTGATTCTATGACTCTGGTCGCACCCGCACCCAAAGGCATCCTCGACCCGTCGACCGGCAGGCCGATCGGGGCCGACGACCCGTTCTTCACGGGCGTCAACAACGAGCTCGCCGACAAGGGCTTCATCATCACCGCGGTCGACGACCTCATCACCTGGGCCCGTACCGGCTCGCTGATGTGGATGACCTTCGGTCTTGCTTGTTGCGCGGTCGAGATGATGCAGATGTCGATGCCGCGCTACGACGCCGAGCGCTTCGGCTTTGCACCGCGCGCCAGCCCACGCCAATCCGACGTGATGATCGTCGCCGGCACGCTGACCAACAAGATGGCGCCGGCGCTGCGCAAGGTCTACGACCAGATGCCGGAGCCGCGCTACGTCATCTCGATGGGCTCCTGCGCCAATGGCGGCGGCTATTATCACTACTCCTATTCCGTCGTTCGCGGCTGCGACCGCATCGTCCCCGTCGACATCTACGTGCCCGGCTGTCCGCCGACCGCCGAGGCGCTGCTCTACGGCGTGATGCTGTTGCAGAAGAAGATCCGCCGCACCGGCACGATCGAGCGGTGATGCGCATGCAGATGTCCGGCATCCCGTTCGGAACGACCGACTGGAGCGCGATCGCGCCGACCATGCATGCGGGCGAGACGGGCACCGCAACGTGGCGGACGCGCCAGTTCGGCGACATTCGCGTGCGGATGGTCGACTATTCGCCGGGCTACAAGTCCGACCACTGGTGCGAGAAAGGCCACATCCTGTTCTGCGTCGACGGTGAATTGACCACCGACCTCAAGGATGGCCGCGCCTTCACGCTCACGCCCGGCATGAGCTACCAGGTCGCGGACGGCGCCGACGCGCATCGTTCGTATACCGCGCGCGGCGCGCGCCTCTTCATTGTGGACTGACATGGACGACACGCTCGACAGGCTCGGACAATCGATCCGCACGGCGCTGCCGGGCGCGGTCACCGGTTACGAGGTCCGGTACGGCGAATTGACGCTCAGCGCCAACGCCGCCGCCATCGTCAAGGTGGCGACCTACCTGCGCGACGATCCGGCCTGCCAGTTCGTCAACATCGTCGACGTCACCGCGGTCGACTGGCCGGGGCGCGAGAAGCGCTTCGACGTCGTCTATCATTTCCTGTCGCCGCGGCTGAACCAGCGCATCCGCGTCAAGGTGCCGACCGACGAGGCGACGCCGGTGCCGTCGCTGATCGACGTCTTCAAGGGCGTCGACTGGTTCGAGCGCGAAGCTTACGACCTCTACGGCGTGCTGTTCACCGGCCATCCCGACATGCGCCGCATCCTCACCGATTACGGCTTCGAGGGGCATCCGTTGCGCAAGGATTTCCCGCTGACCGGCTTCGTCGAGGTTCGCTACGACGACGAGGAGAAGCGCGTGCGCTACGACAAGGTGGCGCTGACGCAGGAATTCCGCACCTTCGACTTCCTCTCGCCGTGGGAAGGCACCGACTACGTGCTGCCCGGCGACGAAAAGGCGGCAAAGCCGCCCGAGCCGGAGAAGAAGGCGTCATGAAGTCGCTGTCGCCCGGCGTGAAGCACTCGTTCTCCTACGTCGTGCCGGAGAACAAGACGGTGCCGTACACCTATCCGGAATCGCCGGTCATCGCCGGCATGCCGAAGGTGTTCGCGACCGGCTTCATGATCGTGCTGATGGAATGGGCCTGCGCCGAATTGCTCGGGCCTTATCTCGATCCGGGCGAGGGCTCGCTCGGCACGCACGTCAATGTCAGTCACGCGGCGGCGACGCCGCCCGGCATGACGGTCGAGGTGGAGGCTGAAGTGATCGCGGTCGATGGGCGCAAGCTCACCTTCAAGGTGCGCGCCCATGACGGTGTCGACATGATCGGCGAGGGCGCGCACGATCGCGTGGTCGTTGCCTGGGACAAATTCAATTCGCGCGTCGCCCAGAAGGCGGCCGCGGCGGGAGTGGCATGATGGCAGAAACCGCCATCCGCAATTTCACGATCAATTTCGGGCCGCAGCATCCGGCCGCGCACGGCGTGCTGCGCCTCGTGCTCGAGCTTGACGGCGAGGTGGTCGAGCGCGTCGATCCGCATATCGGCCTCCTGCATCGCGGCACCGAGAAGCTGATCGAGGCGAAGACCTATACGCAGGCGGTGCCGTATTTCGATCGGCTCGACTACGTCGCGCCGATGAATCAGGAGCACGCCTTCTGCCTCGCGGTCGAGAAGTTGCTCGGCATCACGGTGCCGAAGCGCGCGCAGTTGATCCGCGTGCTGTATTCCGAGATCGGCCGCATCCTGTCGCATCTCCTCAACGTCACGACGCAGGCGATGGACGTCGGCGCGCTCACCCCGCCGCTGTGGGGCTTCGAGGAGCGCGAGAAGCTGATGGTGTTCTACGAGCGCGCCTCGGGCTCGCGCATGCACGCGAACTACTTCCGGCCGGGCGGCGTGCACGAGGACCTGCCGCCGAAGCTGATCGACGACATCTGGGCGTGGTGTGATCCGTTCCTTCAGGTCGTCGCCGATCTCGACGCGCTTTTGACCGACAACCGCATCTTCAAGCAGCGCAACGTCGACATCGGCGTCGTGTCGCTCGCGGACGCGTGGAACTGGGGCTTCTCCGGCGTCATGGTGCGCGGCTCGGGCGCCGCATGGGACCTGCGCAAGTCGCAGCCCTACGAGTGCTATGCCGAGATGGATTTCGACATCCCGATCGGCAAGAACGGCGACTGCTACGACCGCTATCTCATCCGCATGGAGGAGATGCGCCAGTCGGTGAAGATCATGAAGCAGTGCATCACGAAGCTGCGCGCGCCGGAAGGGCAGGGCCGTGTTTCGGTTGACGACCACAAGATCGTGCCGCCCACGCGCGGTGAGATGAAGCGCTCGATGGAAGCGCTCATCCATCACTTCAAGCTCTATACCGAGGGCTATCACGTGCCCGCCGGCGAGGTTTACGCGGCGGTCGAAGCGCCGAAGGGCGAGTTCGGCGTCTATCTCGTCGCCGACGGCACCAACAAGCCGTACAAGTGCAAGATTCGCGCGCCGGGCTTCGCCCACCTTCAGGCGATGGATTTCATGACCCGTGGTCATATGCTCGCGGACGTCTCCGCGGTGCTGGGCTCCCTCGACATTGTCTTCGGTGAGGTCGACCGATGAGCGTCCGCCGTCTCGCGCCCGCGGAAGTCCAGCCGAAGAGCTTCGCCTTCACGGCGGAGAATCTCGCCTGGGCGAAGCAGCAGATCGCCAAATATCCGGAAGGTCGGCAGGCCTCGGCAATCATCCCGATCCTGTGGCGCGCGCAGGAGCAGCACGGCAGCTGGCTGCCGGAGGTGGCCATCCGTCAGGTCGCCGACATGCTCGGCATGGCGCACATCCGCGCGCTCGAGATCGCGACCTTCTATACGCAGTTCATCCTGCAGCCGGCGGGCAAGAAGGCGCACGTGCAGGTCTGCGGCACGACGCCTTGCCGCTTGCGCGGCGCCGAGGACATCCTCGAGGTCTGCCAGCACCGCATCCATCACGATCCGCACCACGTCTCGGCCGACGGCGATTTCTCGTGGGAAGAGGTCGAGTGCCTCGGCGCCTGCGTGAATGCGCCGATGGTGCTGATCGGTAAGGACACCTATGAGGATCTGACGCCGGAAAGCTTCGAGAAGGTTCTCGACGGCTTCGCCAAGGGCAAGCCGGTCAAGCCTGGCCCGCAGGTCGACCGCCAGTTCTCGGCGCCGATCGGTGGCGCAACCACGCTGACCGATCCGGCGATCTACGCCTCGGCCCCAACGCGCGGCCAGCCTGGCACGACCGACGCAGATGCCAAGCGCCCCGGCGCAGCGGCCAACGTCACCGAAGCGCCGGCGCCGAAGCCGCCGGCGGGCGACGCCTCGGCCACGCGCAAACCGAAACCGAACTGATCGGCGAAAGAACGAGAAATGCTCGCTGACAAGGATCGCATCTTCAAGAACCTCTACGGTGTCCACGACTGGACCCTGAAGGGGGCGCGTGCGCGCGGCGCCTGGGACGGCACCAAGGCGATCCTCGAGCGCGGCCGCGACGGCATCATCAATGAAATGAAGGCGTCGGGCCTGCGCGGCCGTGGCGGCGCCGGCTTCCCGACCGGCCTGAAGTGGTCGTTCATGCCGAAGGAGATCGGCGAGCGTCCGCACTACCTCGTCGTCAACGCCGACGAGTCCGAGCCTGGCACCTGCAAGGACCGCGAGATCATGCGGCACGATCCGCATCTTCTCGTCGAGGGCTGCCTGATCGCCGGCTTCGCGATGGGCGCGCACGCCGCCTACATCTATGTGCGCGGCGAGTTCATCCGCGAGCGCGAGCGGCTTCAGGCGGCGGTCGATCAGGCGTACGAGGCCAAGCTGATCGGCAAGAACAATGTGCACGGCTGGGATTTCGACGTCATCGTGCACCACGGCGCCGGTGCTTACATTTGCGGCGAGGAGACGGCGCTGCTCGAAAGCCTCGAAGGCAAGAAGGGCATGCCGCGGCTCAAGCCGCCGTTTCCCGCCAACGTCGGCCTCTACGGCTGCCCGACGACGGTCAACAACGTCGAGTCGATCGCGGTCGCGCCCGACATCATGCGCCGCGGTGCGGCCTGGTTCTCCTCGTTCGGCAATCCGAACAATGTCGGCACCAAGCTCTTCTGCATCTCCGGCCACGTCAACAAGCCGTGCAACGTCGAAGAGGCGATGGGCATCACCTTCCGCGAGCTCATCGACACGCATTGCGGCGGCATCCGTGGCGGCTGGGACAACCTCAAGGCCGTGATCCCCGGCGGCTCGTCGGTGCGCATGGTGCCGGCGGCGCAGATCATCGACACGCCGATGGACTTCGACAGCCTGATGAAGCTCAAGTCGGGCTTGGGCACCGCGGCGGTCATCGTCATGGACAAGTCGACCGACCTGATCCGTGCGGTCGCGCGCCTTGCCTATTTCTATAAGCACGAGAGCTGCGGCCAGTGCACGCCGTGCCGCGAGGGCACCGGATGGATGTGGCGCGTGCTCACCCGCATGGCGGACGGCCGCGCGCACAAGCGCGAGATCGACATGCTGCTGGAAGTAACCAAGCAGGTCGAAGGCCACACCATTTGCGCGCTCGGCGACGCGGCCGCATGGCCGATCCAGGGCCTGATCGCGCACTTCCGTCACGAGATCGAAGAACGCATCGACCAGTATTCGCGCAATCCCGACGGCGAGGGCGTGCGTGATCCGGTCGCGGTGGCGGCGGAGTAGGGATGATGGAGGCTCGCCATCTCGCGGAATTCAACATCGCGCGGATCAAGTATCCGCTCGATGATCCGCGCATGCGCGAGTTCGTCGACAACGTCGACCGCATCAACAAGCTTGCCGACACGCTGCCGGGCTTCGTCTGGCGCTTGCAGGGCGAGAACGGGCACGCGATGGACATGCGGGTCTATGACGATCCGGCGATCCTGCCGAACCTGACCGTGTGGGAGAATGTCGAGGCGCTGGAGCGCTTCGTGTTCAAGACGGTGCACGGGCGGTTCTTCGACAGGCGCGAGACCTGGTTCGCGCAGCCGGAGCCGACCCTCGTGTTGTGGTGGGCGCCCGCCGGGCATCGCCCGACCTTGGACGAAGCCGTTGCGCGCCTCGATCATTTGAGGGCGAACGGTCCGAGCGATTTTGCTTTCGGCTGGGAAAGTCTCCCGGCCGCACAGATTGGAAAGACGGCGCGCGAGACGCGCGCGAGCGAGCAAGCGGCATGACCAAACTGATTGTCGACGGCACTGAGATCGACGTCCCGCCGGAGTACACGCTGCTCCAGGCCTGCGAAGCGGCGGGCGCGGAAATTCCGCGCTTCTGCTTCCACGAGAGACTGTCGATCGCCGGCAATTGCCGCATGTGCCTCGTCGAATTGAAGGGCTCGCCGAAGCCGGTCGCCTCCTGCGCCTGGGGCGTGCGCGACTGCCGTCCGGGTCCGAACGGCGAGCCACCGGTCGTCAATACCAAGACGCCGATGGTGAAGAAGGCGCGCGAAGGCGTGATGGAGTTCCTGCTGATCAACCATCCGCTCGACTGCCCGATCTGCGACCAGGGCGGCGAGTGCGATCTGCAGGACCAGGCAATGGCCTACGGCGTCGATAGCTCGCGCTACGTCGAGAACAAGCGGGCGGTCGAGGACAAATATATCGGCCCACTGGTCAAGACGATCATGAACCGCTGCATCCATTGCACGCGGTGCATTCGCTTCACCACGGAAGTGGCGGGCGTGTCCGAACTCGGCGCCATAGGCCGCGGCGAGGACATGGAGATCACGACCTATCTCGAGCACGCGATGACGTCGGAATTGCAATCCAACGTCGTCGACCTGTGCCCGGTCGGCGCGCTGACCTCGAAGCCCTATGCCTTCACGGCGCGGCCGTGGGAGCTCTCAAAGACGCAGTCGGTCGATGTCATGGACGCGGTCGGCTCGGCGATCCGCATCGACACGCGCGGCCGCGAGGTCATGCGCATTCTGCCGCGCAACAATGACGACGTGAACGAGGAGTGGATTTCCGACAAGACGCGCCACGTGGTCGACGGCCTGCGCACGCAGCGCCTCGACCAGCCCTATGTGCGCGTCGGCGGCCGCCTCAAGCCGGCCTCGTGGAGCGAGGCCTTCGCGGTCATCGCCGGCCGCGTGAAGCCATCGGCGGCCACCAAGATCGGCGCCATCGCCGGCGACCTCGCCGGCGCCGAGGAGATGTTCGCGCTCAAGGACCTGATGACGCGGCTCGGCTCGCCGAACATCGACGCGCGCCAGGACGGCGCCGTGTTCGACCCGGCGTGGGGTCGGGCCTCGTATCTGTTCAATGCGACCATCGCCGGCATCGAGCAGGCCGACGCGCTGCTGATCATCGGCGCCAATCCGCGCCGAGAGGCGGCCGTGCTCAATGCTCGCATCCGCAAGCGCTGGCGGCAGGGTAACTTCCCGATCGCGTTGATCGGCGAGAAGGCCGATCTCACCTACACGTACGACTATCTCGGCGCGGGTGCCGAGACGCTCGCCGATTTGGGCAAGAGCAAGTTCGCGGACGCCTTCAAGGCGGCCAAAAAGCCGCTGATCATCGTCGGCTCCGGCGTGTTCGCGCGCAAGGACGGCGGCGCGCTCGCCGCGCTCGCCGCCAAGGCGGCGGCCGAGTTTGGCGTCGTCACCGACGGCTGGAACGGCTTCTCGGTGCTGCACACGGCGGCGTCGCGTGTCGCCGCGCTCGACTTGCGTCTCGTGCCGGGCGCGGGCGGCAAGACCGCCGCGGAGATGGCCGCGGGCGGCCTCGACGTGCTCTTCCTCCTCGGCGCAGACGAGATCGAGGTCGCGCCGGGCCCCTTCGTGGTCTACATCGGCACGCATGGCGACCGCGGCGCGCACCGCGCCGACGTCATCCTGCCGGGGGCGGCCTATCCCGAGAAGTCGGCGATCTACGTCAACACCGAAGGCCGCGTGCAACTCGCCAACCGCGCGGCGTTCCCGCCAGGCGATGCGCGCGAGGATTGGGCGATCCTGCGCGCTCTCTCCGACGCACTCGGCTCGAGGCTTCCGTACGACTCGCTTGCCGCTCTTCGTCAGGCCATGTTCGCCGCGCATCCGCATTTGATGCGCATCGATCAGATCACGGCCGGCGATGCCGCCGACATCGCAAAGCTCGCGAAGCTCACCGGTACGCCGGACAAGGCGCCGCTGAAGTCGGGCGTCGCCGACTTCTACTTCACCAATCCGATCGCACGCGCCTCCGCCATCATGGCCGAATGCTCGGCGCTGGCGAACGCGGCGCGCAAGACGGCGGCGGAGTAGGGACATGGATTTCTTCTGGACCTACCTCTGGCCGTTGATCATCACGATCGCCGAGTCGGTGCTCATGCTGGTCGTGCTGCTGGTCGCGATCGCCTACATCCTGCTGGCCGACCGCAAGATCTGGGCGGCGGTGCAGATTCGCCGCGGGCCGAACGTGGTCGGTCCGTGGGGCCTG
>Ga0265342_10001629_pt1 | contig 20703 bp, 16 predicted proteins | sample 4CB327metaG_FD_203125 | JGI IMG/M metagenome (GOLD analysis project Ga0265342, IMG submission 203125) | Rhizosphere microbial communities from Carex aquatilis grown in University of Washington, Seatle, WA, United States - 4-CB3-27 metaG | ecosystem: Host-associated > Plants > Roots >... | reverse complement strand
GAACATGAAATCGCCCTCGGACATCTCGACGTAGTCCTGGTAGTCCTTGCCGAAGTAGATGCGGGCGCGGCCTGAGAGCAGATAGGCGCCGGTTTCGGCCTCGCCATGGTGGTGCGGAAGCGAACGGAAGCCCGGCGCGTTGCTGGCTTTGCCGAACCACAGCCTGGTCGCCGGCGTGAGCTGCGGTCCAACGCCCGTCATGAGTGCTAAGCCACCCGATTGCGCCGTATTGCCATGCTCGTGGCCTTTCCTGGTGATGAGGGGCCGGTCATTTGGCGGCATGTTGCACTCCTGATTGCCGGGGTGTTCGATCGCTCGATGGACCGGGTTCGGCGCACCGATCTCGGGTTTACCCGCGATCGGCATATTGATGCGTGCGCCGCCCCAGAATGACTAGGCATTTCAATGCGCCGTCGTCGCTCCTCAAAACCCTGGCGCGCGTTCGAGCTGATCGAACCAATCAAACCCCATGTCCTTGACGATGCGGTTGTTGATCACGATCAGCCGCGCCTCTGATGTTGCGGCGGCGGGATTGAAGTGCTGGTGCACGGTGAACGGCGGGATGTAGATGAAATCGCCCCGCGTCCATTCGAACTTTTTCGGTTCGGCTTCCCAATCCCATTCGAAGGCGTCGAGGCAGTCGAACTTCAAGTCCCAGTGCAGGTCGTAGCCGGAGCCCTCGGCGACGAAGATCACCTCTTCCCACATGTGCCGGTGCTTGCCCGACTGCTCGCCCGGCTTGAGGAAGTGCATGTAGGCTTCGACACAGCACTCGCGCGTGTTCAGCTTGTTGTGCACGAGGTGCTTGATCAGGCCGTCGGCGGAGTGCTCGAACGGCATGTCCTCGGCGGTCACGATGTTGGAGCGCTGCTCGTAGGTGCGGCGGAACTCCTGCGAGGCGGCGACATCGTCGGTGCGAAAGTTGCAGGTCTTGGTTCCGGTATGGACAAAGTCGCGTTCGTCGAGAATGGGCTGGGGCATGGCTGATCTCTTTAGGCTCAATAGGTGTGTCGATGGTGCGCGGATCTGCTTAAAACTCGTCGATCACAGGTCCTTGGGCGGGCGGAAATCCTCGTGGCCCGGGGTCGCCTCGGTCGGCGGATAGGACACGATCTTCTGGAACAACAGGTGCATGAACAGGAACAGCGGCTTCGCCTTGAACACCAGGAGGATCGCCTCGTTGTCGGGATCGTCGTTGAAGTGCTGATGCACGCAGCCGTTCTCGACGATCATCACGTCGCCGGCTTTCCAGTCGATGCGGCGACCGTCATGGACGTCGTGGCCGCGGCCTTTGAGAATGTAGAACACCGCGCTGTTGAGATGCCCGTGCTTCTGGCCGTAGGCGCCCGGCGCGTAGCACTCGATGTGAGTCTCGATCGACTGGGTGATGGTGGCGGAGCCCGGACTGACCACGTGCTTGCCGTAGAGCGCGGGGCCGCCTTTCCACGGATGGTTGCGCGATGAATAGACCCGCGGCTGTTCGAGCAGCGACTTGTAGACGTCGCTATAGGTGCCCTCGAGCGCGCGCACGAAGGTCCGCTTTTTCGACCAGCGCTCCCAGCGGCCTTCCTTGTCTTCGGTCGGGGCCTGGTTGTGGCCCTGGCCGGGCGTTCGTTCATACAGTCCTGTCATGCGGTGGGTGCTCCTTTATTGAATTCTGCGGTCATTCATCTTGCATCGGTCATTCATTTTTCATCCGTCATTCCGGGGCGCGCGCTCCAGCGCGCGAACCCGGAATCCCGAGAGGCTCGGACGCGGCTCTCGCGGCGTATATGCGGCTCGAGATTCCGGGTCCACCGCTTTGCGGTGTCCCGGAATGACGCCGAGGGGAAAGAACCCACATCTAAATCAATCCGATCCGCGCGCGCAGATCGGGAAACGCATCGCCCAGCAGCGAGTGCGGCCAGGCCACCGCCAGCGCCTGGTCGAACAGCGCCCAGCACAGCAGCACGGTGCCGAGCGCGAAGCCCGCGCTTGGCAGCGGGCGCTCGCCGAAGCCGAGGCACATATAGGCGAACACGAACACGGCGATCGCCGGCACGAAGCCGATCAGCGCGATCAAGCCGATGAATCCGGCGAGCCAGAGAAAATAGCTGGTGGCGCGCCAGCGCATCACTTTGCCTGACACGCCGAGATCGAATGCAGCGCCGGCGTGCACGCCGCCTTCGAGGCCGGCCTGCGCCGGCTCGGTCTTTTGCTCGCCGAACAATTCGTTGACGAGATTGAGCGTCGCCGCCACCAGCGCCATGATGCAGGCGGTGAGCGGCACCGGTTTTGCCGCCTGCGGCCACTCGCCGGCGAGCGCGATGGCGCCGCCGATCACGGCGATGACGAACAGGGTGAAGGCGGCCGAGACGGGAAAGCGCAGGCGATCGGTGCGAATGGCGCGGAATTCGCCGATCAGATTGACGACGATCTGCGACAGCGGGCGGTACAGCGCCCAGACCACCAGCGCCAGGATCGCGAGCACCACCGGCCGCAGCATCCAGGCGCTGCCGTAGAGCGAGGTGGAGATATAGAGATAGCGCTCGAAGATGCCGCCGACGACGATGCCGAGCACCATCGGCGGGCGCGGCCAGCCGAGCCGCTTCATGATCCAGCCGACCACGCCAAAAATCATAATGGAATAGAGGTCGCCCCAGTCGTGTGCGCCCTCGTAAGCCGCGACCAGCACCAGCGCGAGCACGATCGGCAGCAGGATTTCCGGCCGGATGGTGGAAATGCGCGCGAGCCAGCGGCTGCAGGACAGGCAGATCAACGCGCCGATGATGTGGGCGAGGGTCAGGCTCCAGACGATCGTATAGGTGACGTCGAGATGCTTGGTCAGCATTTCCGGGCCGGGGGTCAGCCCGTGCATCATGAAGGCGCCGAGCAGGATCGCCATCGAGGCGCCGGCCGGCACGCCGAACGCAATCGTCGGCACCAGGTGGCCGCCTTCCTTGGCGTTGTTGGAACTCTCCGGCGCGATCACGCCGCGCACGTCGCCGGTGCCGAAAAGCTCCGGGTTCTTTTCGGTGCGCTGGGCATAGCCATAGGCGATCCAGTCGATGACCGAGGAACCGATGCCGGGAATGGCGCCGAGCGCGGTGCCGAGCATGCCGCAGCGCAGCACCAGCCACCAGTGGCGCATGACGTCGCGCACGCCCTCCCATTGGCTGGAGAGCGAAATATCGACATTGTCGCCGGCGATGCGCTTGCGCGACACCGCGAGTTCGCACAGTTCCGGGATCGCGAACAGGCCGAGGGTCGCCGGCACCAGCGGCACGCCGTCATAGAGATAGAGCGTGTCGAAGGTCCAGCGCAGGGTGCCGCTTTCCGAGCGGGAGCCGATCATCGACACCATCAGGCCGAGCCCGGCCGCCGTCAGCCCCTTGAGCGGGGCGCGGCCGGAGAGCGTCGCCACCATCGACAGGCCGAACAACGTGAGCGCGAGCAGTTCCGGCGAACCGATGCGCAGCAGCACCGGGCGCAGGATCGGAATGCTGATCCCGAGCACGATGGCGCCGACAAGGCCGCCCACCAGCGAGGCGGCAAAGCCGGCGCCGAAGGCACGCCCGGCCTCGCCTTTGCGCGCCATGGCGTGGCCGTCGATCACGGTGGCGGCAGCGCCGACATGACCCGGCACCCCGAACAGCACCGCGGTGATGAAATCCGACGAGGTGATGACCGCGGCCATGCCGAGCAGCAGGGCAAAGGCCGTCGGCGGGTCCATGTTGTAGGTGAACGGGATCAGCATCGCCATGCCGACGATGCCGCTCAGGCCCGGCAGCACGCCGATCGCCAGCCCAATGACCACGCCGAGGACGAGGATCAGCAGGCGCATCGGCTCAAGCAGCAGCGTCAGCGCGTGCAACGCCATCCCGACCATGTCCGGCTGCATCGAGCGAGATCCTCCGCGCCCGGGGCGCCGTAGCTGTCGGATCGGGTCCGACGGGACATTTTATCGCGATCGGGGCGCTTGTGTTTGCGGTCAGGGGCGCCTTTCTTAGAGGGCGAAGTTTCTGCCACAGCCCGCGCCAGGGTCAAGCCCGTGCGGGCGGCGACCGCAAGTCGGACCGGACTTCCGATGCCTTCCGCGGCTTTCTCGGTGGAAGCAAGACGTGGATGGCCGGGTCAAGCCCGGCCATGACGGGCTGAGAGTGACCCCTTTGACCGGCGGATAAGACACTAGTCTCTCCACCGTCATGGCCGGGCCCGCAGTCGAAGCTTGCGCAGACTGCGTAAACTTGTCTGCGCCGGCCATCCACGCCTTTGTTGCCGCCAAGCCCGGCCATGACGACTGGGCGATTGTTGGGCGGCCGATGGCTACAACCGGTGTTGCTTCAAGTCGCCGACGGGGTCGCCGCGTGCTAGGAGATCGCCGGCATTTGACGGCGTAAAACAAGTTCAGGGAGGAATTCACATGGGTTTTCGGGCATTCGGCCTTGCCGCGATCGCGCTGGTCGCGCTCTCGTTGCCGGGGGCCGCCCAGACTCCCGAGGAATTCTACAAGGGCAAGACGGTCGAGCTCTATATCGGCTACAGCGTCGGCGGCGGCTACGACCTCTATGCCCGGGTGCTCGCCCGTCACATCGGCAAGTACATTCCCGGCAATCCGACCGTCGTGCCTAAGAACATGGAGGGGGCCGGCAGTTTGCGGCTGGCGAATTGGCTCTATCGGGTGGCGCCCAAGGACGGCACCACGTTCGGCATCATCGGCCGCGGCACCGCCTTCGATCCGGTGCTCGGCGAACCCGGCGCGCAATTCGACGGCACCAAGTTCACCTGGATCGGCAGCGCCAATGACGAGGTCAGCGTCTGCGTCGCCTGGCAGGGGAACGGGGTCAAGACCTTCGAGGATCTGCGCAGCAAGGAACTCACCGTCGGCGGCACCGGGGTGAGCGCCGACACCGATCAGTTTCCGCGCATCATCAACGGCGTGCTCGGCACCAAGATGCGCATCGTCAGCGGCTATCCCGGCGGCAACGACGTGGTGCTGGCGATGGAGCGGGGCGAGGTGCAGGGCCGCTGCGGCTGGTCATGGTCGAGCGTGAAGGCGACCCATCACGCCTGGATCGACGACAACAAGATCGCCATTCTGGTGCAGCTGTCGCTCAACACCCACGCCGATCTCGCCAACGTTCCGGTGGTGCAAGATCTCGCCACGACCGACGAGCAGCGGCAGATCCTCAAGCTGATCTTCGCGCGCCAGACCATGGGCCGGCCGTTTTTGGCGCCACCCGGCGTTCCGGCGGACCGCGCCGCGGCGCTGCGCAAGGCGTTCATGGACACCATGGCCGACAAGGATTTCCTCGCCGACGCGGAAAAAGCGCAACTCGAAATCACGCCGGTCGACGGCGAGAAAGTGCAGGCGCTGGTGCAGGAGATCTACCAGACGCCGCCGGCGGTGGCGAAACAAGCCGCCGCGCTGCTGCAGGTGAAGTGAGTTTGCCTGAAGCGTGCGCGACACGCGAACTGAAGAGTTCTGTTCTCCCTCCCTCTCCCCCTGCAAGGGGGAGGGTTGGGGTGGGGGTCAGCGCGCGACTCTTGCTGCGCCAAAGCGGACCCCCTCCCGCCGGCTTCGCCGTCGACCTCCCCCTTTCAGGGGGAGGTGAAGAGAGAGTTGTGAGCGCCGTAACCGCGAACTCTGCTGCGCCGACGCTTCCATGTGGGCATCGTCGCTTTCCTCGATCTGCTTTGCGTGCGTGTTGCGCGAGTTGACGCGTTCAAAGGGGGAGGGTTGGGGTGGGGGTCGGCGCGTGCCTCATGTCACGCTGCTCGAGATTCCGGGTTCGCGCGCTACGCTCGCGCCCCGGAATGACGGGCAGCTTTTTGAGACTGTCATTCCGGGGCGGTGCGCAGCACCGAGCCCGGAATCTCGAGAGGCGTGGACGACGCGACCGTGGAGCGGTCTTCGCCGCGCGTCACCGCCTACTCAAGCTTCGCGCCCGACGCCTTCACCACCTTAGACCACTTGGTTTCCTCCCGATCGATGTCGATTGCGTAGTCCTGCGGCGTGCCGGGCAGCGGTTCTGCGCCTTCGGTTGCCAGCTGGTTGCGCACGGTCGTGGTCGCGAGTGCGGCGTTGAGCTCCTTGTTGAGCCGCGCAATGATCGGTTGCGGCGTTCCTGCCGGCGCCACCAGGCCGTAGCGCAGCGCGGCTTCGAGGCCGGGCAGGCCGGCTTCGGCGGCGGTCGGAATCTCCGGCGCGAGTTCGGAGCGCTTGGCGGCGGTGACCGCGAGCGCGCGCAGCGCGCCGGCGTGGATGTGGCCGATGGCGGAAGGGATCGGCGTGAAGGCGATGCTGACGTGGCCGCCGAGCAGGTCGGTGAGCGCCGGTCCTGTGCCCTTGTAGGGAATGTGAACGAGCTTGACGCCGGTCAGGGTGGAAAACAATTCGCCGGCAATGTGGCCGACGGTGCCGATCCCGGGCGAGGCATAGTCGATGGTGCCGGGCTTTGCCTTTGCCAACGCGATCAGTTCGGTGAGCGACCGGGCGGGGAAATCCGGCGTGACCACCAGCACGGTCGGCGCTGCGCCGATCAGGCCGATGGGTGCAAAATCCGCGCGCGGATCATAACCGGCGTTGGGATAAAGGCTCGGACCGGTGGCGAGGGTGCCGGTATAGCCGAACAGGATGGTGTAGCCATCGGGCGCCATCCGGGCGACCTGGCGGGTGGCCAGCGTGCCGCCGGCCCCGCCGCGATTGTCGATAATGATCTGCTGGCCGAGCGCTTCGCTCATCTTGTCGGCGACGATGCGGGCGACAATGGTGGTGCTGCCGCCGGGGGGAAACGGAACGACAAGGGTGATCGGGCGGATGGGATAGTCCTCGGCGTGCGCGCCGACACCGCAGAGCGACACGGCGCCAAGAAGGGCGAGCGCGGCAACAGCAACACGCGAGCGCAACCGCGGCATCAGGTCCTCCCGTCGTCGGCTTCTGCGGCGCCGCGCGCCATCTGCCGCTTTTAACGAGCTTAACACCCCGCCGCGGTTGCGTTCCATGGCTGTTGACAGTGCCGGCACCCATTCCGCACAACAGGGCCCGATCGCGTACGGGAGGAAGGATCTGCAATGACCGACGTAATTCGCACGAGCCGCGACGGCATGGTTGCCGGCATCACCATCGACCGGCCGGCGGACGGCAACATGCTGACCATCGACATGGTGCGCGCGCTCACCGCCGCGTTTCGCGCCGCCGCCAAGACCGACGCCAAGGCCATCGTGTTGCGCTCGGTCGGCCCGGATTTCTGCCGCGGCCGCGACAATGCCGGCACGCCGCCGTCGCCCACCTCGCTGAAGATGCGGGTCAATGTGTGCGAGCCGATCCTCGACGCCTATGACGCGATCGCCAACGCGCCGCAGCCGGTGATCGCCGTGGTCCAGGGCATGGCGCACGGTTTCGGCTGCGCCATCGCCGGCGCCTGCGATATCTCGGTTGCCGCCGACAATGCCCGGTTCAAGCTGCCGGAAATGGAGAAAAACCTGCCGCCGACGCTGGCGATTTCCGCGCTGATGCCGCGCACGCCGCGCAAGGCGCTGACCTGGATGGTGTACTCCATGGAGGAACTGGATGCGGCGACGGCGCTGCAACTCGGCATCGTCAGCACGGTGGTGCCGGCGGCGCAGCTCGACGCGGCGGTGGCGAAGCTGCTCGCAACCATGACCGCGCGCTCGCCGGAAGCGCTGGTCGCGGTCAAGGACTTCTTCCGGTCGGCATCGCTGATGGAGCCGCGCGGCGTCGCCGATTACGGCGCCAATCTGCTCGCCTCGGTGTTGAGTTCGGCGGGGAAGTGAGGATGCGGCTTCATTTGATGCGCGTCATTCCGGGGCCGGCTGTAAGCCGGAACCCGGAATCTCGAGCGCGGCATGGACACCGGACCATCTGCGCCCAAACCTCTCGAGATTCCGGGTTCGCTGCTTTGCAGCGCCCCGGATTGACGACATTGGGTCGGCGCGCCCATGACTGACACCGTGCCAACGCCGTCCGCCAAATCCTCCCCGTTCTGGACCTTCTCGCTCGGCCTCTATCGCCAGCCGGGGGTGGCGGAAGCGTGTCTGCAATTGCAGGATCGCTGCGGCGTCGACGTCAATGTCGCGTTGTTTCTGCTGTGGCGCGCGTTGGACCAGCGGCGGCTGCGGGACGACGCGGTGCGGGCGCTGATCGACGCGGTTCGGCCCTGGCAATCCGAGGTGATCGCGCCGATCCGCGGCCTGCGGCGGATGTTGAAAAACGGCGCGCCGCTGCTCAAGCAGGGCGACGCCGAAGTGTTTCGCAACAAGATCAAGGCGATCGAACTGGAGGCCGAGCGGTTGCAGCAGGAGGCGATGGCGGCGCTGGCGCCGGATCTCGCGTCCGAGCCGGCGACGTCGGTGACCGAGGCGGCGCGCGCGATGCTCGCCGCCTATGAAATCGCGATCGAACAGCGGTTCGACGCGGTGGCGATTGACGCTTTGTTGACGGCGTTGGAAGCCTTCGCCCCGCCCGGGGGCAGAGTGGCGGGGTAACTTCGTTAGGGGATTGGCGTCAGAATTGGTCGACTTGCGGGTGGTTAACGAGGCTACGAATGAAGAAGAGTGAGGCGAGGCGGTTGGTGGTGGGCATTTCCGGGGCCTCGGGCGTGATCTATGGCGTGCGCCTGTTGGAACTGCTGCGCAAGAGCGACATCGAATCCCATCTGGTGATGAGCCGGTCGGCGGAAATGACGCTCGCCTACGAGACCGATTTCAAGCCCAAGCAGGTTCGCGCGCTTGCCGCGGTCAATCATGCCATCGGCGACATCGGCGCGTCGATTTCGTCCGGGTCGTTCCCGACCATGGGCATGGTGATCGTGCCGTGTTCGATCCGCACCATGAGCGAGATCGCGACCGGAGTGACCAGTACGCTGTTGACGCGCGCCGCCGACGTCGCGCTGAAGGAACGGCGCCGGGTGGTGCTCGCCGTGCGCGAGACGCCGCTGCATGGCGGACACCTGCGCAACATGGCTGGTCTGTCGGATATCGGCGCGGTGATCGCGCCGATCGTGCCGGCGTTCTACAACCAGCCGAAGACGGTCGACGACATCATCAATCACTCGGTCGGCCGGCTGCTCGACCTGTTCGGCATCGAGACCGACGCGGTCCGGCGCTGGAAGGGCGGCCCGGCGGAGGAGTGAGGAGCGGAGCGGTCGTGCGGCCGTTCCACCTCTCCCCAGCGGGGAGAGGTCGGTGCGCATTGCGCGCCGGGTGAGGGGAAGTGCCCGATCGTTGGTCCGAGAGCCCCTCACCCCGACCCTCTCCCCGATGGGGAGAGGGAGCGCACCGCGTGCGCAGCCGACGATCATCCCCGTCACACCGCATTGGAGTGGAGCACAACATCCTCAGCACGTCATGGCCGGGTCAAGCCCGGCCATGACGCGGAGAGAGGCGTTGTCCAAAGCAATGTCCCAACCGCGTCCCGCAGCAGAGGGATTGCGCACGCACCGACGATCACTGGCCTTCAGATCAATTGTCCGGCCGCGGTGCGCAGCGCCGGAAACAGATCGCCGAGTAGCGACGGTGGCCATGGCACGTGCAGCAGCTTCACGAACAGCAGATACATGCCGACCAGAAGCGCGCTGACGATGGCAAGCGTTTGCGCAATCGGCGTCTTGCCCTCGATGGTCATGTGCAGGATCATGAACAACGCCACCGCCGGCAACATGCCGATCACCAGAATGGTCAGCAGCAATCCGATCAGCCAGATGAGCTGGGTGCCGAAGCGGCTGTAGATCACCGTGTCGCTGAGGCCATCGAGGGCGCCGACGATTTCGTGGGTGGCGCGCGCCATCACGAACGGCTGACCGCGCAGGCGCGCGATCAGCATGGTGCCGGCGCTGCAGGCGATCACCAGGAGACCGGCGGCGGCGGCGGTCTGCGGCATCAGGCGCGCGGCGAACCGCCAGTCGAGCGCGCTGAGGAAGGCGGCCGCGAACGCGATCGTCACCAACACCCACAGGCCGGGGCCGCCGATGCGATCGACCAGCGAGATTTCGGTGGGTGCCGTGGCCGGTGCTGCCGGCGGCGCGGCTGCCGTCGCTGCTGTCGTTGCCGCGACCGGCTGATCCGGCGCGGCGGGTCGCACCAGGCGAAGCAGCGCGGCGACGAGCGGGCGCAGCAGCACCAACGCGGTGACGGCGAAAATCGCGATCACCGCCGGGCGCGAGATCCAATCGAACTGGTAGCGGCCCATCGAGATGAACAGATATTTCTCGATCAGCTTGCCGAGGATGTAGCCGAGGATCAGCGGCGCGCGCGCCCAGCCGAACCGCTTCATGCTCCAGCCCAGCAGGCCGAACGACAGCAGCACGACCAGATCGCCGTAGGAGCGGGTGCCCTGATAGGCGCCGACGAAACAGATCGCGAGCACGACCGGAACCAGAATGCCGGAACGCACGGTGGCGATGCGGGCGAGCTGGTTGGCGGTGAGAAAGCAGATGCCGGCGCCGACCACGTTGGCGAGCGCGAGGCTCCAGACCAGGGTGAAGGTGATGTCGAGCTGGGCGTCGAGCAGCTTGGGCCCGGGCGCAATGCCCTGGGCGAGAAACGCGCCCATCAGCAGCGCCATCGCGGGGGAGCCTGGGACGCCGAAGGCGAGGGTGGGGATGAGCTGGCCGCCTTCGCGCGCGTTGTTGGCGGCTTCCGCCGCGATCAGGCCGCGCACGTCGCCCTTGCCGAAGGTCTCGGAGGCGCCCTTGAGCATGCGCGCCGCCGAGCCATAGGCGATCCAGTCGATGACCGCGGCGCCCATGCCGGGGATCGAGCCGAGCACGACGCCGAGCGTCGAACTATGGATCACCAGTTTCCAGTTGGCGAAGACGTCGCGCATGCCGCGCAGCTGTTCGCGAAACAGGCCGTCGAGGCGCTGGGTGGAACTGACATTGCGGCGCGCGATCGCCATGTCGATCAGTTCGGGCAGAGCGAACAGGCCGAGCGCCATCGGCTCGATCGGCAGGCCGTCCCACAGATAGACGGAGTCGAAGGTCCAGCGCAGCTGGCCGGTCTGGGATTCATCGCCGATCGCCGCCAGCAGCACGCCGAGCACCGCGATCACCAGGCCCTTGAGCACGGCGCCCTGGCTCACGGAAGCGACCAGGGTGAGGCCGAGCACGCAGACCGCGAGCAGTTCCGGGGTGCCGATCGCCAGCATGAACGGGCGCAGCACCGGGATCGAGACCGCGAGCAATAGCGCGCCGAACAGGCCGCCGAAAATCGACGAGGTGAACGAGGCGCCGAACGCACGGCCGGCTTCGCCCCGGCGCGCCATCGGGTAGCCGTCGAGCACGGTGGCGGCGGAGCCGACCGCGCCGGGGACGCCGAACAGGATGGCGGGCACGGTGTCGGAGGTCGCGGTCACCGCCCACATGCCGATGAGAAACGCCAGCGCGGTATGCGGATCGAGCGAGTAGGTGAAGGGGATCAGCAGTGCGAGGCCGCCGAGGCCGCCGATGCCGGGAATGACCCCGATGATGAGGCCGAGCACGATGCCGAAGCAGATCGTCGCGAAGCGCAGGGGGTCAAAGACGATAGCGAGCGCGTGAATGGCGTTTTCGAGCAACAAGCGCGTGCGACTCCGTTGGTTAAAGGCGGCTCGGCCGAGGCCAGAGACCGGCGTTGCTCCCATCGCGCGCGAACTGTAGTTTGCCGGCTGCGCAGCAGTTTTAAGGTTTGCACCATGTTGGACAGTCCAGGCAAGCGGGGAATCGAAACGCCGGCGAAGGGTCCGCCGCTCGACTTCCAGCAGCATTTGGCGACGCTTGAGGCCAACGGCCTGCTGGTGCGGATCGATCGGGCGATCAACAAGGATACCGAGCTGCATCCGCTGGTGCGCTGGCAGTTCCAGGGCGGAATGCCGGAAGACCAGCGGCGCGCGTTCCTGTTCACTAACGTGGTGGATAGTGCCGGCCGGCGTTACGACATTCCGGTTGTGGTCGGCGCGCTGGCGGCGTCGGAACGCATTTACAGCCTCGGTATGGGGCTACCGGCATCGGAGATCGAACGGGCCTGGATGTCAGCAATTGCTAACCCGATCGCCCCGGTGCTCGTCGCCTCGCCGCCATGCCAAGAGGTGGTGATCCGCGGCGACGACCTGCGCGGCCCCGGCAAAGGCCTCGCCGCGCTTCCGGTTCCGATCTCGACGCCGGGGTTCGATGCCGCGCCCTATCTGACGGCGACGCTCTGCATCACCCGCGATCCCGACACCGGCGTGCGCAACATGGGGACCTATCGCGCTCAGCTCAAAGCCAGCGATCGGCTCGGTGTCCGCATGGCCGCGCGCATCGGCGGTGCCGGCGGCTATCTGCATTGGCAGAAATATCGCAAGCGCAAGCAGCCGATGCCCTGCGCGATCGTGATCGGGTGTGCGCCCATCGTGGTGTTCACCGGTCCGCAGAAGCTCGCGATCGACCAGGACGAGATGGCGGTTGCCGGTGGTCTGGCGGGCGCGCCGATCCGCACGGCCAAGGCCGCGACTATCGACGTCGAGGTGCCGGCCGATGCGGAAATCGTCATTGAAGGTCTGATTGATCCGGAATTGCTTGAGCCGGAGGGCCCATTCGGGGAAAGCCACGGGCACGTCGCGCTCGAGGATTTCAACATGTCGATGCAGGTCACCGCGATCACCCACAAGCGATCGCCGGTGTTCGTATCGATCATCAGCCAGGTGACCCCCAGCGAATCGAGCGTGATGAAGCGCGTCGCCTACGAACCGATGTTCCTCGCGCATCTGCGCGATCAACTCTCCATCAAAGGGATCCGTCGGGCTGTTCTGCATGAACCGCTCACCAATATTAGACCGGTGATCTTCCTTCAATTCCAACCGGGAACCCCTCGTACGGAAGTCTGGCGCGGCCTACACGGCGCCTCCAGCCTGCGGGCGGATTGCGGCAAAGTGGTCGTCGCCGTCAGTGACGACATCGATCCCACCAATGTGAACGCGATTCTCTGGTCGATCGCCTATCGTTCCAACCCCGGATCGGACGTTCATATCGTGCCCCATCGATCGGGAGGCCATGGTCCAAAGTCCGGCAAGCACGGCGGCGATTCAGCGATGCTCATCGATGCGACGCTCAAGCATCCGATGCCGCCACTAGCGCTGCCTGGCCAAGAATTCATGGAAAACGCCCGCGCAATCTGGGACGAACTCGGCTTGCCTGGGATTGTGCCGCAGGCGCCGTGGCACGGCTACTCGCTGGGCGATTGGGATGAGAGCTGGGATGTGTTTGCGGCGCGAGCCGTAGCGGGCGAATGGGCGCAGAGCGGGTTGGAGACGCTGGCGCGGCGGCGTGGCGGGCTGACCCCGGAGACGCCGGTTCGTGAGGTTGAGAGTAAGAGTTAGCATTTGTGAGCGTTGGAGAGCGCACGATGATTAACGAGATGCGGCGCGGGTTGCTGGTGGCGGCGGTGATGCTGGCGGCGATCGGTTGGGCGAAGCCGGCCGATGCCGATCCGGTGGAGGATTTCTACAAGGGCCGCGAACTGACGATCCTGATCGGCCATCCGCCGGGGGGTTCGTACGATCTCTATGCGCAGCTCGCCGCCCAGCACCTCGGAAAATTCATCCCCGGCCATCCGACCGTGATCGTCCAAAGCATGCCGGGCGGCGCGGGATCGAAGGCGACCGCGCATTTCTATGTGCGCGCGCCGCACGACGGCTCGATGATCGCGCTGTTCCCGGAAACCATCGCCTATATCCAGTTGCTCGATCCGGTGCAGGGCAAATGGGACGTCACCAAGATGAACTACATCGGCTCGTTCGCGCCGGTGAATGCGGCGTTCGTGATCCACAAAGGCTCGCCGCTCAAGGACGCCCACGACCTGTTCAAGGGCAAGATCAATGTCGGATGCAGCGGACGCGCGTCGCAGAGCTTCCAATATTCCGCGGCGCTCAAGGCGCTCACCGGCATGCCGCTCAATATCATCTGCGGCTACGACGGTTCCTCGGCCTATACGCTGGCGCTGATGCGCGGGGAAGTCGACATGGTGTCGAAGGCGTGGAACGCGATGCGGGTCGAGGACAAGGACACGCTCGAGAACGGCACGCTGATTCCGATTTTGCAGGGCGGCATGAAGCGCGAAGCGGAACTGCCGAACGTGCCGCTGATGCAGGAAATGACCGACGATGCCAATGCCAAGAAGGCGCTGACGTTCCTGTCGGAGGGCGCGGCGATCGGACGGGCGCTGCAGGCGTCGCAGGATATTCCGGCCGATCGGCTGGCGGCGTTGCGCGCAGCGTTCGACAAGATGGTCGTCGATCCGGAATTTCTCGCCGACGCCAAGAAGCGCGATATCTACATCAATCCGACGCCGGGCACCGAGGTCCAGCAGACCAGCGACGCGATCGTTCATACGCCGAAGGAGATCGTCGCGCTCACCGCCAAGGCGTTCGATTCGTTCTGAGGCGCGCCGCGGTCAACCGAACGGTCTATTCGAGATTGGGCGCGGCGAAACCATGACTCGCCAGGATGCGCTGTCCATCCTGCGCCAGGATGAACAGGGCGAAGCGATAAGCCGCGGACGACGCGGTCGCCATCAATGTGAGGCCGTAATCGGCCCCGACCGCCAGGGCGGCCGGCAATGCGACGACCCGTTGCCCGGGATTTTCCCGCGCCGCCACGCTGGCGTTGGTGCAATAGGTGAGGAAGATATCGGCGCGGCCCTCGGCCACCAGCGCGCCATAGGCATTGCGGCTGCCGAATGACGGCGACGACGGTCCGCCGGTCAGCAGCAGGGCTTTGCGCTCCAGCACCGCTGAGGATCCCGGCCGCAGCGCCTCGGCCTTGCGAAACACCTCGAACGCATAATCGCCGGATGGATCCGCCTTCGGAGTCGAGGTTGCGAGCTTGATTCCGCCGTCGAGCATCTGCTCGAGCAGGGTCTCGGGCGCGGCCGCCAACCCGGACCGCACCAGCGCGCACAGCCGATTGCGCGCGAACAGCACCACCGGACCGCTGATGCCGCTGCGGGCAAGCGCCTGCGGGTGCTCCATGTTGGCCGAGGCAAACACCTCGGCGCGGGCGCCGCCGACGATGTCGTCGCGCAGCAATCCGGACGCGCCATATTTTGCCTCGATCGCGATCCCGGTCGACTGCGTGAACGCCGCGGCGATTTCGGCGAGCGCGATCCGCAGGCTGCCGGCGGCATGGAGTCGGACCGGTTCGGACGCCGACGCTGCAGGTGCCATCATCGATGCCATCGTCGCGATCACCAATAATACCCGCGCGCCGATCGTGCGCGGGTTCATGAGCCTTTGGGCGCCGCGTTCGGAAAGAACAATTGCTGGCCATCGATCTGATACCCGGCGATCGCCTTCTGGCCCTCGGCGGACAGCACCCAGTCGATGAAGGTCTGGCCGAGCGCCTGCTTCACATGCGGAAATTTTTCCGGGTTCACCAGAATAACACCGTATTGATTGAACAGGTTCTTGTCGCCCTCGACGGCGATGACGAGATCGCCGCGGTTCTTGAACGCGATCCAGGTGCCGCGATCCGACAGCACATAGGCGTTCATCGCCGAGGCGGTGTTGAGGGCGGCGCCCATGCCCTGGCCGATGTCGCGATACCACGGCCCTTTGTCGGCGGCGATGTCGACGCCGGCGTCCGTCCACAAGGCAAGCTCTGCCTGGTGCGTGCCGGAGCGATCGCCGCGCGACACGAACGCGGCCTGTTTGGCCTTGATGGTCTTGAGCGCGGCCAGGATGTCCTTCGATCCGGCGATGCCGGCCGGGTCGCTTTTGGGACCGACCAGAACGAAGTCGTTGTACATGACATCGAAGCGCTTCACGCCAAAGCCTTCGGCGACGAATTTTTGCTCCGCAGACTTCGCATGGACGAACACCACATCGGCATCGCCGCGCCGCGCGGTATCGAGCGCCTGTCCGGTGCCCTGGGCGATCACCTTCACGGTGATGCCGGTCTTCGCTTTGACAATCGGCAGCAGGTAGCCGAACAGGCCGGAATCCTGGGTCGAGGTCGTGGAAGCGACCAGGATCGACTTGTCCTGCGACGTGTCCTGCGATTTGTCTTGCGCGTGCGCGGGCGAAACCGCGGCGGCGAGGGCGAGTGCGATGAGGACCAGGCGTCGAGACGTCATCGGGTGCGATCCTTTGCGGTTCGATGTCAGATCACCAGATCGCCGCGCAGGAAGGCGGCGGCCTCGGGGGTCGCGGGGGACTTAAAAAACGTCGCAGCCTGGGCGCATTCGTGGATCCGCCCGCGCACCAGGAACACGATGTCCGAGGCAAGCCGCCGGGCCTGGCCGAGGTCGTGGGTGGCGAGTACGATCTTGACGCCGGACTGGGCGACATTGCGAACGATTTCTTCGACCGCCCTGGTCGCCGCCGGATCCAGGCTCGCGGTCGGTTCGTCGAGAAACAGCACCTCCGGATTGCGGGCGAGCGCGCGCGCGAGCGCCAGGCGCTGCTGTTCGCCGCCCGACAGCCGGCGGGCCGGTCGCCGTGCCAGATCCGCGAGCCCCACCCGTGCCAGCAGATCGCCGACGCATTCTGCGCGCACCCGCGATTGCACGCCGGCGGCCGCCAACGCATAGGCAATATTGCCGCCCGCGGACCGGCGCAGCATGACCGGGCGCTGGAACACCATGGCGCGCCGCTTGCCGTCGGTGTGGTCGTGGCTGCCCCAGGTGATGCGGCCCGCGCTCGGGGCGACGAGGCCCATGGCGAGGCGGATCAGCGTGCTCTTGCCGGATCCGTTGGGCCCGATCACCACGCTCGGCGCGCCGCTGCGGAACGCGACCGAGATCTGCTCGACGATCGGCACGCCGCCGGCGAGCAGCGAGACGTTGTCGAGCACGATCGGCAATTCGTTGGACGGTGCGCGCATGCTCTCATCCCGCCCGGATTTCGCCGACGCGTCGCACACCCCAGGCGGCCGCGTTGACGAAGATGATGAGAGTGATCAGCACGAGGCCAAGTCCGAGCGCGAGCGGAAGATCACCCTTTGAGGTCTCGAGTGCGATGGCCGTGGTCATGGTGCGGGTGAAGCCGTCGATGTTGCCGCCGACGATCATCACGGTACCGACTTCGGCGGCGGCGCGTCCGAACCCCGCCAGCAGCGTCGTCACCAGGCTGAAGCGGGCGTCCCACAGCAGGGTGATGACGCGGGCGAACGGCCCGATCCGCATCGCCGTCAATTCGTCGCTGTATTCCGCCCAGAGATCCTCGACGGTCTGTCGGCTGAGCGCCGCGATGATCGGCATCACCAGCAAGGCCTGCGCGAGGATCATCGCCTGCGGCGTGAACAGGATGCCGAGAAACCCGAGCGGGCCGGAGCGCGACAGCAGCAGAAACACCGCGAGCCCGACCACCACCGGCGGCAGTCCCATGAAGGCGTTGATGACGACCACGATCACAGTGCGTCCGGGAAATCGCACCAGCGCCAGTGCCGCCCCGATCGGGAGCGCGACCAGCGTTGCCAGCACGGTCGCGCATAGGCTGATCACCAGCGAGAGCCGCACAATGGCGTAAAGGCCGGGATCGCCACCGAGCACGAGCATCAGCGCGGACGTTCCGTCCTGCATGGCTTGTCCTTTGCTGCCGGATACCTCGCATCTTTTCAAAAACGGAGCAAACTCGTAAACTATCCGAGGTTAAGTAGGTGTTTCGGCGTCGTTTTTAGAACTATTGCATCACATCCAGTCCTTGCATCTGTGCCTTCTCCCGAGGGGAGAGGGCAGCACAGGGGCGCAATAGGCTCGGTTGGGTGAGGGCATAAGGTCTCAGCTGGGGCCAGGGACCCTCACCCATTCTTGACCGTTGAAAATTCGAATAGCCCTCTCCCTACAAGGGAGAGGGCACAATGATGAGTATCTCTGGTGGCTCGCGAATCCTGTGACGCAGTGAGGTCTGTTTGGACGTGAGTGAGCGAAGAGAGAGAACCTCGGCGCGCTTGATCGGCATCAATTCCCGACCATGGTCTCCGGGCTAACAATCATTGAATTCATCAGGAGAACCCCCATGAAAGCCAGCGATGTCATGACACAGCGCATCGTATCGGTTGCGCCCGAGACCACCGTGGTCGAGGCGATCCAGCTGATGCTGCAGAACCACATCAGTGGTCTGCCGGTGATCGACAGCGCCGGCAACCTGGTCGGCGTCGTCACCGAGGGCGATTTTCTGCGTCGGGTCGAGACCGGCACCCAGCGCAAGCGGTCACGCTGGCTTGAGCTGCTGGTGGGGCCGAGAACGCTGGCGGAAGACTATGCCCATTCCCATGGCCGCAAGGTCGAGGAGGTGATGACCGTCGACCCGGTGACGATCACGGAGGATACGCCGCTCGAGGCGGTGGTGCGGGTGATGGAGCGGCGGCGGATCAAGCGCGTGCCGGTCGTGCGCGGCAAGGCCGTCGTCGGCATCGTCAGCCGCTCCAACCTGATGCACGCCCTGGCGAGCCTCGGCGGTAGCCCGCCCGCCGCCGCCAAAAGCGACACGGCGATCCGTGACCAGATCCTCGCCGAACTGGACAAACAGGCGTGGGCGCCGGTCGCGCTGATCGATGTCGTGGTGCGCGACGGCGTGGTGCAATTGTGGGGTACGATCACCGAAGAGATGCAGGGCGAGGCATTGAAGGTCTGCGCGGAAAACATTCCGGGCGTCAAAAAGGTGGTCAGCCATCTGACCTGGATCGAGCCGATGTCGGGCATGATCCTGAGCGCGCCCGACGAGGACGCGCGTGCGGGCAACGCGAAGCGCTGATGGCGGGAACAGTTTCTCGGTCATTCCGGGGCGCGTACCGATCTCGGGTAAACCCGAGATCGGAGCGCGAACCCGGAATCGCGAGCAGCAGGCACGCGAGACAAGTTGCGTCCAAGCCTCTCGGGATTCCGGGCTCGCGGGCTGACGCCCGCGCCCCGGAATGACCCCGGAGAGTTATCGGCAGCCTGCTAGCTCCTGCGGTCGCGCATCAGCGCGGCCGGACCACGATATCGACGAGCGCGGGCGTTCCGGCCTTCACCTTGGCGATCGCCCGCTTGAGCGCCGCCGCGATCTGGTCCGGACGTTCGATCGGGCCTTCCGCATACCATCCGCAGGAGGTCGCGAGCTTGGCGAAATCCGGCGCCGGGCCGGCGATGTCCTGGCCGACATGGGCGCGCGCGACCGGTGTGCCGCGATGCTCGGCGACGTGAATCTGGTGTTCCCAATCGTTGTAATAAGCGCGGTTGTTGTACATCACGATCAGCAGCGGAATGTCGTTCTTGGCCGCGGTCCAGAGCGCGCCGGCATCGAACATCAAGTCGCCGTCGGGCTGAATGTCGACCACCAGCCGGCCGCTGCCGCGGTGCGCGAGCGCCACCCCGAGCGAGGTGCCGATCTGGGTGCCCGTGCCGAGCGGGCCGCCCGCATGCCGGTAGGGCTTGTCGAAGGTCCAGAGTTTGCGCACACAGTCCTGCAGGGTGCAGGCGGTGAGCACCCAGTCTTCGGCCTTGATCGCGTCCCAGATCTCGCTCGCGAGCCGCGGCACGGTGATCGGCAGTCCGTCCCATTCTTTTTTGGCCTGTCGTGCCCAGCTCGCAAACAGAGCATCGTGGCGCGCACCAAGGGTGCTTGCGCGCTTGGCGATGGTCTTCGCCAGTTTCGGGCTCTTTGCAATGCGGGCGCGGCAGAGCCGGGTCAGTTCCGGAATCGCGATCGCGGTGTCGCCCAGCACCCGCAAGGCGCAATTCGGCATCCGGGTGTAATCCATCGACCATTTGCTGATGCCGATGTCGCCGAAGCCGACCTCGATCATCGCGCAATCCTTCGGATAGAGCGGCACGGTCTCGCGCTTGGTGCGCTCGATGGCGTGGGTGGATTTTTCCCAGTCGCGCACGTCGAGCAGCAGGATGAGATCGGCATCGCCGAATACGCTCTTGTCCATGCTGAGATTGAGCGGATGCCGGTTGGGAAAGTTGAGCCGGGCGTTGACGTCGTAGACGGCGGCGCCGAGGGTTTCGGCGAGCGCGACAAGATTGGCGAAGCCCTCGGGACTGCGGCCGACGTACTCCGCCATCAGAATCGGAAAGCGCGCGTTGACCAGCCGGTCGGCGACGGCTTCCAGGGCCTTGCGGTCGGGCGCCATCGGCGCCGGCACCTTGGCGTCACCGGGCTTGGGCAATGCGACCGGCGTGGTCAGCTTCTGCTCCTGCAGCCAGGCGTCGTAACACATGTAGATCGGGCCCTGCGGCTCCGTCATCATCGCGGAATAGGCGCGCGCGAAGGAATCCGGCACGCCGTCGATGCCGCCGGGCTGATAGTCCCATTTGACGTAGTTGCGGACCTGCTCGCCCTGCACGTTGGCGGTATGAATCCAGTCGATGTAGGGCCGCCGCTTGCTTTCGTCGATCGGGCCGGTGGCGCCGATCACGAACACCGGCGCGCGATCGATGTAGGCGTAGTAGATGCCCATGGTGGCGTGCAGCAGCCCGACCACGTCGTGCACGATCGCAATCATCGGCTTGCCGGTGACCTTGGCGTAGCCATGGGCGATCTGCACCGCGATCTTTTCGTGCTGGCACAGCAGCATCGGCGGATCATCGCCGCCGTAATTCACCAGCGAATCATGCAGCCCGCGATAGCTCGCTCCCGGATTGAGCGCGATATAGGGAAAGCCGAACTGCTTGATGAGATCGACGATGACATCGGATTGCCAGCGCCGGGGCGCGTAGGATTGCTGCTTTTTCTTCGTGGCGCCGGCGTTCCTGGCCGGCGCCGAC
>Ga0265342_10001627_pt1 | contig 20731 bp, 16 predicted proteins | sample 4CB327metaG_FD_203125 | JGI IMG/M metagenome (GOLD analysis project Ga0265342, IMG submission 203125) | Rhizosphere microbial communities from Carex aquatilis grown in University of Washington, Seatle, WA, United States - 4-CB3-27 metaG | ecosystem: Host-associated > Plants > Roots >... | reverse complement strand
GAACGGCGGAATGGCAACGCGAGGCCAACCCGGCTTCGCCCGCGTACCTTCATGTGCTGGCCGAGGCGCTCAAGCATGGATTCGCTGACCGGGCCCGCTTCCTTGGAGATCCGGCGTTCGTGGCCGTTCCGCTGGAACACCTTCTGGATGCGCGCTACCACCATGACCTCGCCCAGCGCATCCAGCCCAATCGGGTCCTGCCCCATGACGCCTACGGAACCGCGGCAAAGCGACCGACGGAGGCAGCTCGCGACGGTGGCACCGCGCACGTTTCGGTGGTGGACGCGGCTGGCAACGCGGTGGCGCTGACCACCACCATCAATCTCGAGTTCGGCGCGCGCATCGTGGCAGGAGGTATCGTGCTCAACGACCAGATGGATGATTTCACGCCATGTCAACAACAACCAGATGTGTTTTTGCTGACGGGAAGCGATGCGAATCGGCCGGCGCCGGGCAAGCGTCCAATCTCGTCCATGTCGCCTACCATCGTGCTTGGCGATGGCGGCGTCGAGCTGGTCACCGGCGCAGCAGGGGGTCCGCGCATCGTTTCGGCCACGTTGCAGATTCTGCTTGATGTGCTTGTGTTCGGCCTCGACGCGGGACAGGCTGTGGCGGCCCCGCGCATCCACCACCAGTGGGAACCGGACATCCTCTACTACGAGCCTGGGCTCTCCATCGAGGTTGTGCGCGCCCTGGAAAACCGTGGCCAGCAGCCACAGCTGCGCCAGGACATAGGCAAAGCCAACGCGATCGTGCGCTCACGGGCCGGCCTGGACGCGGCAGCCGATCGACGCTCGGGTGGGGAGCCTGCGGGATACTGAAAGAAGAACGTTCCATAAACGATATCCATAAACGATATTTGGTCTCTTCCCTCGTTGACGGCCGGCTCCATTGAAGTGTAGGGTTTGCCCCCAAAAGCCATGACGTTGACCACGCAGTCCCCCACGTCCGGCGAACTTGGTAGCGCCCAGCCAGTAACCACATTGCTTGGCAAGGGCAGCGAGTTCGAAGGAAAGCTGTCGTTCGAAGGCACCGTTCGCGTGGACGGGAAGTTGACTGGCGAGATTTTCACCGACGATGTGCTCATCGTTGGCGAAGGCGCCGAGGTGAATGCCGAGGTCACCGTGGGTGCCATCGTCATTCAAGGCATCGTGCGCGGCAACATCACGGCCAAGCGCTCGGTCGAGATTCACAGCCCAGGACGGGTCAAGGGCAACATCAACACCCCGTCTCTGTTCATCGAGAAGGGTGTGTTTTTCGACGGTCACTGCCAGATGGATTCCAGCAGCGGCGCAACCGATTCCCCGCCCTCGCCCCGGCATTCCAGTGGCAAAAAGTCGGCGAGCAGCTCGGCGAATGCGAGCCCCGGTGCTAGTAGCTCCAGTCCTAGTAGCTCCAGCTCCTCCGGTACCACCTAGCCCCCGAGTCGATCTGCCGTGAATGCATCCGTAACTCTCCTGCAAGCGACAACGACCATGCTCGGTGCTGCACCGCGGTCCCCAGAAGTTCAGCTTCTGGACATCGACGGCACCGTCTTCGTGATGCTGGGCATTTTCCTCGTCCTGCTCGGCATCCTGTGGCTCTTCCTGTGGAAGCCGTACCTGCGGGTGCGCGACGAGCGGGTGTGCCGCATCGAGGGCGCACGCGAGAAGGCGACGCAACTCGAGGCAGACGCCGCGGCGCGACTGACGCGCATCGAGATCGGCTTGGCCGAAGCCAGGCGCGCTGGCCTTGCCGAAACGACCAAGCTGCGCACGGAGGCGCAGGCGCGAGAACAGAAGATCATCACCGAGGCGCAGGACGCTGCCCGCAAGATGATGATCGAGGCACGCGCCAAGCTCGACGCCGCCCTGGCCACCGAAAAGGCGAATCTGCAGCAACAGACCAGCCTCCTGGGACGCCAGATAGCCGAGAAGACGCTTGGCCGGAGGTTGGCATCGTGAGAACGATCCTGCGCCGCCTACCCTGCCTTCACTGCCTAGCCATTGTGGCGACCTTGACCTTCGGCTCAGGCCTTGCTCTCGCTCAAGACGATGAACCGGCCGCAGCCCCTCAAGAGGGCACGGACAATGCGGAAGTGGCACCCACTCGAGCCAGGCGAGCGCGGGCTGCCGCCTCGAAGAGGAGCGTCGCCGCTCGACGCCGTCAGGCGCTGGTACGCGAGGAAGCTGTCCAGGCTGCGCGGGTAACGCGGTCTGCAGCCGAACTGCCAGCTCCACAGGTCGAGCCCGCCGCTTCCGAGAAGGCGGCCGCGATGGATTCCGGCGTCGACGGCAGCCCTGCCCTAGACGCGTCGCCTGGAGTAGGCGCTGTCCACGAGCCAACCCCGCCAGGGAACGAACATCACGAAGCCAACGAGCATGGTGCGTCTCACGGCGAGGAGCACGCGGAAGGCCACGGCGAGCACGGCGCAGAACACGGCGAACATGCCGGCTTCAGCACCAAGACCTTCGTGCTCCAGCTCCTCAATTTCGGCGTCTTGCTTTTCATCCTGATCCGGTTCGGCGGACGCGCGCTGAACAAGTCGCTGCGGGCTCGTCACGAACAGCTCAAGGGCGACATCAACGAGGCGGCCCGCCTGCGCGACGAGGCGACGCAGAAATTCCAGGCCCAAGACAAGCGCGTGGCGGATCTGGAAAAGGAGATCGCGGCCCTGCGCGCCTCCATCCGGCAGGACGCCGAGCGCGAGCAGGTACGCTTGCTCGAAGGCGCGCAGGAACGCGCCAAGCGCATTCAAGACGACATGCGTTTCCAACTCAATCAGCAGGTGAAGGAGGCCGAGGCTCTCCTGCGCGCCGAGGTCGCCCGCGCTTCGGTCCGCCTGGCCGAGGAATTGGTGCGCAAGTCCATCAATACCGAAGATCAGCGCCGGCTGGCGCAAGAGTTCGTCGCCGGGTTTGACGAGCCGTCTGGACCCGAAGGGGCGGTGCGCTGATGGCGGCCATGGGTGGTTCGGTTTCGCGTCGTTACGCCAAGGCGATCTTCGCCATCGGCGTGGACAAAGGGAACTTCGAGATTCTCGGCCGCCAACTCAGTGAGCTGGCCGAGCTGTGGCGGGAATCGGAGGCCCTGCGCCAGACCCTGGAAAATCCGGTCTTCAAGCTGTCGCAGAAACGCGCGGTCTTGCAGAGTCTCATGCCTCGTTTGGCACCGGCACGGCAGGTGCAAAGCCTGGCGCTTTTGCTGCTCGAGCGCGGACGCATCGCCAACCTGCCCGCAGTGGCACTCGCCTACGAGGAGATGTGCGACGAAAAACTCGGCCGTGTTCGCGCGCGGGTCTTGTCGGCCAAGCCCCTCGACATCGCCAGTGAGATGGAGATCCGCAAGGCGCTGGAACGGCGCACGGGCAAGAAGGTTCTCATGACCACGGTCGTGGATCCCTCCCTCATCGGCGGCGTGGTCACCCACGTTGCCGGAATGGTTCTGGACGGCAGCGTGGCCTCGCGGCTGTCCACCCTCAAAAGCAGGCTTCTCAACTAGACCCCATTTCTGCAGGACCACCGCAAGCGTTCGAAGGAAATAAGATGCAGATTCGCGCTGAAGAAATCAGTCAGATCATCCGCAAGGAGATCGAGGGCTTCGACCAAAAAGTCGCGGTTGCCGAAACCGGCACCGTGCTCGAAACCGGCGACGGCATTGCCCGCGTCTATGGCCTGGAAAACGCCATGGCGGGCGAGCTCCTCGACTTCGGCAAGAACGTGGTCGGCCTTGTGCTCAACCTCGAAGAGGACAACGTCGGCGTCGTGCTCCTGGGCGAGTTCGAGTCGGTCAAAGAAGGCGACATCGTCAAGCGCACGGGCAAGATCGCGCAGGTTCCCGTGGGCGAAGCGCTGATCGGCCGCGTGGTCGATGCCCTTGGACAGCCCATCGACGGCAAGGGCCCCATCGAGTCCAAGGAATCGCGCAAGATCGAAATCAAGGCGCCGGGCATCATCGCGCGCAAGGGCGTGCACGAGCCAGTGCAGACCGGCATCAAGGCCATCGACTCGACCATCCCCATCGGCCGCGGCCAGCGCGAGCTCATCATCGGCGACCGCCAGACCGGCAAGACGGCCATCGCGGTCGACACCATCATCAATCAGAAGGGCCAGAACATGTACTGCTTCTACGTGGCCATCGGCCAGAAGCAGTCCACGGTGGCCTCGGTGGTGGACAAGTTGCGCGAGTGCGGCGCCATGGAGTTCACCACGGTCATCTCGGCCACCGCGTCGGACTCGGCGCCGTTGCAGTTCCTGGCGCCCTACGCTGGCGTCACCATGGCCGAATACTTCCGCGACAGCGGTCGCCACGCCCTCATCATCTACGACGATCTCTCCAAGCAAGCCGTCGCCTACCGCCAGCTTTCGTTGCTGCTGCGCCGCCCGCCCGGGCGCGAGGCCTTCCCGGGCGACGTGTTCTACTTGCACTCACGCTTGCTCGAGCGCGCGGCCAAGCTTTCCGACGCCAAGGGCGCTGGCTCGCTGACCGCCTTGCCCATCATCGAGACCCAAGCCGGCGACTTGTCGGCCTACATCCCCACGAACGTCATCTCCATCACCGACGGACAGATCTTCCTCGAAGGCGATCTGTTCTTCTCGGGTCAACGACCGGCCGTGAACGTCGGTCTGTCGGTCAGCCGCGTCGGTGGCGCGGCCCAGATTGCGGCCATGAAGAAGGTCGCCGGCAAGTTGAGACTGGAGCTCGCTCAGTACCGCGCCCTCGCCGCCTTCGCCCAGTTCGGCTCCGACCTGGACAAGGCCACCCAGCAACAGCTGGCGCGCGGGGCGCGCATCACCGAGCTGCTCAAGCAAGGCCAGTACGTGCCCTTGTCCGTGGAAAAGCAGATCCTCATCCTGTTCGCCGCGACCAATGGCTTTATCGATGCACTGCCGGTCGAGGTGCTCGGGCGCTACGAGCGTGAGCTCTATGCCTTCGCCGACACCCAGAAGCGCGACTTCATGAAGGAACTTGCGCAGAAGGGCTCGGATGGCAAGGCCTTCGATGGTCTGGCCGAGAAGATGCGCGCCGTCCTGACCGAGTTCGGCAAGGCATTCAACCCGCAGGCCAAGTAGACAGGAATCCAAGGGACTTTCATGCCCTCGCTCAAGGCAGTCCGGCTCCGGATCGCGTCGGTCAAGTCGACGCAGAAGATCACCAGTGCCATGAAGATGGTGGCAGCGGCGAAGCTTCGTCGCAGCCAGGACGCCATCGTCGCCGCCCGTCCCTACGCCAAAACGATGTCCAACATCACGGCCGAGGTGGCGGCGCGCGCCGGAGCCGAGGATCATCCGCTGCTGCAAAACCGTGGAGGCCGGCGCATCGCTCTGATCGTCATGACCTCGGATCGAGGCCTGTGCGGCGGCTTCAACAACAATCTGTGCCGGATGGCCCAGCGCCACGCCGAAGAGAAATCCAAGGCCGGCGAGATTGACGAATGCCGCTACGAGGTCGTGGGCCGCAAGGGACGCGATTACTTCCGCCGCCGCAAGCTCAACATGACCCGCGACCTTCAGGGCGCCACGGGCGAAACGGCCTTGGCCCGCGCCAAGGAACTGGCCGCGGCGGTGACCGAGGAATTCCTCAACGGCACCGTCGACGGAGTGTGGCTGGTCTACAACCAGTTCAAGTCCGTGATGTCGCAACGCCCGGTGATCGAGCCGTTGTTGCCGGTGGCCGCTGCACCGGCGGGCACCGATGCGGGCGGTTCGGAATTCCTTTACGAACCGGGCAAGGGCCAGATCCTCGACTACATCCTGCCCATGTACATCGAAACCCAGATTCACCGGGCACTTCTTGAATCGGTCGCTTCCGAATTCGGTGCGCGCATGACCGCCATGGAAAACGCCACCAAGAGCGCCACCGAGATGATCGACCGTTTGACCCTTCAATACAACCGCGCCCGCCAGGCCTCCATCACCAAGGAGCTGATGGAAATCGTGGGCGGCGCAGAAGCACTCAAGGGCTAGTCGCGACCCCAGAGGTTTGAAACTATGAGCACCCCAGCACCAGCAACCCAGCAAGGTAGAATCGTCCAGGTCATCGGCCCCGTCGTGGACGTCGAGTTCGGCGGCGCGGATCTGCCTGAGATCAACACCGCGCTCTCGGTCACCAACCCGGCCATCGACGACCAGCCCGACAATTTGATTGTCGAGGTCGCACAGCACCTGGGTGAGCGAACCGTGCGCTGCGTGTCCATGGAATCGACCGATGGCCTCGTGCGCGGCATGCCGGTGAAGAACACCGGCGCCCCCATCCGCATGCCGGTGGGCAAGGAAGTGCTCGGCCGCATCATCAACGTCGTGGGCAAGCCCGTGGACGAGCGCGGTCCGCTTGGCGCCACCAAGTTCATGCCCATCCATCGACCGGCGCCCAAGTTCGTCGACCAGTCGGTGAAGATCGAGATGTTCGAAACCGGCATCAAAGTCGTCGATCTGCTGGCCCCCTATCGCCGCGGCGGCAAGATTGGTCTGTTCGGTGGCGCTGGCGTGGGCAAGACCGTCGTCATCCTCGAGCTCATCAACAACGTGGCCAAGAAGCACGGAGGCTATTCCGTGTTCGCCGGCGTGGGCGAGCGTACCCGCGAGGGCCGCGACTTGTACGACGAGATGACCCACTCCAAGCTGTCCACCGGCGAGCCGGTCATTTCCAAAGCCGCGCTCATCTACGGCCAGATGAACGAGCCGCCGGGAGCCCGCATGCGCGTCGGTCTGTCCGCCCTGACGGTGGCCGAGTACTTCCGCGATGAAGAAGGCCAGGACGTGATGCTCTTCATCGACAACATTTTCCGTTTCACCCAAGCGGGTTCGGAAGTATCCGCTCTCCTCGGCCGTATCCCGTCGGCCGTCGGCTATCAGCCCACCCTGTCGACCGAGATGGGCATTCTGCAAGAGCGCATCACCTCGACCAACAAGGGCTCCATCACCTCGGTGCAGGCCATCTACGTGCCCGCCGACGATCTCACCGACCCGGCCCCGGCCACCGCCTTCGCCCACCTGGACGCCACCACCGTGCTCTCGCGCGACATCGCGGCCATCGGTATCTATCCGGCGGTGGATCCGCTCGATTCAACCTCGACCATTCTGTCGCCGGACGTGGTCGGCGCCGAGCACTACCAGGTCGCCCGCCAGGTGCAGAAGGTGCTCCAGCGCTACAAGGAGCTGGTCGACATCATCGCCATCCTCGGCATGGACGAGCTGTCCGAGGACGACAAGCTGACCGTCTCCCGTGCGCGCAAGATCCAGCGCTTCCTGTCGCAGCCCTTCCACGTGGCCGAGACCTTCACTGGCCAACAGGGCAAGTACGTCGAGATCAAGGACACCGTGCGCGGCTTCAAAGAGATCATCGACGGAAAGTGCGACGATCTTCCGGAACAGGCGTTCTTCATGATGGGCGGCATCGACGAGGTGCGCGCCCGCGCCGAGAAGATGGCCAAGGAATAGAGAGACCAGTAGCGGATAGCGGACACGCCATGCAACTGACGATCACAACCCCACGCGGCTACCTGGTGCAGGTCGAGGCTGAAGAGATCGTGGCGCCCGGCGTCCTTGGCGAGTTCGACATTCTGCCCGGACATATTCCCTTCATGTCTGTCCTGAAGCCGGGCGTGCTCAGCTACCGCGGCAAGGACGGAACCAAGTACCTGGCGGTCGGCGATGGCATCCTGCAAATCGCACGCGTGAGTGATGGTGACAAGGTCGAGGTCCTGGTCAACCGTGGGGAGAATGGCAAGGACGTGGACCGCGAGGCCGCCCAGCGCGAGCTTACCGCCGCCGATTCAGAGCTGGCGAAGTCCAAAGCCGAAAGCGCGGCCGAGCTGACACCGATGCAAGACCGCCGGGCCTGGGCCGCCGCCCAAGTCGACGCCGCGAACCGGACGTCACAGCACTAGTCTTTCTCGCGCCGGAGTCGCTGAAGGCGCGGGGGCCGCAAGATTGGGTCTCCCGGGTGCCGGAATCTTCCCGCCGTGCGGAACGCAGTCCTCTGCCGGATCAGGCCTCTTCATCCTGCTTCTTCGCCGGTATGAGAGACATGGCATATTCCGCTACCGCGGCGATGGTCAGGCTGGGATTCGCACCCAAGTTGGCGGGGATGACCGCGCCGTCGACGACCCACAGGCCGGGGTGGCCAAACACCCGGCAGTCTTGGCCGACCACACCTTGCTCGGGTGTTTCTGCCATGCGCGCGCCGCCGAGGATGTGCGCGGTGATGGGAACGCCGAGAAGGACCTCGTTCAGGGCATTGAGTGGGAAACCGTCCATGCGCTCGGCAACGAACTTTGCCGCCTGATTGGCCAGCGGCAAGTAGGTCGGAATGGGGGGCGCGCCCACGGCCCTCCGCGTGCCCAGGTTGCGGCCGAGGAACCAGCGCCGTTTGCGCACCAGCGTGAGCGCGCTGTCGAGAGACTGCATGGCCAGCACCACCACGGTACGCTTGGCCCAGCCGAACGGAACTGCGTTGCGCAGAAGATCGAGAGGGTGGCGTAGGCAGCAAGCCAGCCAGCGCAGGACACGCGGTATACGGCCACCGCCCGCCACGGCCAGCGTTCCCAAAAGGCCCATCACATCCGAGCCAGCGGGATAGCGGACGATCTGAAGATGGGTCTCGTTATCCGCCTGCACATCGCTGGCGATGGCCAGGCCTAGCGAGTGATCCACGCGGGCCGTCCGGCTGCGCGCGCCACAAATGATTTCGCTGTTGGTGCGCGTGAACCTTCCCAAGGCCGCCGAAAGGTTTGGCAGGCTTCCCCGTTCCCGGCAGGCTAGCAACAGATCGACGCTACCCAGGGCGCCCGCGGCCAGAATGACGTTGCGAGCGCGCCAACGCTGGCCAGGACGGCCCAGCCACCCCATCGACCGCCGCGTGTGCACGAGGTAGCCGCCCTCGCCGTGCGGCTCGAGGTGGGTTGCGCGGGTTTCGGGCAAGACGCGGGCGCCGAGCTTCTCGGCGAGATAGAGATAGTTCTTGTCCAGGGTGTTCTTGGCGTTGTGCCGACAGCCGACCATGCAGCCCCCGCACAGTCGACAAGCCGCGCGCGGCGGGCCTTGGCCATCGAAATAGGGATCGGGAACTTCCTCGCCGATCTCCCCACCGCCCTTTGAACCGAAGTACACACCAACCTCAGGCTGTGAAAAATGCTCTCCCCGGCCCAGCGAGCGTGCGAATGCGCGCAAATGCTCGTCCGCGGGCCAGGTCGCGGGTGGCAACGTGGCACCCAGCATCCGTCGCGCCGTCTCGTAGTGTGGTGCGAGTCTTTCCCGCATCTTCTCCCCACTCGGCCAGCCATGGGCAAAGGCTTCGGCGGGCGGAGCAATCAGGGTGTTGGCGTACACCAGCGACCCACCGCCCACGCCAGCCCCGCCCAGGACCAGCACGTCGCCCAGCCAGTCGAGGCGCTGGATACCGTGACAGCCGAGGCGGGGTATCCACAAGTATCTGCGAGGATTCCAGTTGCTCTTGGGAAGATCCAGCGCTCCCCAACGCTTGCCCTCCTCGATGACGAGAACGCTGTACCCCTTCTCGACGAGGCGCAAGGCCGAGACGCTGCCGCCAAAGCCGGAGCCGACGATGACAAAATCGACGACCTCGACCCGTGTCTCGCTTGGGTTCGAAATGGCAGCGGGTTCTCTGATCATCGATAGATCGCCCTGAGCAGCCAGCGCAGAACCTGGAGCACGCGCGGGCGGTAGGGAAAGCCAAGTTGGCGGCGAAGCCAGTTCGCGATTGGGCCGAACATCGGGCGATCCTCGACGATGGTTCGTGGCGTGCAGAACTGCTGCAGCGCCTCGGCCCCGTGACGAAAGCCAAGTCCGCTGCTCTTGATGCCACCGAGCGGCGCGCTTACGAAGAAGTAGTTCACCAAGACGTCGTTGATGCACACGCTTCCGGTTTCGAGTCTGCGCGCCAGCGCCAGCGCGCGTCCCCGATCGCGCGACCAAACGCTACCCGACAGGCCAAGGCACGAAGCATTGGTCAGGCGGATGGCGTGCTCGGCGTCGGCCACGTGCAGGATGGGCAAAACTGGGCCAAAGGTCTCCGCGCGCGCCACGTCGGCCTCATGCGGCACACCATCGAGAACCGTGGGGGGAAAGAACAAACCCGGCAGCTCGGATCGTCTCTTACCGCCGACCATGACGCGCGCCCCACGGGCCACCGCATCCGCCACCAACCTTTCGCAGCGCTCGATTTGCTCTGGCAGCAGGAGGGGGCCCATGTCCACATCCCCTCCGTGACCGAGACGCAACTTCCCGGCTTCATCCGCCACCAGACGGGCAAATTCTCCCGCCACGGCCGCTTCCACAAGTGCCCGCTCGACGCGAATACAAACCTGCCCCGCCCCGGCAAACGCCCCCCACACGGCGGCCCGGGCGGCAGCGTATAAATCGGCATCACCCAAGACAATCATGGCCGACTTGCCCCCCAGTTCGGCTACGTACGGAATCAATCGCGCACCAGCCCGGGCGGCAATCTGCCTGCCATTGGCAAGGCTTCCTGTGAAGAACACCATATCGCACGCGTCCACCAGTGCGCTTCCGGTCTCTGCGCCGCCCTCGACCACCTGAAAGACACCGTCTGGCAAGCCGGTTTCATGCCACAGAGCCTGCATCCGACGCGAGGTCCGTGGCGTATGAGGCGAAGGCTTGAGCAAGACGCTATTGCCCGCCAGCAGTGGCGCCACGGCATCGCCGAAGTTGTTGAGCAGCGGAAAATTCCACGGACCGATGACGGCGACCACGCCACGGGGATGCCAGGTGACCCTGGCACGTTTGTGCGGGAAAATCAGGGAGGCCCGCCGGGTCTCGACCAGCGCACGTCGTCCTTCCGATCCTGACAGAAAGCGCGTCAGCTCGCACAAATAGGCAATTTCGAACCCGATAGCCTCGAAGAGGGGCTTGCCCGTCTCGGATGAGATGAGCCGCGCCAACTCCTCGTCCCCACGCGTCCGGGCTGCGAGCGCACGCAAGGCCCGTCTCCGCTCGCGAAATGACAGGCGCGCCCAACCAGCTTGAGCGGCCCTCGCCCGCTCAACGGCACTGTCTACATCGGCGGTGAGGCCGCCGTCCCCCTTGTCATCGGACATGCCTGAGGTGCCTTGCGCGCCGGAGGCTCCCGGCGGTTCAAGTCATACCCCACCCTCTTGACGCAATCCAGAGGGTCTCTGAACCTAGCCCTAACTAAGACCCTAAGACGCAACCGCGTGGGCTTCGCTCCGAATCTTGTCCATATCAAGCGTCTTGATCTGGTCGATGAGCTTCTGGAGGGCGTGACCGGGCAGCGCGCCCGCCTGTTCGAACACCAGATGCCCATCGCGAAATGCCATCAGTGTCGGAATAGCCTGAATTCCGTATTCAATCGCCAGATCTGGCTCCTCCTCGGTGTTCACCTTGCCAAAGGTGACGTCGGGGTTCTCGCCTGCGGCCTTCTCGAAGATCGGGGCAAAGGCCCGGCAAGGCCCACACCAGGGTGCCCAAAAGTCCACCAGGACTATTCCACTCTTGATCTGCTCTTTGAACATTACATCGGTAAGGACTGTAGGTACCATGACGACTTGCTCCTGTCTGTTTAGAATCCGCAGGAGACGGAAAGTTTCACATGGCGGCCGAAAGCGGGAAAAAGAGCAGGAATTCCGCGCCGCCGTTGGCCCGATTTTTCACCTCGATGTAACCGCGGTGCTCGTCGGTAAGTCGGCTGGCAATGGAGAGACCAAGCCCGGTACCGTTGTCGCGGGTGGAAAAGAAGGGATCGAAAATGCGCTCGCGGTCTGATTCCTCGATTCCTGGGCCCTGGTCGAGGATGCCGACTGCGGCAAACCTGCCGTGGGGCAATACCCGCTCCCGGGCTTGGACCTCCACCCGCCCGCCTTCGGAAGAGAATTGCACCGCATTGAGCAGGACGTTCAGCAAGATTTGGGTCAGCTTGTCCGGGTCGCCTTGAATGACCAGTCCTGGCGTCTGCAGATCCACTTGCAGCGCCACACGCCGCACATCCGCCTGCGGCTTGACCAGGGCGACTGCTTGTTCCACCGCATGGGACAAACTGACGTCGGCCAAGGTCAACCTGCCCGGCCGGGCAAACGCGAGGAACCTTTCGAGTAATGCTGCCAGGCGATCGATTTCCTTTTGCAGAATGACCACCATCTTCCGGCGCGGTGAGGTCTCGGGAATCTCGTCGGCGATGATGGCCGAGGAGGCCTTCAAGGATGCGAGCGGGTTCTTGATCTCATGGGCCAGTCCCGCCGTCATCTCACCCAATGCCTGCAGGCGGCCGGCGCGCACCAGTTGCCGCTCCATGGCCTGCATCTCGACGATCTTCTGTTCAACGTCACGCCGGGCGCGTTGCTCCCTCTCGACCAGAAGCCCTGTGACGAGTGCCACGACATTGTAGAGCACCAATTCCAGAATCTTGTTCGCCGTACCGGTCGGGTCGGCGTGGATCATGCCGTGGTGGTGTGCATGCGGTCCGGTCATCCAAAATGCGTGAGGAAGATAGAGAATGGTCACGACCGCCGAGGTCAACAGGGCGCCGCGCAGACCGAAAAGAAACGCCCCTACGATGATCGGGATGTAGTACAGGCGGCGGAGCACGTCGTGCAGCCACTCGTGCTCCATGGGCGTCCCGAAGTGTGCCACGGTCACGGCCAGGACTGGCAGCCAGATGAAGATCAGCGCCCGACCCGAGACCGCCCAGATCAGCCTGCGCTCGCCGCTCATGCTTTGCCCTTGGCCGGGATCTCGAATTTCTCCATACGATAGAGCAGGATATGGCGTGGGATGCGCAAGAAGCGCGCGGTCGAGCTCTGGTTGTAGTCGTTCATTTCCAGGGCGCGAACCAAAATGGCACGTTCCAGATCCACGAGGGAAACGCCACCTTCAGGTAGTTCGATGCCATCGAGAGAGAGTCGAGGTTGCTCGGCTGCGCGGGCCGGATTCACGGTCAGGAACTCGTCGGAAAATACTGGCTCCTCGGCGAGAAGAGCGGCACGCTGACACAGGTTCTCCAGTTCCCGCACGTTGCCCGGCCACGGCATGTGCACCAGCCGCTCGGCGGTGGCGAGCGGAATCTGCCATTCCCGGCCGCCGCTGTGCTTGGCCAGAAAGTGCCGGGCCAGTGGCAGGATGTCCTCTTTGCGTTCGCGCAACGGCGGAATGAGCAAGGGTACGACGTTCAAGCGGTAGTAAAGATCTTGGCGGAACTGTCCTGCCGCTACCCGCTGTTCCAGCGGCTGGTTGGTCGCGGCCAGCACGCGCACGCTGAGCGAGATCGAACGCTCGCTGCCCACGGGCTCAAGCATCTTCTCTTGCAGCACGCGCAAGAGGCGGGTCTGCAGGTCCAGCGGTAGCTCGGCGATTTCGTCGAGGAAAAGCGTCCCCTTGTCAGCCTGCACGAACCGGCCCTTGCGGTCGCTGGTCGCACCCGTGAAGGCCCCCTTGGTGTGGCCAAACAGTTCCGATTCCAAAAGATCGCGCGGAATTGCCCCGCAGTTGACCGCCACGAACGCGCCGCCCTTGCGCGGACTTGCCAGGTGGATCCGCCTCGCCAGCAGTTCCTTGCCGGTGCCGCTTTCGCCCTGGATGAGAATCGTGGCATCTGCCAAGGCCACGCGCTCCGCCACGGCGACCAGGTCGGCCATGTTCTGCGAGGTGAAGACCAGCGTCTTGCCCTCGCTGCCGCCGCCACGCAACTCACCGACCTCCCAGCGTAAACGCGCGTGTTCGAGCGCGCGCCGCACGGTTAGCTTGAAATGGTCGCGGTCGCAGGGCTTGGGCAGAAAGTCGAACGCCCCAGCCTTGATGGCCGCCACGGCCGTGGCCATATCGCCGAACGCAGTGGTGACAATGACCAGCAGATTCGGATCCAGGCCATGGGCCTTCTTGAGCAGGGTCAGCCCATCGAACCCCGGCATCTTGAGATCCGTCACCATGACGGGAAACGGCCCTGCCTGTAGGCGCGCGAACGCCTCCGGGCCGCTGCTGGCGCGCACGACCTCGTACCCCTCCTCTTCCAGCAGAAAGGCCATGACCTCGAGAAAGCTGCTGTCGTCGTCGACCAGAAGCACGCGCCCCTGCCCTGGCAACCCCGGCGATTCCGTCATGCCGAGATGCTAGCTGAATTCAGTTACCGGATCCGGATTTTCACCACAGAGAGCGCAGAGAGCACAGAGGCGGAGGGGAAGGAGAGGTTCGGATCCAAGTCCGGAAACCTTCTTCATCCGGCCTCTGCGCCCTCTGCGCTCTCTGTGGTGAAAAATCCGGCCAAAGTTGCGCAATCATCGACGATCCTTACTGAACCGGCCCTAGCAGTCGGCCACGCGAACTGGCCTCTTTCACCGGCTTGTGCAGCACGATGTTGCGGCCGGCCTCTCGGCCGTGTTCGTAGGCCGCGGTCAGGCGCACGCCGATGCCGCTGCCCCCGGTGCGGCGCGGATAGCGCTGGTGCAGAAAGTCTTCCAGGCCCGGATCTCCGACCCAAATCAATCCCTCACGTTGATCCTCTTTCGTCCCTGCCTTGAGTTTCTCGTCGAAGCCGCTCATCACGCCGGCCTGGAAGCGCCGCCGCTCCTTGTCGCTGTCGATGCGGTGACTGCGTTTGTGCTCGCGCCAGAGCCGCTCGGCCGTTTCCAGCAGGAACGCGTGCACGTAGGATGCAACCTCCAAATTCGGCAGGCTGCCGCACAGCTCGAGCACGCGCCCGCTACGCGCCTCCCTAGCCAGATACGAAGGCACCCAGATGGCCTCGACGAAAAAGTGGCGCGTCAGAATGCCCGCCAGGATGTGCTCGGCCGCTTCCACCCGCCGACGGGGTACGCCTAGATGAACGAAGGCATAGCCCTCACTGGCCGCGGTGACCTTGGCATCGATGTTGTGCTTGAGCATCAGGCGATGCGCTGTCTTCATGGCGGCTTCGGCCTCGTGCACATTGGGGCTCTCGGCCAAGGCAAGCAAACGGGTTATCCGGCGCAGCACCGGACTGCCACCGTCGCTGCCCGCGGGCACGGCGGGCAAACCGGTGGCGCGTGCATCAATGGCAAAACGGCGGCACACATCTTCAAAGGCCGGTCCATGGGCGGCCTGGTCGCGAATCTTCAAGATCTCGTCGACGAATTGGTGGGCGACCTCGTGCTTGAGCACCTCGCGCACCACGCTCCAGGGCTTTTCGAAAACCAAAGCGCGATCGAGGGAGAGTGTCCGAGTGGCAGAATTCCACTGGCCGAGGCGGCTGCCCACGTCGGAGAGCGCCAGAACCGGTGGTCGCATGCGTCCGCGGAAATGATTGGCGTTGATCTCGCGCCAGGTGTCAGAGAGCTCGTGCAGGAGCGCGGCGGCAAGGTCGGTATCAAGAGCCTGGTTCATGAAGGCCGCCATTCTGCCACGCAAGCGCGCGAATCCATGAGGCCAGTCTGATCCTATCTGCCCCCGGAAGATCAAGCCTAGATCGATGGCTTCTTTTCGGTAGGGTGGCAGGCCATGGCTCAGGTCACTTTCGAATCCTGGCTCGCGGCAGCGCACCCCAAGATCCCAGCGCAGGGCGTAGCCGCTGTTCTGCGCCTCACTGAAGAGGGCGCCACCGTGCCCTTCATTGCGCGTTACCGCAAGGAGGCGACGGGAGCGCTGGACGAGGTCGAGATTCGCGCCGTCATCGACGGCAAGGAGACCTGGGACAGCATTCTCAAGCGTCAGACCTTCATCGTGGAGGAGATCACCCGACAGGGCAAGCTGACCGACGAGCTGCGCGACAAGCTGCAGGGAACCTACGACCTGGCCGCGCTGGAGGACCTGTACCTGCCCTACAAGCAGAAGCGCAAGACCAAGGCGGTCATCGCGCGTGAAGCTGGGCTGGAACCGCTGGCCAACTGGCTGTGGGATTGCGGCCACGGACTGGCCACGGCCGGGGCTGGGGAATCCCCAGATACTCGCGCCAGCGCCTACATTGACGAGGAGAAGAAGATCCCCGACACCGACGCGGCCCTGGCCGGCGCGGTCGAGATCATCATCGAACGCTTGTCAGAAGATGCCAGCCTGCGCAGCACCACCCGCACCCGCTACCTGCAGGAAGGTTTCACGAAAACTGCCAAGGGCGAAAAGGCCAAGGTGCCGAGCAAGTTCGAGAACTACTTCACCTACGAAGAGCCCGTCCGCGAGCTGCTCAAGCCCGAGAATTCGCATCGCTACCTGGCCATGCGGCGCGGTTGGATGGAGGAAGAGCTGACCTTGCACCTGGGCGGCCCGACGCCACCCGAGCCGGCCGTGCCAGCCGAGCTCGCAGCCAAAGCGCGCGTCCCCGTCGATCCGCTGGCCGAAGATCTGCTGCACATGTTCGAGGCCGCCGCCTGCACCCAGCCAGATTTCGCGGGCGCTCCTTTGCTCAAGAAAGCGGCGCGCTTCGCCCTGCGCGCCCACGTGGTGCCGGCCATCGAGAACGAAGTGCACAAGGCCCTGCGCGAAGTGGCCGACGAGGCCGCCATCCGCGTGTTCGCCGAAAACGTGCGCAAGCTGCTGCTCTCGGCGCCGTTCGGTCCCAAGGCCGTGCTGGGCGTGGATCCCGGCCTGCGCACCGGTTGCAAGCTGGCCGTGGTCGATGACTCGGGTAAATACGTGGGCAGCACGGTCATGCACCTCGAGTCCGCCGGGGGAAAAGTCGGGGCAACGACACTGCTTTCCGAGCTGGTCAAGAAAGGCGGCATTCGTGCCATCGCGGTGGGCAACGGGACAGCTGGCCGAGAGACCGAGGAGATCGTCCGAGAGGCCATGGATAGCGCCGGGCTCAAGGTGCCCGTGGTCATGGTCAGCGAATCGGGCGCCAGCGTGTACAGCGCCAGCGATGTGGCACGCGAGGAGTTCCCTGACCTGGACCTCACCATTCGTGGCGCCATCTCCATCGCGCGACGTTTGCAAGATCCCCTGGCCGAGTTGGTCAAGGTCGATCCCAAGAGCATCGGCGTGGGGCAATACCAGCACGACGTTTCGCCGACGTCCCTGCAAAAGAGCCTAGATGCCGTCGTCGATTCTTGCGTGAACCAGGTCGGCGTCAACCTCAATACCGCTTCGTACCACCTGCTGGCTCACGTCTCGGGCATCGGTCCGGGCCTGGCCAAGGCCATCGTCGACTACCGCGGCAAGAAGGGCATCTTCCGCTCGCGCACCTCGCTGCTCGAGGTGCCGCGCTTTTCGTCCAAGGTGTTCGAGCAAGCCGCTGGCTTTTTGCGCATCTCCGAGGCCGAGCACCCGCTCGACAACACCGGCGTTCACCCCGAGCGCTATGGGGTTCTGGAAAAACTGGCCGAGCGTTTGGGCGTGCCTGTGGCGGGCCTACTGGGCGCAGGCGTGCAGCTGGTGAAGAACGCCCGCGACCTGGAAAAGGAGCTGGGCTCCTTCACCTTCGCCGACGTGGTGAAGGAGCTGGAGAAGCCGGGCCGAGACCCGCGCGAATCCTTCATCCCCTTCTCTTTTCGCCAGGACATCCACACCCTCCAGGACCTTCAGCCCGGAATGATGTGCCCCGGCATCGTTACCAACGTCACCAATTTCGGCGCCTTCGTCGACATTGGCGTGCACCAGGACGGCCTGGTTCACATCTCGCAACTCGCCGACCGTTTCGTGAAGGATCCGCGCGAGGTGGTCAGTGCCGGCGATCGCGTAAGCGTGCGCGTGCTCGACGTGAAGCTCGACAAGCAACAGATCGCGCTTTCGATGAAATCGGGCTCCACGGGCGACGTGTCCCGCGGCCCACGCCCCGCCGAACAGGACCGTCGCGGCAGCGGCCCCAACCGCGGCCCGCGCCCACCCTCCGGACCACCGCCGCAACCCAGCCGGCCGTTCAACAACCCGTTCGCCGGGCTAGGCAAACTGAAGGGGAAATAGCACCTCGGGGCGTGGGCAGGCCTCAGTCTCGCCCCGGCGCGGCCACGACCTGGAGCCGGACGCGAACGCTGCCTGCCCTGAGCATGTCGAGCTGGCGCGCGGTGGCCTCGGACACGTCGATGATCTTCTTGCTGCCCGCACAGCGATCATTGACGCGCACCACGACGGTGCGACCGCTGCCATCCAGCCGGGTCACCTGCACCCACGTTCCAAAAGGCAGGCCTGGGTGCGCGGCCGTGAAGCGCGCGGGATCGTAGCGTTCGCCGTTGGCCGTCCTGTGCCCCGCCAAGCGCGTCGAGATGTAGGTCGCCATGCCCTCCTGCTCGGCCCCAAGCTTGCCGGCGCGCAAGTCTGCCCCGGCACAGCCCGACCCGCGCGCGGCAAGCAGGACAAGCACCGCCGCCAGCCGGGAGACGCCGGTCCTGGACGGCATGGTGGTCGGACCGCTTTGCCGGCGGCAGGTCAATTGGGCCAGCAAGACGACCGCTTTCTGGTGAAGCCCTGCAGGGTGAGCTGGAAATTCGATTCCGGCGGGTGCCGGTCGGCGCCGAAGATGGCCAGCTCGTAGACCTTGCCGCTCTGCAGGCCGAGCTTGACGGTGCGGTTGCGGAAATCGTCCGGGCCTGCGGCCGGGGGCTTAGGATTGGCGTTGGCGGGCGAGCAGACGGTCGAGCTTGCGCTGGCACCGATCTGGTTCCCCGCGGTATCGAGACAGCCGCCCTCGAGGACCTTGGCGTCGCCGGGGTCGCCCTGGACCGTGACCTTGCCGGGCAATTGGTAATGGATACCGCCCAGGTCCAGGACCAGGACGCCGTTGATGAAGACGAAAAGGTCGTCGTCGCCGTAGAAGCTGATCGAGATGCCCATGGTGCTGTCGTAGGCGAAGTAGTAGCGCGCCTCGTCCGTGAAGTAGTTATCGTGCCTCACGCCCGACACCCCGGTCACCCAGCAACCGTCGTCCAAGGTGTAGTCCCCCTCCGAGCAGTCGGAGTATGTCACCCGCGGCGGAAACAAGTATTGATCGCCCGAGCACGTCGTCCAGATGGGGTTGCCGTTGCCGTGGTTCCAGTAGGGCCATAGGTTGCACAACGTCGCCTGGCTGGGATTGAGCTGGTCGAGCGGGAAGAAGCCCCCTTGCGCCAGATGTGATTTGCTGGCGTACTGGTAGATATTCGTCCCGATCGACGACAGCTCGAGCGACGCCGTGAAGGTCTTGTTCACGGACGGGTCGTCGTTGAACCACTGGTTGAAGCTGGCGGCGTCCCTGTACGTCGGGACCGTGCCCTTCCAAATGGGGCCGCCCGGGGTCGACGTCGTGTAGCTGGTGAGGGTGCCGGTGTACTCGCCGCCCGTGCTGATAGTGTTCACCGTCGTGCCGACGGTGCCGCCCTGGAAGGCGCCACTGCCATTGGACAGCGGCGAATCGTTGGCGGCCTGGGTGTAGTTGCCCGGAATGCGGCTCGAGTTGCCGATGTTCCAGTCGCTGAATTGGCAGGCACAGGTGGTGGTCGGTCCCGGTTGCGGCTTGCCGTTGAGCAGGCTGTCGGCCACGATGCCCCAGCAGCGCGCGGTCGAGTCGTTACCCTTCGCCGGACCGCCCGAGTTGGGCACGCAGATGGTGGTCGGCTTGGTCCCGTTGTACTTCGTGCCCAAGAACGGGAAGTCGGGATGGCCGCCCACGGCGACATTCTCTGGCTGGAAATCCCGGTAGATCATCGAGAGTGGTAGACACTGTCCCGACCCGGACACGCAGGGCTGGGCGTCCTCGCCGATTTGAGTCGAACAGGTGAAACCATTCTCCACCTGGCACGCGCTCGAGCAGCCGTCACCATCGAGCAGGTTGCCGTCGTCGCACCCCTCGCCCGGGTCGACGTTGCCGTCGCCGCACGACGTGGTACAGGCCTGCGTCTGGCCCGTCGCGTCCAAACAACTGGGTTCGTTGGTGCAGGTCTTCGTGCAACCTGTGCCGTCGCCGTAGAAGATGCCGTTGATGGCCTTGCAGCCGTCCGGCAGTTTCTTCGCGTCCGTGCCGCAGTCGCACTGTTCGCCTGGCTCGCGCGTGCCATTGCCGCACGGGGTGGGAACGACGGTCGTGCCCCCGGTTCCCCCCGCGCCACCTGCAGCGGCGATACCGCCCGTGCTCGACGTGCCGCCCTTGCCCGTGATCCCGCCCAAGCTCGTCACGCCGCCCTTGCCCGTGAGCCCGCCCAAGCTCGTCACGCCGCCCACGCTCGGAATACCGCCGGCGCCGGGGATGCCGCCGGTGCTGGTGATGCCGCCAGTGGCGATGGCACCTCCCGAGCCGGGGCTCGTCTGACTCCCCGGCCGCCACATGCAACCGGCGAAGGTGCAGGCGAACTCGCTCGGGAAGTCGCTACACAGCAGGCTCGCGCCCGAGCAGGCTGCGGGCGCCCAGGTGCACCCCTGGCTGAGGCACGCCGTGCGCTCTGCCCGCGTGAGGCAGGTAACGGGTGAACCCGAGCAGGCCGACACGAGGCTGCTCCAATAGCAGCCCATGATGGCCGCGCAGGTGTCGCTGGTCCCCGGGCTCGGGCAGGGCAGCGGTGTGCCCTGGCACTCGTCGACCTTCCACTTGCAGCCCACCGAGGCGCAATCAGAGTTATTCGCGTACGTGCCGCACGTCGAGGACATACCGGTGCAAATACCACCCGATGTGCCACCGCCGCTCGTCGCTCCACCCACACCTCCGGAGCCCACAAGTGTCGTCACGCCGCCGAGCCCGCCTGTCCCGCCGGGTTCGTGGCCACCCGTTCCGCCAAGCCCACCCCCGTCGGCTGGCGCGCACACGCATGCCGTGAACGTCCCGGCGCCACTACACGTCTGGGCCCCGTGCTGCCCGGTCGGGCACGCGCATTCGACGCTCGCGCCAGGAACGC
>Ga0265342_10001624_pt1 | contig 20760 bp, 17 predicted proteins | sample 4CB327metaG_FD_203125 | JGI IMG/M metagenome (GOLD analysis project Ga0265342, IMG submission 203125) | Rhizosphere microbial communities from Carex aquatilis grown in University of Washington, Seatle, WA, United States - 4-CB3-27 metaG | ecosystem: Host-associated > Plants > Roots >... | reverse complement strand
CGACGAGCGTCTCGCCGGCGCGCCGATACATCTTGTTCGGCGTCTTCGCCGTCATCAGCATCGCGCTCGACCAGTGGACCAAGGCGCTGGCGCGCGATGTGCTGCGGCCGCTCGGGCCGTATCGGCCCAAGGTCGTGATCGACGGCTTCTTCAAGCTGCGCTACTCGGAGAATCCGGGCGTCGCGTTCGGCATGCTTCAGTCGATGTCAGGCGGCCGCATCGTGCTGACGCTGATGGCGATCGCCGCCTTCGCGCTGGTGATCTTCTACCTGCGCAAGACCGACGCGCGCGCGACGCGGCTGCAGGTCGCGCTGGGACTGGTTGGCGGCGGCGCGATCGGGAACCTGGTCGACCGCGTGCTCTACGGGCGCGTCACCGACTTCATCGTCTGGCACGTCAAGGACCACGAGTGGCCGGCGTTCAACATCGCCGACGCGGCGCTGTGCATCGGCGTGGGGCTCATGGTGCTCGACATGCTCAAGCCCCGCCCGGCGGCGACGTCGACGTCCTGAGGCGGAGGCCTCCCAGCACGCCATGAGACCGATGCTCTTGTCTCTTCACCTCGGGGGACGCGAGATCGGGCTCCACACCTATGGCGTGCTCATCGGCTGCGGCTGTGCCGTGGCCATCGTGCTCGCGTTTCGGGAGGCGCGGCGCCAGGGGCTGGACGGCAGCAAGGTCCTCGATCTCTCCTTCTGGATGCTGGTGACCGGATTGCTGGGGTCGCGGCTGCTCTACGTCGCGCTCAACGCCCGCTCCTTCGCGCTCATCTGCGCCGGCGGTGGCGACGATCAGATGGCGGCGCGCACCTTCGGGCGCGTGCTCGACGACTGCACCCGCGCCTTCCAAGTCTGGGAGGGCGGGCTGGTGTTCTACGGCGGGTTCATCGCGGCCAGCGTGTTCGCGTTCTACTTCGCGCGCCGGCAAGGCTGGTCGTTCTGGGCGCTCGGCGATCTGTACGCGCCATCACTCGCGATCGGACACGTCTTCGGGCGGCTCGGCTGCTTCAGCGCCGGCTGCTGCTTCGGCAAGGCGTGCGACGCGGCGGCGCACTGGTGCACGCGCTTCACCGCCGACAGCGTCGCGTTCGACGAGCTGCGCTCGGTCTCGGCCATCCCCGACGGCGCGACGGTGACGCCACCGCTGTTTCCGACGCAGCTCTACGAGGCGATCGGCGAGCTGGCGATCTTCGCCGCGCTGCTGCTCGCGCGGCGGTGGCTGCGGAAACGCGCCGGCGGCGGCGCCGGCGCCGCTCGTCGACCGACGAGCCCGGTCCCGCCGGGGACGTTGATCCTGATCTACGCCGTGCTCTACGGCGTGCTGCGTTTCGGCATCGAGATGTACCGCGGCGACTTCGCGCGCCTCTATCTCGTTCACTTCGCCACGCCGCGGCTGGCGCGCTGGCTGGGCCTGCCGACCGGCGAGGCGGTGCTGCTGTCCACGGGACAGGTGGTCAGCGTCGTCGTGGTGCTGGCGGCGGTCGCGGTCTTGATCCGACGACGCCGGCACGCGGCGACTTAGGCTATGTTTCGCGGGTGAGCACGGCCCCCGCAGGTTTCCGCTGGGTTCTGGCCCGAGTGTGCGTGGCGCTCGCCGCCGCGAGCTGCAGCGGGCACCCGACGAGCATGACGGACGGTGCTGGCGGCGCGACGGCGCACGCCGGCGGATCCGGCGGCGGTCTCGGAGGAGGCAGCGGCGGCGCGGCGGGCGCGCCCGACGGCGGCGCGCGCGACGCAAATGCAACCGCCGACGCGGCTGCCGACGCCGGCACGCGCTTCGTGCCCGGCCTCGGGATGTGCGTGCTGCCGCCGGCCGCGAGCGACGCCGCGCTGCAGGCGGCCTACGCGCGCTGGAAGACCGACCTCGTCACCAGCGACGGCGCTGGTGGCTTCCAGCGCGTGAAGCGGCCGAACTCGGGCAACCCGTTCAACTCGTCGAACTCCGAAGGGATCGGCTACGGCATGATCGCGGCGGTCTATCTCGACGACCAGACCCTGTTCGACAACTTGTGGAAGTACGAGCAGCTCTGGATCCAATCCGACGGCCTGATGAACTGGGAGATCAACCCGCAGGGCACGGCAGCGTCGGGGACCGGCGCCGCCACCGACGGCGACGAGGACATGGCATTCGCGCTGGTGATGGCCGACAAGAGGTGGGGCGGTCGCGGGTCGCTCGCGACCAGCTACCTCGACGCCGCGAAGAAGCAGATCGGGCTCATCTGGACCAACGAGGTCGACCACAACCTCGGCGACGTGCTCGCGCCCGGCGATCAGTTCGGGGGCGCGCAGATCATCAACATCTCGTACCTGGCGCCCGCGTACTACCGGATCTTCGGCAGGGTCACCGGCAACGTCGACGACTGGAACCGCGTCGTCGAGTCGAGCTACCGCGTGCTCGAGGCCGCGCTCAACATGGCCAACGGCAACGCCAGCAATGGCCTCGTGCCCGCCTGGTCGACGCCGGCCGGCGTACCGATGGCGCCGCCGGGCAAGCCGACCAACTACCAGCTCGACTCGTGCCGAACGCCGTTCCGCATCGCGCAGGACGACTGCTGGTTCGCCGAGCCGCGCGCGCTCGCCTACGTGCAAAAGATCAGCGGCTTTTACGCGGGCATCGGCGCGACCCACCTGGTCGACGGCTATGCGCTCGACGGCACGCCGATGCCCAACACCGGGCTCGCCCTGGCTGCCTTCGTCGGGCCGGCCGGCGTCGCCGCGATGGCCACGCCGCCCGACTTCAAGCTGCGCGACGACGCCTACGCCGCGGTCGCGTCGCTGACGCTGCTCGGCGACAGCCTCTACTACAACGAGTCCTGGACCGTGCTGTCGCTGCTGATGATGACCGGGCACCTGGCGGATCTGACGACCACCAAATGACGTTCAATCGAGGCGCGCGCCAATTTCGCAAGGCTTGCCCTCTCCCCTAACCCTCCCCCGAGTACGGGGGAGGGGACCGGCGTTTCACGGCTCTCTCTCCCGAGTTCCCGCCCCTCCCCCGAGTACGGCGGACGGGACCGGCGTTTCTCCGACGACAAGCTCCCCTCAGGCCCCCTCTCCCGGTCCGGCGGGGGAGGGTCGGGGTGGGGGCAGGCCTTGCGCGAGATCGCGCTCGGGCAGCCGATCGCGCTACGCGTTTCGGCTGCCGCCGCGGCACAGCGCCGTGAACGCGCTCGCCTTCGCTTCGGTCTCCGCCAGCTCGGCGGCGGGGCGCGAGTCGGCGACGATGCCTCCGCCGACGGACAGCGTGAGGCGATCGCCGCGCACGAGCGCCGTGCGGATCGCGATCGAGAGATCGAGATCGCCCGCGGCGCCGAGCCAGCCGGTCGCGCCGGTGTACGGGCCGCGCCGCACCGGCTCGAGCTCCTCGATGATCTCCATCGCGCGCTTCTTGGGAGCGCCGGTGATCGAGCCGCCAGGAAACGTCGCGCGCAGCAAGGCGGCGAGGCCGATGTCGCGGCGCAATCGCCCGCGAACCGTCGTCACCAGGTGAAACACCGTCGGCAGCTCCATCACGCGCGCCAGACCCTCGACGGTGATCGAGCCCGGCACCGACACGCGCCCGAGATCGTTGCGCTCGAGATCGACGATCATCACGTGCTCGGCGCGCTCCTTGGGGGACGCCAGCAACTCCGCGCGCTGCCGGCTGTCGAGCTCAGCGCCACGCGCCCGCGTCCCCTTGATCGGCCGCGTCTCGATGCCACCGCGGCCGTCGGCGCGCAGGAACCGCTCGGGCGAGTTGCCGATCAGCTGATCGCGTCCGCCATTGCGCGCGAGCCAGATCGCGTGTGGCGCCGGGGCGACCGACCGTAGCGCCTGCGCGAGCCAGATCGCATCGCCTGGGCCCACGGCCGCCGACAGTCGGCGCGCCAGGTTGACTTGATAGGCGTCCCCCGCGGCCAGATATCCGAGGATGCGGTCAACGGCGGCCAGGTAGCCCGCGTCGCTGTTCTCCGCGCGCAGCGGCGAGAACGCGGGTGGTTCCACCGGCTTCGCGCGCGCCAGACGATCCGCCAGCCGCCGCGCCGCCGCGTCGTCGCGCGCGAGGATCCGCGCCGCTCCAGTCTCGGCGTCGCGCATCCAGATCGCGTCGTAAAAGCGAAACTCGAGCTCGGGCCAACCGTGGTCGTCAGCGGCGCGGGACGGCAGCGCGATCCAGCGCCGCGCGAGATCGTAGGAAAGGAAGCCGACGCCGATGGGCAACCCTGGCGGCGGCGTCTCCGACGGCGCGCCCGCGTCGGCCCAGGCGCGGCGCTCGGCGCGCCAGGCGTCCTCCAGCGCGTCGACGTCGCGTCCGCCGGCGTCGCCGACGACCCGCACCGGATCGCAGCCGACGTAGTCGAACGCGACCCCCACGTCGGCATCGGGCCCCGGCGATGCGAGCCAGAACGGATCAGCGCCGCGCGACGCGCGTCGGGCGGCGTCGGCGGGCTCGAGCGACTCGGCGCCGAACGCGATCACGCGGCGGCGCGCGGCTGGCGCAACACCGCGCTGAAGAAGTCGCGCAGGTACTGCGCGCCCGAGACCAGCGACGCCGCCATCGAGATGTAGAGGACCTTGAGCCCGACCTTGTGATAGTCGACGGCGATCGACGTGCCCAGGGCCGGGTAGCGGAAGTAGATCAGGAGCATCATGATCGCCACCAGCTGCAGCGCGGTCTTGATCTTGCCGCCGTCGCTGGCGGCGATCACCAGCCCCTGCGCGGAGGCGACGCTGCGCAGGCCGTTGATCGCGAAGTCGCGCGCGAGCAGCACCACGACCACCCAGGCCGGCACGCGTCCGAGCTCGACCATGAACACCAGGACGGCGGTGACGATCAGCTTATCGGCCAGCGGATCGAGAAACTTGCCGAGCATGCTCACCTGGCCGCGGCTCCGCGCGAGGTAGCCGTCGAGCGCGTCGCCGGCAGCGGCGCCGAGATACAGCAGGCTGGCGATCAAGCTTCGCAGCGGGCTGAAATTGTCGATAAAAAGCAGCACGAACGGCACCAGCGCGACGCGCCCCATGGTCACCAGGTTCGGCAGGTTGGTGAATTCTCGACGCAGGTTCGCCATTCAGACAGAGCTCCTTCGGGCTTCCAGAAGCAGGACACCGTCCCCCTCGCACACGATCTGCAGCGGCCCTTCGCGCCGCGGGCGGTGCGCGATCACGCGGCCGACCCAGCCGAGGAGCGCGCCGCGCGAAACCCGCGCCGGCGCGTCCTCGCTCACGCGGACCGCCGCCGGCAACCCGCCCAGCTGCAACACGACCTGGCCGCGCCCGCGGAACTGCAGCAGGCGGAGACCGTCGCCGGGGATGCGGCCCGCCTCCCACGACACCGAGCCGTCGAACGCCAGCACGCGATCCTCGCGCACGTACAGGATGTCCTCGTCGAGCGTCAGCGCAGCCCAGCGCTGGCTGGTGCCCGACACCCAGACCTCGCCCGTGCCGGTCAGGCGATAGAACGGGCGCAACGGCGAGCCGAGCCACTCGCCGCTGGGACGGCCGCGCACGCGACGCACGGCGCGCTCGCCCTCGGCTGCGCCGACGCTGGCCATCGCGGCGTCGGCGCGTACGTGCGCTCCATCGCGCACCGAGAGCCGGATCGGCGCGCCCGCCTTGACCATCGCCGCCAGCCCGTTGCCGGGGCTCAAGCCGAGCGAGGACATCACGAACGACACCATCGGCACGGCACGCGTCTCGGCCGAGCGGCGCGCGACGGCGTCGTTCCACGAGGAGATCAGCGAGACCTGCGACCGCGACCCCGCGCGCACAGCGGAGGCGGGCGCTGCGGGCGGCGGCTCGAGCGGTGGGGCCGCCTGCGCCGGCGGCTCGGCCGCGGGAGCGGCCGTCGGCGGCGCGTCGGAGATCGCGGTCGGCGGGTGCGCGGCCTCGAGCTCGTCGGCGACCGCGTCCTGCCCGGCGCGCCGAAACGCCGCCGCCGCTGCGACCGCGTCACCGAAGCGGGTGTACGCGTAGCCGAGGTAGCTCCACGACCGTTTGTCGTCGGGCGCCAGGTGCGCGGCCATCTCCAGCTCGGCCACCGCCTCGTCGGCGCGCTCGGCCTTGAGCGCCAGCAAGCCCAGGTTGCGGCGCACCGCCGGATCGTTGGGCGCGCGGTCCGCGATCTCGCGATAGGTCGCGCGCGCGTCGTCGAGGCGGCCGACCTTGAACCGCACCAGCGCCAGCAGGTTCAGCGCGCGCAGATCACCGGGCACGCGCGCGAGCGCGCGCAGCACCTCGGCCTCGGCCTCCTCGTAGCGCTGGGCGGCGACCAGGCTGCCGGCGCTGGCGATGTGCTCGGCGAACTCGGGATCGGGCGCGCCGTGCATCGGACCCTGCGCCGGATCCTGGCCCCTGCCCGACGGGCCGCTCGGAGTCGAGGACACGCCCATTACCGTTCGGCCATGCCGGCGGCGCTGGGCGCCGCCTGGCGATAGCGATCGTAGCGTCGCATCACCGCGGTCACGTAGGCGCGCGTGGTCTCGTAGGGCGGCATGCCGCCGTATTTCTCGACGGCGTTCGGGCCCGCGTGATAGCCGGCGATGACCTTGATCTTCTCGTCGTACGAGCAGACCAGCGTTCGCTCGCCGCCCTCGGCCTCGCTGGATTGCGCGGGCGTCTTGCAGAAGCGGCGCGCCAGGACCTGTAAGTAGCGGGCGCCGCCCATGATGTTTTGCCGCGGATCGAACACGTCGCTCACGCCCATGAGGCGCGCGGTGTCGGGCATCAGCTGCATCAGCCCCTTGGCGCCGGCGCTCGACACGACGTTGGGATCGAAGTCGGACTCGGTCTTGATCACCGCGCGAATCAGCGGCTCGGGGATGCCGAAGAACGACTGCTGATCCTGAATGTGCTGGTCGTAACGCGAGAAGCGCGCCGGTGACGTGTCCTCGGCCGGCACGATGTCGGTCGTCCCGCGCAACGCGGCTGCCTTGCCGGGCCCGGTGCGCAACCAGACCTTCCAGCGCGCGCCCACCGGCGGCAGGTTGGTGAACTCGACGACGCCGTCCTGGCGTTCGCGCGACCAGAAGGTGCCCCCGCCCGACGAACCTCGGGCGTTGGTGAACTCGACGGTGCCGTCGACCCTGGTGCTCTTGCGCATCTGCGCGCGCGCCGACGACGACTGCGCGACCAGCACCAGCGCCGGCACCAGCGCGACGACGGCGCAAACGCGCGCGAGGTCGCTCGAGAATGGTTGGGCGCGTCGCCTGGGCATGAGACCGGGGCTGATCGTAACATACGTCTGGCGTCTCGCCGGCACGTCCGCCCGGGGAGCAGTCTGCTAGATTGCAGGCGTGCTGGAAGCTGACTATCTGGTCATCGGCTCCGGGCTGGCCGGGCTCTACTTCGCGCTGCGGGCTTCCGAGCATGGGCGCGTCCTGGTCGCCACCAAGCGCGCAGCGTCGGAGTCGAACACCAGCTACGCGCAGGGTGGCGTGGCCGGCGTGCTGGACCCCGAGGATCGCATCGAGACCCACATCGAGGACACGCTGCGGGTCGGCGACGGCCTGTGCAACCGCAAGGCGGTCGAGAGTTGCCTGCGCGAGGGGCCCGAGCACATCCTGCGCTTCGCCAACGAGCTCGGCGTCCCCTTCGACCGCGGCCCCGACGGGCAGTTCGAGCTCGGCCGCGAGGGCGGCCACACCGCGCGCCGGATCGTGCACGCGAAGGACACCACCGGCGCGGCGATTCACCGCACGCTGCTCCGGCGCGTCATGGAGCGCGAGGACCGCATCCAGGTCTTACCCGATCACCTGGCCATCGATCTGCTGACCACCGCGAAGTACGGCGGGCCGAATGCGGTCTTCGGCGCGTACCTTTACGACCAGACCACCGGCGAGGTGAAGACCGCCACCGCGCGCGCCGTCGTGCTGGCGAGCGGCGGCGCGGGCAAGGTCTACCTCTATACGACGAACCCCGACGTCGCGACCGGCGACGGGATCGCGATGGCGTACCGGGTCGGCGCGCGCGTGGCCAACATGGAGTTCTTCCAGTTCCACCCGACGTGCCTCTACCACCCACAGGCGAAGTCGTTCCTCATCAGCGAGGCCTTGCGCGGCGAGGGCGGCATCCTGCGCCTGCGCGACGGCACCGCGTTCATGCACCGCTACCACGAGATGAAGGACCTGGCGACGCGCGACGTGGTCGCGCGCGCGATCGACTCGGAGCTCAAGCGCACCGGCGACGACCACGTCGAGCTCGACATGACCCACCTGCCCGGCGACTTCCTGGTCGAGCGCTTCCCCAACATCCACCAGCGCTGCATGGAGCTGGGCATCGACATGCGGCGCGTACCGATCCCGGTCGTGCCGGCGGCGCACTATTGCTGCGGCGGCGTCGCCGTCGACGAGCGCGGGCGCACGAGCGTGCGCAACCTGTACGCGATTGGCGAGGCCTCGATGACCGGTTTACACGGCGCCTGCCGGCTGGCGTCGAACTCGCTGCTCGAGGCGATGGTCTACGCGTCGCGCGCGGCCGACGACGTCAAGGGCGCCCACTCCGATCGCCCCGGCCACGTCGCGCCCTGGTACGCCGGCGAGGCGACGTCGCCCGACGAGGCCGTCGTGGTCAGCCACAACTGGGACGAGATCCGCCGCCTGATGTGGAACTACGTCGGCATCGTGCGCACCGACCGCCGGCTCGAGCGTGCCGCGCAACGCATCGACCTCATCCGCTCGGAGATCCGCGACTACTACTGGAACGTGCGCGTGAACGGCGACCTGCTCGAGCTGCGCAACCTGGCGCTGGTCGCCGACCTGATCGTCGAGAGCGCGCGCCGCCGCCGAGAGAGCCGCGGCCTGCACTACACGCTGGACCACCCGGATCACGACCCCCGCCTCGCCCGCGACACGGTTCTCGCCCGAGGCGACGGCCCCGTGGTGTAACCGGTGGCCCGCTTTTCCTCGTCGCTGCTACTAGGTCAGCGGAGAGGCTGGTTCACCGTCGATGATGGGCAGGGCGAGCATGTGCGCGCGAACGAGCGCCGGCGTGATCCGCGTGGCTGCGCTTCCGTCGCTGCTGGCGGTGATCACACTGGCGAGCGCGTGCTCGGCGAAGCATGCCACCGTCGGCGCCGACGCTGGCACCGACGGTGGTAACGCCACCGGCGTCACGCTCTCCGTCGCCGGCGGCCTGCTGCGCATCGAAGTATGCGCCGCCGACGTGATTCGCGTCGCCTACGCCGGCGACGCTTCGTTCTTCACGCGCACGACGGCGGCGACCGCCCCCAAGCGCTGCGACGCCACGGCATTCACGCAGACCTCCAGCAACGGTCAGACGACGATCACGACGGCGCGGCTCACGGTCCGCGTCGACGAAAGCACGGGCGCGGTGACGTTCCTGGATCTCTCGGGCGCGGTCGTGCTCGCCGAGACCAGCGACGGGCGTGCGGTGACGCCGGCGACGGTGCAGGGCGAAGCGACGAACAACGTGCGCCAGCAGTGGGCACCGAACGACGGCGAATCGCTCTACGGCCTCGGCCAGCATCAGCACGGATTGATCGACATCAAGGACACCGATCTCGATCTGCACCAGTACAACACCGAGGTCTTCATTCCCTTCCTGGTGTCGAGCGACGGCTACGGCCTGCTCTGGGACAACACCTCGCGCACGCGGTTCGGTGACCTCACGCCGGCGGTTCCGTTGCCGGTCGCCGACAGCAGCCTCTACGCAACCGGCGGCGAGGTCGGCGACGTCGCTCCCGGCAGCGGCACCGTCGACTGGACCGGCCCGGTGACCGCACCCGCAACCGGCGATTACACCTTTCGCACGTACTCGTCGGGAACGATCCAGCTGTCGATCGACGATCAACTGGTGATCGACCACTGGCGGCAGGGCTGGCAGCCCAACGAGGACCTCGCGCACGTGACGCTGTCGGCCGGCCAGACGGCGATGGTGCACCTGCACTGGAGCCTCGACCCCGACTTCCCGCTCACGCGCATCGTGCGCCTGCTCTGGAAGCCGCCGGTGGCGAACCGCACCACGTCGCTGTGGTCAGAGGTCGGCGACGGCGTCGACTACTGGTTCGTCTATGGCCCCGAGCTGGACCAGGTCGTCGCCGGCTATCGGCGCGTCACCGGACAGGCGCCGATGATGCCGAGATGGGCGTACGGCTTCTGGCAGAGCCGCGACCACTATCAGTCGGCCCAGGATCTGACCGACGTGCTCACCGGCTACCGGTCGCGCAGCGCGCCGATCGACAACATCGTGCAGGACTGGCAGTACTGGCCGACGGGAACCTGGGGATCGCATGAGTTCGATCCGGCGCGCTACCCGGATCCGATCGGGTTGATCCAGTCGATCCACGCCGACTACCACGCTCATCTGATGATCTCGGTGTGGCCCAAGTTCTATCCACCGAACGCCATCGCCGGCAGCACCTTCAGCGCCGACAACTACGTCGCGCTGAACGCGATCGGCGCGGTCTTTCAGCCCAACATCGTCGAGGGCAAGAAGGACTTCCTCGGCTACCCGTTCACGTTCTACGACGCGTTCAATCCGGCGGCGCGCCAGCTCTACTGGTCGCAGATCAACGACGCGCTCTTCTCCAAGGGGATCGACGCCTGGTGGATGGACGCCACCGAGCCGGAGATCGTCGAGGGACCGTTCACCAGCGGCGACGTCGAGGTCGAGACGAACCAAACGCACATGACGCCGACGGCGGCGGGCTCGGGCGCGCGCGTGCTGAACGCGTTCTCGCTGATGAACAGCCAGGCGATCTACGAAGGGCAGCGCGCGGCGGTGCCGAACGCGCAGCGGGTCTTCATCCTGACGCGCAACGGGTTCGCCGGGCAGCAGCGCTACGCCGCGACGACCTGGTCGGGCGACGCATCGGCGACGTGGACCGCGATGCGCAAGCAGATCCCCGCGGGGCTCAGCTTCTCGCTGTCGGGCATTCCGTACTGGACGCTGGACAGCGGCGGCTACGCGGTGCCGCCGTTCACGGTGACGGCGCCGACGGCGGCCAACCCCGACGCCGCCGACGAGTGGTACGAGATGAACACGCGCTGGTTCGAGTACGCGACATTCCTGCCCATCATGCGCGTGCACGGCCAGGCGCCGCCGCGCGAGATCTGGCAGTTCGGCGGCGACACCGGGCCGGCCTATGCGGCGATGTTGAAGTTCGATCGGCTGCGCTATCGCCTGCTGCCTTACATCTACTCGCTCGCGGGCGGCGTGACCCAGCACGCGGGGACGATCCTGCGCGCGCTGGTGATGGACTTCCGCGGCGACGCGACCGCGCGCGCGATCGGCGATCAATACATGTTCGGGCCGGCGCTGATGGTGAGCCCGGTGTCGACGTACCAGGCGCGCACGCGCAGCGTTTACCTTCCGCCGTCGCAAGGCTCCGGCGGCTGGTACGACTTCTGGACCGGCGCGTTCCAGAGCGGCGCCGGCGCCGGGCAGACCATCGACGCGGCGGCCGACTTCGACGCGATGCCGGTGTTCGTGCGCGCGGGGTCGATCCTGCCGCTCGGGCCCGACCTGCAGTACACCGACGAGAAGGCGCCGGATCCGATCACGCTCTACGTCTATGCGGGCGCCGACGGCGCGTTCACGCTCTACGAAGACGACGGCACGAGCTACAGCTACGAGAGCGGCACGTTCGCGACCATCGCGATCACCTGGAACGACGCCGCCCGACAACTGACGATCGGCGCGCGCAGCGGATCGTTCACCGGCATGCTCGGAGAGCGGCGGTTCGAGGTCGTGGTCGTCGATCCGACCAACCCGGTCGGGTATGCCGAAGCGCCGCCGGTCGACCAGGAGATCGTCTATACCGGCGACGCGACGTCGGCGACCTTCTAGCGAGCTAGTGGTGCTTGCCGGGGCGGCCGTCGCCGTCGCCGGCCAGGTCGACCAGGCGCCGCTCGATCGCCGGCGCGTCGCCGGGCACGAAGCCATAGTTCACGTAGCGAATGATCCCCTGGCGGTCGATGATGTACGAGGTCGGCATCTTGTCGGGCTGCAGGCGATCGGCGATCTCGCCCTTGCTGTCGTGCGCGATGGTGAGCGCCCAGTGGCCGCGCGCGCCCAGGAACTTCACGACGTTCTCGCGCTCCTGATCCACCGAGACCGCGAGGACCTCCACGCCGCGGTGGTGCAGGCGCGACGCGATGTCGTCGAGCATCGGCAGCTCTTGCTTGCAGGGGCCGCACCACGTGGCCCAGATGTCGAGCAGCACCACCTGGCCGCGGTAGTTCGAGAGGCTGACCGGCTTGCCGGACATGCGCTGCACGGTGATCTCGGGCGCGGGCAGGCCGACCTGGTTGGCGGAGGCGCCGCCGGCGGCGCCCCCGGTCGCACAGCTCACGACGAGCACCGCGGCCGCCAGGCAGATCGCCTTCACCCCGACCCTTTCCCCCGCGGCGGGGGAGAGGGAGAAACGTGCGTTCGCCATCGCCCCTATTGAACCAGACTTCCCCGCCCCTGCGCCAGCCCGATCCACGGCCGTCGGTCGCACGAGCCGCCAACTACTTGCTGAGCTCTTCTTTGATCCACTCCCGGAGGCTTTCAGTGTCGTGGGTATCACTGTATTCGCGTCCGTTGATGAACAACGTGGGCGTGGATGAGATACCGGCGGCCGAGCCCTCGGTGCGATCTTTCTGTACCCGCGCCTTCACGGCGGGTGAATCCAGGTCCTGGCGGAACTTCGGCATGTCGAGCCCGGTCTCCTTGGCGTATTTCTCGAGCTCGGCCGGCGTCAGGTTGTCCTGGTTCGCCCACAGCTTCTCCTCGTAGGGCCAGAACTTTCCCTGCTTCTGCGCCGCCGTCGCCGCCTCGGCCGCCATGCGCGCCTGGGTGTGCTGGGGCAGCGGGTAGTGCTTGAAGTAGAGCTTCACGTCGCCCTTGAACTCGTCGAGGATCTGGCGCAACACCGGCTGAAACCGCTTGCAGTGCGGACACTCGTAGTCGGCGAACTCGACCAGCGTGATCTTTGCGCTCGGGTTGCCGGCCATCGGCGCCTCCGAGACGTCGAGGTTGTGGGTCTCGGCGTTCCGGTAACGCTTGGTGAGCGAATCGGAGATCTCCGAGTCGGTGAACCCCTGGTCGACGAGGTGCGCCACGTAGCGAACGGCGTTGTACGACCGGCGGCAGTTGGGATCCTTCTTCGCCGACTGAAGCAGGCTCTGCGCCTGGCCGCAGACCGAAGGCTCGGTGTTGACGACGCGAAAGAAGACCTTCTTCTGGAACTCGTCGAGCCGGGAGATGTCGAGCCCGGGCGGCGGCGTCGTATCCTGCCCAGCCGTCCCCCCTGCCGCCGGCGCCGCTTCCGGCGTGGCGGCCGGCGCCGACTTCGCCTCGGGCGGCGTCTTGGCGCACGCGGGCAGCGCGCAAACGCTGAGCAGCAACCCAGCTTCGAAGACCGAAATCACGACGGTGGCCGCGCGCATGTGCGGGTAGATATAGAAACCTGCCGACCGCGTGTCAATTCGACGCGAATTCACGCGTTCGGCGACGGGCCTAAGCTCCCGGAACCAATCGTTGACCTGCGCAACCGTACCAACTATAAATCGCTGGCGCGAAGGCGCAGCGAACCAATGAGCTCAGACTACATTCCGGCAGCTCTGACGATTCTGGTCGGCGTGGGCTTTGCGCTCGCGCTGACCGCGGCGGCGAAGTACCTCGGCCCGCACCGGCCCAACAAGGCGAAGGACTACCCCTACGAGTGCGGCTCCGAGGTCATCGGCAGCCCGCGCACGCGCTTCGAGATCAAGTTCTACCAGGTCGCGATCCTCTTCCTGGTGTTCGACATCGAAGTCGCGTTCCTCTACCCGTGGGCGCTTCGGTACCGCGCGCTGTCCTGCCTGGGCCCCCTCGACGGCGGCGTCTGCTCGGCCGGTATCTCGTTCTTCGGCATTGGCGAGATCCTCGTCTTCATGGCAATCCTGATCGTCGCGCTGGTCTACGTGTGGCGCAAGCGCGCGATTGGTTGGGAGTAAAGGAACCGGATGGGCCTCGAGCTGCATACCTCGATGTTGGAAAGCGCGGTCAACTGGGCGCGCAAGTTCTCCCTGTTCAACTACCCGTTCGTCACCGCGTGCTGCGGCATGGAGTTCATGTCGACGGCGGCGCCAAAGTACGACATCGCGCGCTTCGGCGCCGAGTTCCCGCGCTTCTCGCCGCGGCAGTCGGACCTGCTGATCATCGTCGGTACCATCACCGAGCGGCAGGGGCCGGCGCTCCGCCGCATCTACGAACAGATGTGCGAGCCCAAGTGGGTGATCGCGTTCGGCGTCTGCGCCTCGACCGGCGGCTTCTACCAGAACTATTCGACGATGCCGGGCGCGGATCAGGTCGTGCCGGTCGACGTCTACATCCCCGGCTGCCCGCCGCGGCCCGAGCAGGTGCTCGACGGCCTGATGCTGCTGATGGATCGCATCCAGAAGGGCGAAGGGCACAGCCAGGTCACGATCAAGGCCGAGAAGTACGACATCCCGCTGGCGGCGATTCGCCCGCTTCAGCGGAGCGACGCGCACGAAGCGCACAGCGAAGCGCAAAAAACAAAGAAATAGGCGAGACGTAGAGAGAGTAGGACCCGGCTAAACATGGCGCAGATCGTCCTCGATACCCTGCTCGGTCACTTCAAGAACGGTGAGATCCTGCAGACCGGCTCGCAGCACGGCAACGAATGGGCGCGCGTTCGCCGCGACGCCTGGCTGTCGGTCGCCACGTTCCTGCGCGACGATCCGACGACCGCGATGAACATGCTGAGCGATCTCACCGCTGTCGATCGCTTCGGCCACGAGCCGCGCTTCGACGTGGTGCTGCACCTCTACTCGGTCGACAAGAAGCACCGCGTGCGCCTGTACGGCGGCGTGCCCGAGGAAGACCCGACGATCGATTCGGTCGTGTCGGCCTGGGTGGGCGCGAACTGGTTCGAGCGTGAGGCGTTCGATCTCTACGGCGTGCGCTTCAAGGGGCACCCCGACCTGCGGCGCATCTTGATGTACCCGGAGTTCGTCGGTCACCCGCTGCGCAAGGACTACCCCAAGGAAAAGCGGCAGCCGCTGGTGCGCCGGCAGATGGGTAAGGCCGACTGAGACGCGAGCCTCGAGCTCCGCGAATCTACTTACGTGCAGGCTCATTGAAGACAAGAATGGATCGGACCTAATGGATCAAAGCATCGCGCCCTCCTCTCGACGGGTCGTGCTCGGCGTCAGCGAGCCGACCGATGACGCGCTCGACGCGCCCGATCTACCGACCGAGCCGATGCCGCTGAACATGGGCCCGTCGCACCCGGCCATGCACGGCACGGTGCGTATGGTGCTGGACGTCGAGGGCGAGAAGATCACCTCGGCCGACGTGCAGATCGGCTACCTGCACCGCTGCTTCGAGAAGGAGTCGGAGAGCGCGACCTGGACGCAGGTGTTCCCGTACACCGACCGGCTCAACTACGTGTCGCCGATGCTCAACAACGTCGGCTACGCGATGGCGGTCGAGAAGCTGCTGGGCATCGACAAGCAGGTTCCCGAGCGCGCGCAGTACATCCGCGTGCTGGTCGGCGAGATGTCGCGCATCACCGACCACATGACCTGTCTCGGCGCCGGCGCCATGGAGCTCGGCGCGTTCACCGCGTTCCTTTACATGCTGAAGGCGCGCGAGTGGTTCTACGAGCTGCTCGAGGAGGTCTCGGGCGCGCGCCTCACGCACAGCTACATGCGCATCGGCGGCGTCTGCGACGATCTGACGCCCGACTTCGTGCCGCGGCTGACCGACATCCTCAAGCGCTCGCGCGTCGTGCTCGAGGACGTCAGCAAGCTGCTCGACCGCAACCGCATCTTCCGCGACCGCATGGACGGCATCGCGATCATCACCCGGGAAGAGGCGATCGCCTGGAGCCTGACCGGCCCGGTCGCGCGCTCGGCCGGCCTGGCCTACGACGTGCGCAAGGACCACCCCTATCTCGTCTACGACCGGTTCGACTTCGACGTGCCGATCGGATCGGTGGGAGACAACTTCGACCGCTACGCCGTGCGCGTCGAGGAGATGAAGCAGTCGATGCGCATCCTCGAGCAGGCGATGGAGCAGTTGCCCGGCGGCCCCGTGGTCGTCAACGATCCGCGCATCACGCTGCCGCCCAAGAGCGAGACGTACAACTCGATCGAAGCGATGATCGCTCACTTCAAGATCATCATGGACGGCATCCACGTGCCGCCCGGCGAGGTCTACTCGTTCACCGAGGGCGGCAACGGCGAGCTCGGGTTCTACCTGGTCTCCGACGGCACCGGCCGCCCCTGGAAGTGCCGCGTGCGCCCGCCTTGCTTTCCCGCGGTGCAGATCATGATGAAGCTTCTGCCTGGCCTGTTCCTGGCCGACGTCGTCCCGACGTTCGGCATGATGAACATGATCGGCGGGGAATGTGACCGCTAATGGCTGAAACTCCGACTTCGAAGCCTCCGTTCTCTTTTTCCACGTCCACGTCAACGATGAGCACCTCGGCGGCCGGTCCCGGCAGCGCCGTGCCGGTGGCGGTCGTGCCCAAGGCCGGGTCCGGTCCGACGCCGGCGGTGATCGAGAGCGTCAACGTCACCATCGACGGCAAGCCGCACCAGTTCCCGAAGGGGACGAACCTGCTCGAGGCGTGCAACCAGGTCGGCGCCAACGTGCCGTTCTTCTGCTACCACGCCGGCCTGTCGTCGCCGGCGGTCTGCCGCCAGTGCCTGGTCGACGTCAAGGGTCAGCCGAAGCCGGTGCCGTCGTGCTACACGCCGGTCGCCGACAAGATGGAGGTGACCACGGCGTCGCCGCGCGTGCTCGACGTGCGCCGGCAGATGCTGGAGTTCACGCTGCTGAACCACCCGATCGACTGCCCGATCTGCGACAAGGCCGGGGAGTGCACGCTGCAGAAGCACTACTTCGATTGGGATGCGAAGTTCGCGCGCAACGACGGCATCAAGGTCCACAAGGACAAGGTCGTCGACATCGGCAAGCACATCGTGCTGGATCAAGAGCGCTGCATCCTGTGCACGCGCTGCATCCGCGTCTGCGACGAGGTCGCGAAGACACACGAGCTCGAGATGGCGAACCGCGGTGATCACGAGGTGCTGACCACGGCGCCGGGCCACCGCCTCGACAACCCGTACTCGCTGAACACCGTCGACGTTTGCCCGGTCGGTGCGCTCACGGCCAAGGACTTCCGCTTCGCGATGCGCGCGTGGGAGCTGTCGTCGACGCCGTCGGTCTGCCCGGGTTGCGCCACCGGCTGCAACGTCGAGATCCACACGGCGCGCGGGCACGTCTACCGCCTGGTGCCGCGGATCAACCAGGCGGTCAACAAGCACTGGATGTGCGACGAGGGGCGCTTCACCTACAAGGCGCTGCACGCCGAGCGGCTCGCCGCCCCGCGCATCGGCAACAGCCCGACCGACTGGGACCGCGCGCTCGAAGAGGCGGGCAAGAAGCTGCGCGCGGCGCTCGACGCCGACGCCAGCAAGGTCGGCGTGCTGTTCTCGGCACAGACCACGAACGAGGATCTCTACCTGCTCGAGCGGCTGGCGTTCGAGCACCTGCGCGTCGGCAAGGCGTACCTGGCGGGCCGTGACCAGGGCTGGCACGACGATATCCTGGTCAGCGCCGACAAGAATCCGAACACCGCGGGCGCGATCGCGATTGGCGCCGGCCGCCTCAAGAACCTGATGGACCTGGCGAACGACCTGCGCTCGGGCGCAATCAGCGCGCTCCTGGTGCTGGGCGCTGAAGGCGTGCTCGTCGGCGAGAGCGCGGCGGCGGCGATGCCGGTCGATCGCCTGAGCGCGCTCGTGGTCATCGGCACGCACACGGATCTGCTGGTCGACTCCGCCCACGTGGCGCTGCCGCTGGCGGCGTGGGCCGAGGTCGACGGCACGTTCACCAACCGCCTGGGCATGGTGCAGCGAATCCGCGCGGCGCTGCCGCCCGCGGGCGACGCGCTGCCGGGCTGGGAGATCGTCACCCACCTCGCGCGCCGGCTGGGTGTCACGCTGGATTTCTCGACGCCAAAGGCGGTCTTCACCGAGGCCAAGCAGAAGCTGGCGTTCATGAAGGACGCCGAGTGGGGCCGCGCGATGCTGCCGGTGCAGCTGCGCTTCGCTGGATCGAGAGGCTAGGTCGACTCAATGGAATACGGAACCACTCTGTTCACCGCGGTCATCGCGCTGATCAAGATCCTCTTCATGGTGCTCGGCGTCGCGATGCCCGTCGCCTCGATCCTGACCTGGCTCGAACGGCGGCAGTCGGCGATGATGCAGGACCGGCTGGGGCCGAACCGCGCCAATATCGGTCCGTTCCGCGCCTGGGGCATCACCCACTTCCTGGCCGACGCGCTCAAGTTCATGGCCAAGGAGGACTTCGTGCCGCCGAAGGCGCACAAGTTCCTGTTCATGTGGGCGCCGATCATGGCGATGGCGCCGGCGCTGATCGTCAGCGCGATCGTGCCCTTCGGCGCGCCGTTCTGCTGGGACCACCCGGGCGGCCCCGTACCCGCTGGCGGCGTGTGCGCACAGCCGCTGCCGCTCCAGATCGCGCGCCTCGACGCCGGCCTGCTGTTCTACTTCGCGATCTCGTCGCTCGCGGTCTACGGCGCCACGCTGGCCGGCTGGGCCTCGCACAACAAGTGGGCGATGATGGGCGGCCTGCGCGCGAGCTCGCAAATGATGTCGTACGAGGTGACCATGGGCATGGCCGTGCTCGGGTCGTTCCTGGTCTACGGCACGCTGGAGCCGGGCGCGATCGTCGCGCAGCAGCAGTACGTGTTGAACCTCAGCGACATCGGCCACAGCTGGGGGATCTTCTCGCAGCCGGTCGGCTTCATCCTGTTCCTGACCGCGGCCATCGCGGAGACCAAGCGCACGCCGTTCGACATCCCGGAGGGCGAGCCGGAGATCATCGGCTACTTCGTCGAATACTCGGGCCTACGTTTCGGCATGTTCTTCCTGGGCGAGTTCCTGGAGATCGTGTTCTCCAGCGCCATCATGGTCACGTTGTTCTTCGGTGGCTGGAAGGTGCCGTTCTGGCAAGAGCTGCAACAGCTCTTTGCCGACCACCCGGGCCACTTCTTCACGTCGAGCGTCGCCTTCTCGGTGCTGACGTTCGGGTTGTGGTTCGTCAAGGTGTTCATGTTCTGCTCGTTCCAGCTGCTGATCCGCTGGTCGCTGCCCCGCTTCCGGTCGGATCAGCTCATGCGGCTCGGCTGGCAGCGGTTGCTGCCGGTCTCGATCGGCAACGTCGTGGTGACGGCGCTGGTCGTCCTGTGGGCTCTCAAGTAGTCTGTACGCGAGGGAGATCCACATGGCCGTCGGAGTCAAAGTCGTCAACCGCCCCGGAAGTTTCAGCCAGCAAATGTACCTGCCGGCGATCGCCGAAGGGCTGGGCGTCACGTTCCGCCACTTCGTGAAGAACTTCTTCGGCAACATCACCGGCAACCGCAAAAACACCGACATCGCCACGCTCCAGTATCCCGAGGAGAAGAAGAAGTATCCGGCGCGCCACCGCGGCTTGCACCGCCTGATGTTGCGCGAGGACGGCCAGACCCGGTGCGTGGCCTGCATGATGTGCCCGACGGTCTGCCCCGCTCACTGCATCACCATCGTCGCTGAAGAGGCGCCCGACGGGCGCATCGAGAAGCGGCCGAAGATCTTCGAGATCGACGAGCTCCGCTGCGTGGTCTGCGGTCTGTGCGCCGAAGCCTGCCCGTGCGATGCCATCCGCATGGACACGCTCGACCACGCCAAGCCGACCACCCGGCGCGTCGACGCGATCCTCGACAAAGAAGAGCTGCTGTCACGCGGGCTCCCGTCGCACGCGACGCAGGGCGGAGTCGGTGCCTTCTGGCGCGAAAAGGTCAAGGGTGAAGCGCAGACGCCCGCGGGCGCCGACGTCTCGCCGTCCGGTCCGCCCAAGGGCCCGACACCGCTCGCATAAGGCGCTTGATCTCGCGCCGGAGATTTGATCGGCGATCGCTCTTCGCTGTTGAGTAGCGAAACGCTCTTGACCGTCGAGAGGCCTCTGCCATGCTGGTGGTGAGCCTTCTGCGAGGTGCGATACGGAGAGCAATTCTTTTCCCTACAAGTACGAAATAGGGAGCCGCCCCTGACCGATGGATGTGCACGCCCGCGAGTCGGGAAGCCCGATGCGGTCATCACTGTGGTTCCCCCCTTACGAATGTAGGGGCAGAAGAGTTCTCTTCGACCGGCCATCGCGGAAGGCTCAAATTTTCTCGCAGCGACGTAAGAGACAGCGTGCCGCTGGCTATTGAGCTGGCACCGGACCGCACCTAGAGTTCCGTCGATCGTTCGGGGAATTAAAGTCCCCTGAGACGATTCATCTAGGGGCCCGGTCGCTGCGATGTTGGCGAGCACGTTCATGGACATGGTGCTCGGGGTGGACATCCACTTCGAGATGGTGCCGATGCCGGCGCCCGTGCCGACGCCGATCCCCAACCCGTTCGTCGGCATGGTGTTCGATCCCGGCGGGCTGCTCGTCGGGCAGGTGATGAGCCTGACCATGGCGCTGGTCAGTGGCAAGCCCCCGCTGGGGCCGGTGCTGATCAACGGCTTCCCGGCTACGACCGTCGGCACCAACGCGATCAACTCGCTGGGCGTGCCGCACATCTTGATCCCGCCCGGCACGGCGTGGGCGCCGATGCCGAAGCTGCCCAAGCCGTCGTTCAAGGGACCGCCGCCCACGCCCGGCCCGCCGGTCGCGCCCGAGGGCGACGCGATCAGCGTCTTCGGATCGCAGACCGTCAACCTGATGGGCACGAGCGCGGTGCGCATGGGCGACAACTCGATGAGCTGCGGCG
>Ga0265342_10001617_pt1 | contig 20801 bp, 16 predicted proteins | sample 4CB327metaG_FD_203125 | JGI IMG/M metagenome (GOLD analysis project Ga0265342, IMG submission 203125) | Rhizosphere microbial communities from Carex aquatilis grown in University of Washington, Seatle, WA, United States - 4-CB3-27 metaG | ecosystem: Host-associated > Plants > Roots >... | reverse complement strand
ACGTCGACCACAAGACCAGCCGGCTGACGAAATCCGCTTCGTCCTATGAGCACCCGCAGCCGCACGCCTGCTTCATCCAGTCCGTCAACGACGATCTCGTCAACGAGGGCGGGATCATGGACCTGTGGACCCGCGAGGCGCGGCTGTTCAAATACGGTTCGGGCACCGGCACGAATTTCTCCGCCCTGCGCGGCGAAAGCGAGAAACTGTCAGGGGGCGGCAAGTCGTCCGGCCTGATGAGCTTTCTCAAGATCGGCGACCGCGCGGCGGGCGCCATCAAGTCGGGCGGCACTACGCGGCGCGCAGCCAAGATGGTGATCGTCGATATCGACCATCCCGACATCGAGGACTTCATCAACTGGAAGGTGATCGAGGAGCAGAAGGTCGCCGCGATGGTGGCCGGCTCGAAGCTGACCGAGAAGCATCTGAAGGCGGTGCTGAAGGCCTGCGTCAACTGCCAGGGTTCGGGCGACGACTGTTTCGATCCGACCAAGAACCCGGCGCTGCGCCGCGAGATCAAGGCTGCGCGCAAGTCGATGATTCCCGACAATATCGTCGAGCGGGTGATCTCCTATGCCAAGCAAGGCTACAAGGACATCGACTTCCGCACCTACGATACGGATTGGGATTCGGAAGCCTATCTTTCAGTCTCGGGACAGAACTCCAACAACACGGTGCGCGTGACCGACGAGTTCCTGCGCGCCGTGCTGGAAGACGGCGACTGGCATCTGACGGCCCGCCGCGACGGCAAAATCGTCTCGACGATGAAAGCCCGCGAATTGTGGGAGAAGATCTCCTACGCGGCCTGGGCCTGCGCCGATCCCGGCATCCAGTTCCACACCACGATCAACGACTGGCACACCTGCCCGGCCGGCGGCGACATCCGGGCCTCCAACCCGTGCTCGGAATACATGTTCCTCGACGACACGGCCTGCAACCTCGCCTCGCTGAACCTGATGGCGTTCCGCAAGGACGAAGACGGCAAGAAGGTGTTCGACGTCCCCGCCTTCCAGCATGCGGTGCGGCTGTGGACCCTTGTCCTCGAAATCGCGGTGCTGATGGCGCAGTTCCCCTCGAAGGAAATCGCGCAGCTGTCCTACGATTACCGCACACTCGGGCTCGGCTTCGCCAATATCGGCGGGCTGTTGATGGCCGCGGGCATCCCCTATGATAGCCGCGAAGCGCGCGCCATCGCCGGCGCCATCTCGGCGCTGATGACCGGCGTCTGCTATGCGACGAGCGCGGAAATGGCCAGCGAGCTTGGCCCCTTCCCCGAATACCGCGCCAACAGCGCCCACATGCTGCGCGTCGTCCGCAACCATCGCCGCGCGGCCTACGGCGAGAGCAAGGGTTACGAGGGCCTCTCCACCCTGCCCGTTCCGCTGGATCTGGGCGCCGTCATGCAAGCCGATCTGCTGCGCGCCGCCAAGACGGCTTGGGACGATGCGCTGGTGGTTGGCGAGGAGTACGGCTTCCGCAATGCGCAGGCCACCGTGATCGCGCCGACCGGCACGATCGGCCTGGTGATGGACTGCGACACCACCGGCGTCGAACCCGATTTCGCGCTGGTGAAGTTCAAGAAGCTGGCCGGCGGCGGCTACTTCAAGATCATCAACCGCTGCGTGCCCGAAGCCCTTGCCACGTTGGGCTACGACCAGAAGCAGATCGACGACATCGTCGCCTATGCGGTCGGCCACGGCACGCTCGACGGTTATAGCGGCGCGCTCAATACCGAAGCGCTGCGGGCCAAGGGCTTTGGCGAAGAGGAAATCGGCAAGATCGAAGCCGCGCTGGAATCGGCCTTCGATATCCGCTTCGTGTTCAACAAATGGTCGCTGGGCGAGAAGTTCTGCACCGAGACGCTCGGCCTGGACCGGGCGGCGCTCGATGCGCCCGACTTCGACATGCTCAAGGCGCTCGGCTTCGCCAAGGCGGAGGTCGATCTTGCGAATCTCTTCGTCTGCGGAGCGATGACGCTGGAAGGCGCGCCGCAACTGAAGACGGAGCATCTTGCCGTGTTCGATTGCGCCAATCCCTGCGGACGCATCGGCAAGCGCGCGCTGAGCGTGGAGAGCCACATCCGCATGATGGCCGCGGTGCAGCCATTCATCTCGGGCGCCATCTCCAAGACGATCAACATGCCCAACGCGGCGACCGTCAAGGAATGCGGCGAGAGCTACCAGCTGTCGTGGAAGCTCGGCCTGAAAGCCAACGCGCTCTATCGCGACGGTTCCAAGCTGTCGCAACCGCTGGCCAGCCAGATCTTCGCCTTCGACGATGACGAAGACGAGCTGGAAGAAACGCTGGCGGCGCCTGCCGCAGCGCGCGCGGCGGCGGTTGCCGAGCGCATCGTGGAAAAGGTGGTCGAGCGCGTGGTGCGCGATCGCGAGCGCGAGAGTCTGCCGCAGCGCCGCAAGGGCTATACCCAGAAGGCCATCGTCGGCGGACACAAGGTCTATCTGCGCACCGGCGAATACGAGGACGGGCGCCCGGGCGAGATCTTCATCGACATGCACAAGGAAGGCGCCGCCTTCCGCTCGCTGATGAACAATTTCGCCATCGCGATTTCGATCGCCCTGCAATACGGCGTGCCGCTGGAGGAATTCGTCGACGCCTTCACCTTCACCCGCTTCGAACCGGCGGGCATGGTGATCGGCAACGATTCGATCAAGAACGCCACCAGCGTGCTCGACTACATCTTCCGCGAGCTGGCGGTTTCCTATCTCGGCCGCGACGACCTCGCGCACGTCGTGCCGTCGCACGACCAGGATCTCGGCGGCGGCGTGGCGGAAGGCCGGGCCAAGGACGCGCCGCAAACCGTCAGCCGCACGACGTCCATGGGCTATGTCCGCGCCAACGTCCATCGCATCGGCGTGGTGCGCGGCGGGGCCGCGCCGATGATGATGGAATTGCACGATCACGACGTCGCGCACGATTTCGGGCACGACCACGCGCACGACCAGGAGATCGGCGTGCTGTTCGACCATGTGAACGACGCCGTGGACCTCAGCGAAATCGCCTCCAGCGTCGAAGCCTCGCTGGCGTCCGTTAGCGCCCAGCTGACCAATCCGGTCGGGATGCAGGTCGCCGCCATCGAAACGCGGATGGCCGCCGGCACGCGCGAGGTGCACGCCATCCGCGTCGCCGAAGCCAAAATGAAAGGCTATGAGGGCGACGCCTGCGGCTCGTGCGGGAACTTCACCCTGGTCCGCAACGGCACCTGCATGAAGTGCAACACGTGCGGCTCAACGAGCGGGTGCAGTTGAGGCTGAGCGTACCCTAAATTTCGTCATGGCCGGGCTTGACCCGGCCACCTATCCCGCGCGCGCCCGCGCGCGAATGAATCGTTTGATTTGATGGATGGCCGGCTCGGAGGCCGGCCATGACAAGTAAGAGTGTGCAGGCGTCATAACAATCCCGGTGCTAAATCCTTCCATTCGGGATTGGTTGCATTCACCAGATCGATCTTCCAATTGCGTTTCCAGCGTTTGAGGCTTGTCTCGCGCTGGATTGCGTCAGGGACCGTCGGCCATTCCTCGTACCAGACGAGCATCGTGACCCGGTAGCGTTTGGTGAACACCGAAGCAACTCCCTTGCGGTGTTCAAATACGCGGCGGTTCAGATCGTTCGTCACGCTGATGTACAGCGTGCCGAACGGCTTATTCGCAAGGATGTAAACGTAGCCCCGGCGCATAGTTGGATTTTTGATCAATGGATGGCCGGGTCAAGCCCGGCCATGACAAAAAATTGGGACTGAAGGATTCCAACAAACTCTATCCTCGTTCGATCCGGCACGCGAAGCAGCCGCGTTTGGCGTAGTGGGCGTGGAGGTATTCGGTATCGGCGCGCGAAAGCAGACGCGCGATCACACTTTCCGCTTCGCGTCCTTCGATCACGTCGGCGTCCACCATCATGCCTGCTGCATCGTAGGCGCGCAGTGACAGCAGCCGCGTTGCGAACACGGGCGGCAGGCGGTCGACAGCATCGAAAGTTGTGCGCGCCGACTCGCGGACGAAAATGGGGCCGGACGCCCGAAACGGCGAATGCGCCGGCTGATGCTCATACCCCAGCAGCAGCACGCGCTCGCCGGGCACCGCATCGTCCAGGCTCACGCGGCAGGGGAAGCCGGGCTTGGCATCGGCGATCAGCCGCCGCATGCCGCGCGCCTCAAGCTCGGAATCATCGAGCGCGAAGAGCGGTTCAAACTGGGAACGATCGAGACCTTTGACACGAAACGGCATCGGTGAGCCTTCCTGAATGGGTACTTGGAGGTTCTCGCTTGCCCGCTGGCCGCAATCGACCCGTTTCTTGCGGCACGCCCCCCACCCGACGCGCTGCGCGCGTCGACCTCCCCACGAGGGGGAGGTGAAGTACGCGGGGCACAGCCCTTGCGACGTGGAAGGGCACATGTTTCAAAACGGGACACGCCCCATGATCCGCTTTGCCGCCGCCGCCTTTGCCCTGGCCGCCATTGCCGCGTCCGCCACTGTGGCTCAAGGCCAGCAGACGGCCTATCTGGATGCCGTGGCCTCCATCAAAGCGGGCAAGCACGACTGCCCGCGCTGCATGCTCGCGGGCGCCGATCTGACCAATCAGTGCGTCAAGGACGGGAACCTGGAGGGCGCCAACTTCGACAACGCGCGCCTCGTCCTGATGTGCATGAGCTTCGCCGATTTCAAGGGCGCGACCTTTCGCGGCACAGATCTGTCGGGCGCCAACCTGGCGCACGCCAAGCTCGACGGCGCGGACCTGACCGGCGCCAGCATGACCATCACCTCGATCAAAGGAACCGATCTGACCCACGCCAAAGGCCTCACGCAGAAGCAGCTCGATGCGGCCTGCGGCGACGCCGATACCAAGGTCCCCACCGGTCTGGTGGTGAAAACCTGTTTGTAACGAGTTTCGTTTAGCCTCCGTAGGACATCGACTTGGCCCCGGCTCGAGTTATGCCGGGGCTTTTTCTTTGCCTGACGCAGCCCCCTCCGTCTCATCGGCGCTGGCGCGCCAATGAGCCACCTCCCCCGCTACTTCGCGGGGGCGGAAAGGGAGCGCGCTACTCCGCCGCCCGGGGCAGGTCCTTCGGTTTCCAGCGCAGCACGGGTTTGCGCGCGCCAGCGGTTTCGTCGAGACGGCGGCGCGGAGCAAGACGCGGCGCACCTTCGAAACGCTCGCGTTTGCCGGCTTTCGCTTCCTGCGCGATCGTGCGCAGCACATGGATGAAGCGGTCGAGGCTCTCTTTCGACTCTGACTCCGTGGGCTCGATCAGCATGGCGCCGTGCACCACGAGCGGGAAATATACCGTCATCGGGTGATAACCTTCGTCGATCATCACCTTGGCGAAATCGAGGGTGGAGACGCCCGTCCCCTCAAGGAAGTGCTCGTCGAACAGCGCCTCATGCATGCAGGGGCCGGCGAACGGCGCGCTCATCGTGTCCTTCAGGGAGGCCAGAATGTAGTTCGCGGACAGCACCGCGTCTTCGCTCGCCTGACGGACGCCATCGCGGCCATGGCTCAACATGTACGCCAGAGCGCGCACGAACATGCCCATCTGGCCGTGGAAAGCGCACATGCGTCCGAACGGCTTGGCACCGGCGGGCAAGTCCGCCCGATCTTCGATCAGGCGAAAACCCTTGGCGTCGTGCAGCAGCAGCGGCAACGGCGCGAACGGTGCGAGCGCCGCGGATAGAACCACTGGCCCCGCCCCGGGCCCGCCCCCGCCATGCGGCGTCGAGAAGGTCTTATGCAGGTTGATGTGCATCGCATCGACGCCGAGGTCGCCCGGGCGCACGCGCCCGGCGATGGCGTTGAAATTTGCGCCGTCGCAATAGAAATAGGCGCCCGCCTTGTGTACGAGGTCGGCGATCCGCACGATGTCGCGCTCGAACAGGCCGCAGGTGTTCGGATTCGTCAGCATGAGCGCCCCGACGTCGGGGCCAAGCTTTGCTTCCAAAGCGGCGACGTCGACCCGGCCGTCCGGCGTAGCCTTCACCTCGTCGACGGTGAACCCGGCAAACGTGGCCGTGGCCGGATTGGTACCGTGGGCGGATTCTGGAACCAGGACGCGAAGCCGTTTCTCGCCGCGCGCTTCGATGGCGGCGCGGATGGTGAGCATGCCGCACAACTCGCCGTGCGCGCCCGCCTTGGGCGACATGGCGACGGCCGGCATGCCGGTCAGCGTGGTGAGCCAGCGCATCAGTTCCGCGATCAGCGCCAGCGCGCCCTGCGTGGTCGATTGCGGCGCCAGAGGATGCAGATCGCTGAAACCCGGCAGCCGCGCCATCTTCTCGTTGAGGCGCGGGTTGTGTTTCATGGTGCAGGAGCCGAGCGGATACAGGCCCGCATCGATGGCGTAGTTCATCCGCGACAGCCGTACGTAATGGCGCACCACTTCCGGCTCGGAAAGTCCCGGCAGGCCAATCGGACCCCTGCGGCGTTGTCCCGCAAGACGCGTTTCGGAAATCTGGACCTGCGGCATGTCCACGCCGGACATTCCGGGACGGCCCAGCTCGAAGATCAGCTTCTCTTCATGGTCGAGACCGCGGTCGCCTGAGATCGTCGGCAATTCGTTCGACTCGATGGTGCCCGGAGCGGTGGGGCGGCCCTGATTGTTCATCGTCATGACAGCACCTCCGCAAGCGCCTTGGCGAAGGCGGTACAGTCTTCGTCCGTATTCGTTTCGGTGACCGCGACGATCAGCAGATCGCGCGCTGACGGCTCGTCCGGCAGAAGCCGAGAGGCCGGCACGCCGCCGACGATCCCTTTGCCTAACAGCTCCTCCACCACCGCCGCGGCGGGCTTGGGCAGCTTGAGCGTGAATTCGTTGAAAAAGCTTGGCGTGATGAGCGACACGCCCTTTATCTTGGACAGCCGGTCGGCCAACGATGATGCCTTCGCGTGATTGATGCGCGCCAGCTTTGCGTAGCCCTCCTCGCCCAGCAGCGAGAGATGGATGGTGAACGCCAAAGCGCAAAGGCCGGAGTTCGTACAGATGTTGCTGGTCGCCTTCTCGCGGCGGATGTGCTGTTCGCGGGTGGAGAGCGTCAGCGTGAAGCCGCGCCTCCCGTCCGCATCGACCGTCTCGCCGCATAGCCGCCCCGGCATCTGGCGCAGGAATTTTTCGCGCGTCGCGAACAGGCCGACATAAGGCCCGCCGAAATTCAGACCGTTGCCGATGGATTGGCCTTCGGCGGCAACAACATCGGCGCCCTGAAAGCCGGGAGGCTCGATCAATCCGAGCGCGACAATTTCCGTGACCACGGCGACGAGCAGTGCGCCCTTGGCATGGGCGGCGTCGGCAATCGGTTTTAAATCGCGGATCAGACCGAAGACGTCGGGGCTTTGCACCACGACGCAGGCTGTGTCTTCGTCAATGAGCGAAACCAAGTCCGCCACGCGGCCAGGCATGACCGGCGCACGCGTGACCTGGCCATGCAGATTGGCGATGGTCTCGGTCGTTTCGGCGTAGTGAGGGTGAATGCCACCCGAGAAAATCGCCTTTGGCCGCTTCGTGATGCGCTGAGCCATCAAGACCGCTTCGGCGGTGGCGGTGGAGCCGTCATAGAGCGAGGCGTTGGCCACTTCCATGCCGGTGAGCAGCGCCACCTGGGTCTGAAACTCGAAGAGATATTGCAGCGTGCCCTGCGCGATTTCGGGCTGATAGGGCGTGTAGGAGGTGAGGAACTCCGAGCGTTGGATCAGATGATCGACCGCCGCCGGAACATGATGCCGGTAAGCACCCGCGCCGCAGAAGAATGGCCCCGCGCCGGCGGCGACGTTCTTGTCGGCCAAACGTGACAGAGCGCGTTCGACCTCCATCTCGCCTTGCGTGTCGGGCAGATCGAACGCAGACAGCGGCACGACCGCCGACTTGGGAACATCGCAGAACAGCGCATCGATGTCGCGCGCGCCGATTTTGGCCAACATGGCCGTCCGGTCGCTTGGGGTCAAAGGCAAATAGCGCATTACCACTCCACACCTTGCAGATGTCACCTGGATGGCCCGCATTTGCGGGCCATGACAATCAAGCTTTAAAGGCCCTTCACATAATCTGCATATTGTTCAGGCGTCATGAGGGCCGAAAAATCGACCGTATTGGGGGACTTCAGCTTGAAGAACCAGCCCTCGCCTTCCGGATCGCCATTGACCTTGGAGGGATCGTCGTTCAGCGCGTCGTTGACTTGCGTCACCGTACCGCCGACGGGCGAATAAACCTCGCTGGCTGCCTTGACGCTTTCGACCACCGCGGCTTCGGCACCCTTCAACAGGGTTTTGCCGATCGCCGGCAATTCGACAAAGACGACATCGCCCAGCTGCTCCGTCGCATACCGGGTAATGCCGACGGTCGCCGCGTCCCCGTCGACGCGGACCCATTCGTGCTGATCCGTGAATCGTGTCTCGCTCATCTGCCAACTCCCAAGATTTCAAATTGCCCGTTTGTAGCGATGCGGATAGAACGGCGTCGGCGCCACGCGCGCCGGCAGCACCTTGCCGCGCACCATCAATCCGAGTTCCGTGCCATCGGCCGCGAACGCCGTTTCGACATACCCCATGGCGACGGGTGCGTTCAGGCTCGGCCCGAAGCCGCCGCTGGTGATGCGCCCGATGACCCGGCCCGCTTTGTCGACGATCTCTGTGCCATCGCGCGCCGGAGCTTTGCCGTCGGGACGGATGCCGACGCGCTTTCGCGGTGTGCCGTGGAATATCTTGTCCATAATTTTTTCCGCGGCGGGAAAATCCTTATCCAGCTTGCGGCGCTTGCCGATGGCCCAGACCAGATCGGCTTCCACCGGATCGGTCGTCTCGTCGATGTCGTGGCCGTAAAGGCAAAGCCCCGCTTCCAGCCGCAGAGAATCCCGCGCGCCGAGACCGATGGGAAGAACCTCGGGCTCCTTCAGCAGAATGCGGGCCAGCGGATCGGCGTCCTGCGCCGCGATGGAAATCTCGAACCCGTCTTCGCCGGTATAGCCGGTGCGGCTCAGAATCGCGGGGAACCCGGCGATACCGACGCGCGCCACCTTCATGAACGTCAGCCCTTCGATCCCCGGCGCATGGCGCGCCAAGACGGCCTCGGCGGCCGGACCCTGCAACGCCAGCAGCGCGCGATCCGGCTGCGGCGCCAGCGTGGCGACGCCTTTCAGCCGCCCGGCGATGTAGGCGAAATCGGATTCCTTCATGGAGGCGTTGACGACGAGATAGAGGGCGCGCTCGCCCGCCAGGCGGGTCGTCATGAAATCGTCCTTGATGCCGCCGGCATCGTTGAGCAGCAGGCCGTAGCGCTGCATACCCTCCTTCAGACCGACGAGATCGGCAGGAGTCACCCGCTCCAGCGCGCGTGCCGGATCGTCGCCGGAGAGAAACGCCTGACCCATGTGCGAGACATCGAACAGGCCGGCCTTCTCGCGCGTGTGCAGATGTTCCTTGACGATGCCCGTGGGATACTGCACGGGCATTTCGTAGCCCGCAAAGGGCACGATCTTGCCGCCCAGCTCGACATGCAAAGCATAAAGCGGCGTGCGGCGAATGGTTTCAGTCGCGTCTGTCATGACGGCCCGCGCAAAAAAGGTTGATACGGCGCGATCCGCCAATCCGTTGGACGGAACCCGCGCCCCTCTGTCGCCGGACCTGAGAGATTTCCCCCGGGAGCTCGTCCCGAGATTACCCCTTCGGTGAGGGCCGCCACATTTGCAGCCCTGCTTTCCAGAAGTTCATCACCTTCGCGGTCCTTTTTGCCTGAGAGTTTCCGGGGCGGTTGCTCCTTCGGCCTTCGCCTTCGCCTTCGGCCGTGGCCTCCGACGAAGAAAAACGTCTCCCGCGAGGGATCGTTTGCTTGCCGCACGGACGCGCCTCGCGGCGGGCCCTTGCGTTAAGAGGCATCATAGGGAGGACCAAAGGGGAGTCAACGCGACCCGTTCACATCCGTTGCGGAACTTCGATTCCCAACAGGTCCAATACCTTGGTCAGTGTGTCCACCGTTAGCCGGCACAGCCCGAGACGCGCAGCGCGCAAGTTCGTGTCCTGTTCGGACAGAATGTGATGTTCCGCGTAGAATCGGCTGAACAGCTGGGCCAGCGTAAAGGCGTAATCGCACAGGACATTGGGTGCGCGCTTGTCCTCGGCTGCTTCCATCGCGTCGCTGAGCGCGAGCAATTGCAGGACCAGGGTGCGCTCCTCGGGCGAGCGCACCACAGGCGCGGCCGCGGCATAGCCCTCGTCCTCCGCCTTGCGCAGGATCGAGCGGGTGCGTACTGCGGCATATTGCAGATAGGGGCCGGTTTTGCCCTCGAAGCGCGTGAACCGCGCCAGATCGAAGATGTAGTCCGTCAGCCGGAAATTCGAGAGATCGGCAAACTTGAGCGCGGCGATGCCCACCTTGCGAGCAATGTCGGTGCGCTCGTCGGCCGGGTATTCGTTTGCCAGCCCGGCTTCGTCGAGCCGCTTCTGCGCCTCGTCCGTGGCCATGGCGATGAGGTCGAAAAGTTTCATCACGCCGCCGGCGCGGGTCTTGAACGGCTTGCCGTCGGGCCCGTTCATCGTGCCGAACCCGGCATGTTCGAGTGCTGCCTTGCCGCTGATCTGCGCCCTCCGTGCAGCGCGGAACACCTGCTCGAAATGTAGATGCTGCCGTTGATCGACCACGTAGAGAATGAGATCGGGATTCTGTTTCTCAACGCGGTCAACGATCGTGGCTAGATCAGTAGTTCCATACAGCGTAGAACCATCTGATGTTACCAATATCAGTGGCGGCATTTCTTTTTTGTCGCTTGGCTCGCTTAACCGCATAATGCGGGCGCCGTCGTCCAGTTCTATCAGGCCCAAGTCATGCAGATGCATAAGCATTGGTGTGATGAGTGGATAGACATCAGACTCGCCCTTCCAAAGGTCGAATTTGATGCCAAGACTCCCATACTCTCGTTCCAATCCAACTTGCGAGACCTTTTTGAAGTGCTGCCATAGGGCACGATAACCGTGATGATAGCTATCTTGATACGATTGGAGATCGGCAGTCGCTTGACGCGCTTCGTCTAGCCGAACTGGGTCCGCCTTACACGCAGCGGCGGCGGCAGGATATATTTCTTCGAGGACATCCATTGTGATGTTTGGCAAATCTGGAAGTGGTTCTTTCGCAAAAGGATCGAAGAACTCATTTGGCGCCAGTTTTCGATGTTCTATCTCGGTTATCAGCTGGCCCATTTGCAGGCCCCAATCGCCCAAATGCACGTCGCTGACCACCCGCCAGGCATTGGCGCGAAACAGGCGCTGCAAGCAGTCACCGATGATCGCCGAGCGCAGATGGCCGACATGCATCGGCTTGGCCACGTTCGGTCCGCCGAAATCGATGACCAGGGTCTTGCCCTTGCCGGTTTCTGGCGCGCCAAGGCGTTCGTCCTTCGCCATCGCGCCCGCGCGTTCCGCCAGCGCCGCGTCGGTCAGGTCAAGGTTGATGAAGCCCGGACCGGCAATCTCGACCTTGGAGAACAGCGGATCGGCCTTGAGGCGAGCGGCGATCTTCTGGGCTATGTCGCGCGGCTTGGCGCCGATTTCCTTCGCCGCAGCCAGCGCGCCGTTGCATTGAAACTGCGCCAGATCGGGGCGGTCGGACGGTACGACGTGTCCGAACCTAGCAGACAGACCTTCGGCCGCGAACGCCGCCGATGCGATCGCGCTCAACTCGGCAACGAGCGCCGTCATGGGGCGTAGCGCCCCATCTTGTTGTTGAAGTCGAGTTGTTCCTTGGTCAACTGGAAGCCGACGATCAAATGGTAGTCATAAGGCTGCTTGCCTTTTGCGACAGTCACCAGCGTGGACTCGACTGCTTCTTCGGCGTCGGCGACGACGGAATCGGAGCGGAATGAGAAATTCATCCAGTAGGTCTTCTTGTCCAATATCTCGCCATTGGTCGTCACGGCAACAAAATAGGGGACGCGATAGGCAGCTTCATGTCCGCCCGTCGTCCGCTCCGCGTGGACGAAAATCCTTGTTCGCGCATCCGCGGTTCGTTCGGACTTGTCGTAGTCACACCTGGTCTTCACATTGTTCATGGCGATCGTGTACACCAAGCCGGAGGGATCCCCGCCCGTGGCGGGCGCGAATCCAGGCAGGCTCGACGCGTTCGCCAGGATCACCGCGTCGGGGCATTTCAAAGCGCTGTCGCTGCGGACGTATGACATCGCCGCGCGATAGGTCGAGCAACTCGCCAATAGGCCCAGTGCGAGGATCGAAGCCGCCATTGTCCGGAGAAGTTGGTGTCTCATGTTCAGATCAAATCGCCTTGTCGATGCGGCGGGCTCAGCGTCGGCGGGCCCGGCCAATATTTCGCCTTTTGCTTGACTTTTAATATCCTGCAGCCGACTTCTGGGCCAGCGCCGAAGAGTGCCGGACTGTAGCCAAGCGAGCCTATCATGGGAAGCACCGAACGGAACCGACGGATGGCTCAAAGGCCGCATCTAGAGCTGTTGCCCGCGGCCCTGCGCGACGTCCGTGCGGGCGTAGAACGGGCGATTCGGTTCGTCGAACTGGCGCAACGATCCTGAAAGAAAGCGCCTATGGCGGTTTATACCGAAGTCTCTTTCGAAGACCTTGAGGCCTTCCTCGCCGATTACGCGCTGGGCGCCCCCCAAAGCTTCAAGGGCATCGCCGAGGGCGTGGAGAATTCCAACTACTATCTGCAGACCGAGCATGGCTCGTTCATCCTCACACTCTACGAAAAGCGCGTTCACGCCGGCGACTTGCCTTTCTTCCTTGGGTTGCTAGAGCATCTGGCGGCCCATGGCATTTCCTGCCCCGTGCCCGTGCGCAGCAGCAAGGGCGCGCAATCCGCGCTGCTGAACAACCGGCCTGCCGCTCTGCTGACGTTCCTGAACGGCCTGTCGCTGCGCCGGCCCGAGGCCGCCCATTGCGCGGCCGCAGGCGCCGCGCTGGCCGCGCTGCACGAAGCGGGCAAAGACTTCACGCCGACACGTCCGAATGCGCTTGGCCACGAGGGTTGGCGCGAGCTTGTGGCCCAGTGCGCCCCGCGCGCCGAGACCGTGCAGACGGATTTGCGCGCGCTCATCGAGACGACGTTGACCGAGGTTACGGCGGATTGGCCGCGCGATCTACCGAGCGGCGTGATCCATGCCGATTTGTTTCCAGACAATGTGCTGTTCATGAACGGCGATGTCTCCGGCCTGATCGATTTCTATTTCGCCTGCAACGACGCCTATGCCTATGACCTGGCCGTGATGCTAAACTCATGGTGCTTCGAGCCCGACGGCGCCTACAACGTCACCAAAAGCAAGAGCCTGATCGCGGCCTATCGCCGGAAGCGGGCCTTGTCGCCCGCCGAGATCGAGGCGCTGCCCGTGTTGGCCCGCGGGGCGGCGCTGCGGTTCCTGCTGACGCGGCTTTACGACTGGCTGAACCACGATCCGACCGCGCTGGTGAGGCCCAAAGACCCGCGCGATTTCTCCAAGCGCCTACGCTTCCATCGTAACGTGCGCAACGCCGCGGAGTACGGTTTGTGAGCCAGCCCCGCGTAGACATCTTCACCGACGGCGCCTGTTCGGGAAACCCCGGCCCCGGCGGCTGGGCGGCCATCCTGCGCGCCGGCAAACACGAGCGGGAACTCTCCGGCGGCGAGGCGGCGACGACCAACAACCGCATGGAACTGACCGCCGTGATCCGCGCGCTGGAAGCGCTGAAGAAGCCTTCTGCCGCCGTGGTCCATACCGACTCCCGCTATGTCATGGACGGCGCGACGAAATGGATGACGAACTGGAAGAAGAACGGCTGGCGCACGGCCGACAAGAAACCCGTCAAGAATGAAGAACTATGGCGGGCGCTGGAAGAAGCCTCCGCGCGCCATACGATTTCATGGCGGTGGGTGGAGGGCCATTCCGGACACACCGAAAACGAGCGCGCGGACGCACTGGCGCGCGAGGCGATACCTGGAAGGGCGAATAGCGAATAGCGGTTTCTGCCCCCGCTTCGCGGGAGCAGCCCCCTTTGGCCGCTTCGCGGCCACTTCCCCCGCTTCGCTTCGCTCGCGGGGGCAGAAAGAAATCAAATCTGCTTCAGGATGTGTTCCGCGCTGGAGACTGCGAAGGCGCCGGGCTCTTCGACGTTCAGCTCTTTCACCACGCCGTCCTTGACCAGCATGGAGTAGCGCTGGCTGCGCTTGCCCATGCCGAATTTGGTGGCGTCCATTTCGAGGCCGACGGCGTGGGTGAATTCGCCGTTGCCGTCCGCCACCATCATGACCTTGTCGCCCGCGCCCTGTTGTTCGCCCCAGGCGCCCATGACAAATGCGTCATTGACAGAAAGGCAAACGATCGCATCGACGCCCTTCTTCTTGAGGTCGCCCGCATGCTGGACGAAGCCCGGCAGGTGCTTGGCCGAACAGGTCGGCGTGAACGCTCCGGGCAGCGCAAAAAGCACGACAGTCTTGCCGGCAAAGAGCTCATCCGTCTTGACCGGTTTGGGGGAGCCGTCCTTCATCTGCACCAGCGTCGCCGATGGGATTTTGTCGCCGATTTTGATGGTCATGAGCTTCTCCTTGCTGTGGCACCTTTGACTAGTTCTAACCTAATGATGTGCGCCCGGGAAGCCGTTATGCTATCGTTTTTGCATGGCCTCGAAATCATCGGCACTGCAAAGCGATGAGAACTTCCTTCAGGGGAAGCTCCTGATAGCCATGCCCGGAATGGGTGATCCGCGCTTTGAAAAAAGCGTCATCTTCATGTGCGCGCACTCGGCCCAGGGCGCCATGGGATTGATCATCAACAAACCGATCGACGGGTTTTCCTTCCACGAGCTGATGGGCAAACTGGGCATCGACGTGACGGCGAGCCGGCAAGACGCACCGGTCCTATTCGGTGGCCCGGTCCAGATGGACCGCGGCTTCGTCCTGCACAGTGCCGATTATGGCAACGGCGAATCCACGCTGGCGGTCACAAGCGAGTTCTCGCTGACCGCCACCGCCGACATATTGCGCGCGATCTGCGAAGGGCACGGCCCGAACAAGTCCGTTCTGGCGCTCGGTTACGCCGGCTGGGGCGAAGGACAGATCGAGGACGAGATCAAGGCAAACGGCTGGATCCATTGCGACGCCGACGAGGCGCTGGTGTTCGACACGGACAGCAAGGCGAAGTGGCAGACCGCCCTGGCGAAGCTGGGCGCGGATGTATCGGGCTTATCCTCCCAGGCCGGCCGCGCCTAAACTGTTGTCCGCGGCCGGACGGAAGTGGCGCGCGATGTAGGCAAGCACATCCGTCGCCGTGAGCGGCTCCGAAAACAGAAAGCCCTGCGCGTAGGCGCAGCCGAGTTCCAGCATGCGGCCGGCGTCGCTTTCGGTTTCGACGCCCTCGACGATGACGTCGCGCCCGAGGTCGCAAGCCAGCGTGACGATGGAGGCGAGTACAACCTCCCCTCCGCTGTCCGCGTCCGTGCCGCCGTGGCGCACCAAAAAGCTTTTGTCGATCTTCACGGCATCGAACGGGATGTCCCGCAACTGACTGAGACTGGACAGGCCCGTACCGAAATCGTCGATCGCCAAGCCGGCGCCCAGCGCGCGAATCCGCTTGAGCAGCGCGCAGGCGTCGCCGTCCGTGGCGACGGCGCTTTCCGTGACTTCCAGCTTGAGGGTGCCCGGTGCGAGCCCTGCGCTTGCCAGCAGAGCCGCAAGGTCCGTCTCCAGCCCGGTATCGAGCAACTGACGGCGCGAAAGATTGACGCTGACGAACAGCGGCTCCAGCAGCGGGAAATAGCGCTGCCATTGCGCCAGGTCCTTAGCGCTGCGTTGGAGCGCCAGCCGCCCCAGCGCGACGATCAGCCCGGTTTCCTCGGAATGCGCGATGAAGTCGACGGGCGCGACCAGGCCCTTGGTCGGATGGCGCCAGCGCAGCAGCGCTTCGAACCCGGCCACCGAGCGATCGGAAAGCCGTACGATGGGCTGATAAAAGACCTCGATCTCGCCTTTCTCGATGGCCTGGCGCAGGGCTGCTTCAAGCGCCACCGCGTCGCCGGGCGCCAGCGCCTCCAAGTCGCGCGAATACACCCTGGCGCAGTCGCCGCCATGCCGCTTGGCCTGGACCAGCGCCAGCTCCGCGTTCTTCAACAGTTCGAAGGGACCGCGCGCCTCGCGGCCTTCCGTGACACCGACGCTGGCTGGCGCGAAGACATTGCGCCCGTCGAGCAGGTGCACGGCGCCGCAAAGTTCCACAAGCTCGGCTCCGGCTGCGGCAGGCTTGATTCCGGGCTGCTTGAACAACAACGCGAAGGCATCACCGCCGACGCGGAAGATCTGGGCAAAGCCGGAGAAGCGATTCACCAGCCGTTCGGCAACCTTCGAAAGCACGTTGTCGCCGCCGGCATCTCCCAGGCTCGCATGGATCGCCTTGAACCTGTCGATGTCGAGCACCGCGAACGTCGCATCGCGCAACCGTTCTCCCAGCTTCTCAAGTTCCTCCATCAGCGCCACGCGGTTGCCCAGACCGGTCAGCGGATCGCGCAACGTGCGGTCCATCATTGCCGCCTCGGATTCCTTACGACTCGTGACATCGGCCAACAGCCCCACGCAGCGTTCCGCCGCCGCGTTCTCGGGGCCTTTCATCGTCGCGCGCAGCTCGAACCAGGAATCGCGTCCGTTTTCGGCGCGCACACGAAACTCGATGCGGAACGCCAGCCCCGCCTGCGCGCGGAAATCGGAGATCGCCTGTTCATACACGGGACGGTCTTCGGGATGAATACGCGCCATCCACACCGCGTGCGGCATGCGGCCTGTGCCGTCATGATATAATCCGGTGAGAACCGCAGCTTCGCGCGACAGCACGACACTGTCCTCCGAAAGATCGAGTTCGAACACGCCTTGATACGACGCGCCGATCGCTTCGATGGCTGCGTGCGGTACGGGATCCGGTACCGGAGCCGGCGGCGGTGGTGGCGGCGGCGGAGCGGTTTGGGCAATGCGCGTGAACGGCAGCACCGCGATCCCCTCGCCCGCAGCCACGGCCAATGCCAGGAGCACGGCGCCGGCCGCCGCAAAACCGCCGGCCAGATCGGGGGCAAGCGGCGAACTGCCGAAACCGCCCAGCGCCTTGAATGTCGCCGCGACCGTCACGAGCGCGAACAAGGAAGCACTCGGCATGATCACGCGCGCAGCGCGCGAGCCGGCGCGGCCGCGATAGTACAGATAGACGGCAATCGCCACCGTGCCGCAGACGAGAACGATATTCGCCAGCAGCGTCGCGGCGGGCACGCCCAGATAAGCCATCACGGACAGCACCAACAGACCGATCAACGACCAGTCGAACCAACGCTGCGCAGCAGGCCAAAGCTCCTTGAGCGGAACGATGGTGTCGATGAGCCGTGCGCTCGCGGCGAGAGACAATCCGGCGAACAACGCCGTGAGGCCGTACGGTCCTCCGACGTGGGTGACGAGACTGCCGTCGAACAGGCCGATGGCGGCGAGCCGCGTCAGCAGGATCAAAAGCAGCGTCGCGGCCGCCCAGCGCGGCGGGCCGTGATGGGTCATGACCGCAAGGCCGGCGGCAATGGCCGCGGCGGCGCCGATCAATCCGGCGACCGCAGAAATGAAAATCGCAATCTGGCGGTTATGAGCCGCAAGCGCCGGCTCGGTCCACGCGAGCAGAGACGGCGGCGCCGGTGCATTCGCAATGCGCACCGCGAGCGGCGCCGAGGCCGAGGCCGGGATGGTCACGCGAAAGGCATGACGGCCATAGGCGTTGGTGCTTTCGACCAAGACGCCAGGATGGGAACTCACCAACTGCAGGATCGTCGGGCGGGTCGCGCGCGGAAGGATGCCGAGGCCGGTGCCCGGCGGCTGAGCCGCATACAGCACGCGGATCACGGGCTGGTTGGATTCATTGACCGCCGTGAAGAGGTACCACGCCGACGCTTCGGATTTGCCGCCGGCAGACGGTTGATAGGGAGCGACCGTATCCTTCAGCTCGATGACGCCTTCGGGTCCGTTGAACCGGGCGGCGTTCGGCGTGGGCGCCGGGCCGCCAGCCGCGTGCGCACCTGCCAAACTCGCGGCCGCCACGGCAACCGCCAAGATCAATCGTCTCATCACCAGCGTTATTGGTCCCAGGGCGTCGGTGCTTCGGGGCGCTAACCTATCTGTGCTTCATCCGAGAGCAAAGCAAATAGGACGTGGTCGCGCCACTCGCCGTTGATTTGCAGATAGCGGCGCGCAATGCCCTCCTGGCGGAATCCCGTTTTGACCAGAAGGTTCTTGGAAGGTTCGTTCGTCGGCAGACAGGCCGCCTCGATTCGGTGTAGCCCAAGCGTGGTGAAGATGAACGGGATCAGTGCCCGCACCGCATCGTACATGTAACCCTGACCGGCAAAACGCTCGCCGATCCAATAACCCAGCGCACAGCACTGAGTGACACCACGCCGCACGTTGGAGAGGGTGCAGCCGCCCATTAACGCGTCGTCATCATAGCGAAACACAAAGAACGCATAAGCCGAATCGTGACGCGTTTCCTTCTGGTAGCGCTTGATGCGCCTGCGAAACGCGCCCTTGGTCAATTCGTCGCTGGCCCAGGAAGGTTCCCACGGCGTGAGGAATTCCCGGCTCTCGTGGCGCAGCCGCGCCCAAGCGGCGAAGTCCGGCATTCGCGGATAGCGCATGTAGACCTCGCCGCCGCGTATCACCGGTTGCTGGCCGCCGGGAAACGTCAGTCCCCGCATGAAGGACATGGGGTGAGATTTCATTCCGCCGCGCGCATGGTCTGCCGCGACCCGAAGCGCCCCGCAAATTTCTCATAAGATTCGAACTTGCCAGCCGGGCCGACCGTTGCGATCACGGGCCGCAGCGAGTCCATTACCCGCGCGCCGAAGCGGCGAACCGCGGCGGCATCGACGGCCTCGAGCTTGGCGACCAGTTCTTCCACGGACAATACGCGGCCATAATGGAAGATGTGGCTCGCCATCATCTCCGCCCTGGCGGTGGGTTGTTCTAGGCCCATCAGCAAACTCGATTTCATCTGCGCCTTGGCACGCGCGACTTCGATTTCGGTTGCCGTCTCCGCAAGAGATGCCATTTCGCCTGCCACGACCGCGCCGATTTCCGCCGCCTCCGATTCACCCGTGCCGGTATAGACGCCAATCAGGCCGCTGTCCTTGGCGCTCTGCGCGAAGGCATAGATCGAGTAGCAAAGAGCCCGCTTTTCGCGGGCTTCCTGGAACAGGCGCGACGACATGCCCCCGCCAAGCGCGCCGGCGTAAACCTGCGAGACGTAAAAGTCGGGATCCAGATTCGACACGCCGGGGAACGCAAAAGCGATATGGGCCTGCTCCAAATTGCCCCCGACGTGCATCTCGCCGCCGCTGTAGCAGGCGGGTTCGGCCGCCGGCGTCTCGCCGGGCGCAAGCATCGAGAGCTTGTCTTCGGCGAGGCGAACCATCTCGGCATGATTGACGGCGCCAGACGCGATCAGCGTCATCCCGCCCGCGTGATAATGGGTGCGCAGATAGGCGAAGAGATCGCCGGGGCCGAATGCGCCAACGGTCGCCTCCTCGCCCAGGATCGGCCAGCCCATCGGCTGGTTCGGATAAGCGACGGACTGAAGATAATCGAAGATGATGTCGTCGGGCGTGTCGCGTGCTTCGCCGATTTCCTGCAGCACCACCTGGCGTTCGCGCTCGAGTTCGATCTTGTCGAAGGTCGGCTCGGTCAGGATGTCGGCCAAGATATCCACAGCCAGCGGCACGTCGGCCTTCAACGTGCGGGCGTGAAAGGCGGTCTGATCCCTGCTGGTGTAGGCGTTGAGGAAGCCGCCCACGGATTCGATTTCGACAGCGATGTCGCGCGCGGTGCGCCGGCGCGTGCCCTTGAATGCCATGTGCTCGAGCATGTGAGAGACGCCCATCAGCGCCTTGGTCTCGTTGCGCGCACCGCAATTCACCCACACCCCGACGGCGGCGCTCTCAAGCTGGGGCATGGGGTCGGTCGCCACGATCAACCCATTGGAAAGACGAGAGATTTCTATGTTCATGATGGAGAGACTGTAGCCTCGATGAAGTCCCGAACCAAGCCCTTCTCGGCCGCCAGGACAGTCATTTTCTCGGCAGCCTTAAGGACCTCCTTAAGCCGCGGGGGCGCCGGGGGAATTTGGCCCGTCGCCTGGCTGACAGCTTCCGGGAACTTGGCCGGATGGGCGGTGGAAAGGACTACAACCGGACCCTTCGCATGCTCTCCCAGGTTGTAAGCCGCCGCCACGCCGACCGCCGTATGCGGGTCGATCAGACGTCCGGTTTCGGCATGGACGCGGGCGATTGCGGCCAGTGTCTGTTCGTCGTCGCAGCGCCGGGCGGCGTAGCGCGCAGCGAGCGAGGTGCGGACGGCATCGGGGAGCATCAGCGCGTTGGTCTGGGCGAATTGCGCCATCGCCTCGCGCACCCAGGCGGCATTGCGGCACGAGGCTTCGAACAGCGCGCGCTCGAAATTGCTGGCGACCTGAATGTCCATCGACGGGCTGAGGGTCGGCTGGGCGCGGCCGGTGGCATAGACGCCTTCGGTCAGCGCGCGCGCCATGATGTCGTTGGCATTGGTGGCGACGACGAGCTTTTTCACTGCGAGGCCCATGCGCATCGCCGCCTCGCCAGCGAACACGTCGCCGAAATTTCCCGTCGGCACGACGAAGACCGGCGGCGCGCCGAGCGCGGCGGCAGCGGTGAAGTAATAGACGCTCTGCGCCGCGATGCGCGCGAAGTTGATGGAGTTCACCGCGGTGAGATCGACCGCCCGCGCGAAATCGCTTTGCGCGAACAGCGCCTTCACGATGGCCTGGCAATCG
>Ga0265342_10001616_pt1 | contig 20802 bp, 17 predicted proteins | sample 4CB327metaG_FD_203125 | JGI IMG/M metagenome (GOLD analysis project Ga0265342, IMG submission 203125) | Rhizosphere microbial communities from Carex aquatilis grown in University of Washington, Seatle, WA, United States - 4-CB3-27 metaG | ecosystem: Host-associated > Plants > Roots >... | reverse complement strand
GCATGAAGAAATTTCCGGCTCCAGCTGCACCGTAATTTCAACATACTCAGGCGGCGAGTTCCATTCATCAGCGCCTCAGCCGCCATTTGAATACAATCCCGATTTTGTTAACAACACAACTATCTTCAGCAATCCCGGGCAGATAAGGGGGGTGGCGGCATGCGTTGAACAGCGCGGCGCTACCGCGGGAAAGATCTGGCTGATCGTGGTTTACTCGGCAGGGAATACTTCGCCGGACTCGCTTAAAATATATTACTCGGTTAATAACGCCGCATCATGGAGCCTGTTTGGCAGCGGCAACATAAGGCCGCTGGATAAAATTAACCCCGGCGATTTGGATATGGAGCTTATTGAAAATACAACCGGGCAAAAATATCTATGGATAACCTACGGATACCGCCAAAATGGCGGCGTGACTCTATGGATGACAGGCGGCTTTGTGCTGCAGGTTCCGTCTATCAATGCGTATTTCTTTAATTCGTTAAACTGGCCGGCCGCCGATTCGACTAAACGGTATTACAACATTCGCACCACAAGCGATAACGCGTACTATGCTTCAACGGCGTGGCTTTATATGGTGTGCTCGTTTGATTCAGTGAACGCCTCAGGCATACATGTTAACTCGCAGAAATTTGCAAGGTGCCTGAATCCTTACTCTGTTTCCGGAGTATCGTTCTCATACTTAGGGCAGGATTATTTCCGTTCTGATGCAGCCGGCCCAACAGGTTACCAACGAACGCTTTATTCTGACATATGTTATTTTAATAATGGCGGCGCTGATTCAGTTGAGGTATGTTACTCCGGCGGGGCTGATAGTACGAATTTATATTTTGCCAAGGGTGATATTAACGGCGCTCCGCCGGTTTCTTATTCGGGCAGCGGCGGACCCATTGGCGGCTCCCAGCCGGGCGATATGAAAGGCTACTGCTCGCTTAGCTCAAACGGGAGCGATAACGGCTCTGTCATTTGCACATTCAGGCAGTTTACAAATAATAACTGGCATGTAAAATGGCTGCTTACAAACAACTACGGTAATTTTAATAGCATATTTTCCGAAAGCGCGCCTATGGGATCTGGCGCTAACCCGAATTATGCGCCGGATGTTGTGTCAGTCCGCGGCGGCCGAGCGCATTATATTGCTTTTACAACCAAAGCCACGGTTGATAGCGTTCACTACCTTACAATAAACAGTAACGGAACATATACAGAGAACGTGAAAATGAATTACTACTCAGCGACTGAGCTCCAGGGACCGAAGGCTTTGTTCCGGTATCAGTCTGGCGATAGCTGTTTGGTTTTGTACGCTGATAGTTCGTCGCATAACCTGTATTCAGCGGCGGGATGCACCGGCGACCCGATCGGGATACATAACATCAGCTCCGTTGCCGGCAGGTATTCGCTCAGCCAGAATTATCCGAACCCGTTTAATCCAACAACAAGGATAAACTTTTATATAGCTCCTGTAGGTCAAAGACATGTCTTTGACACCCGCTTGATTGTATATGATATTCTTGGTAATAAAGTTGCAACGCTTATCAATCAGCCGCTTTCAGCAGGCTCATACGAAGTAACGTTTGACGGTACACACCTTGCCACCGGAGTTTATTTTTACAAACTAGAGACCGCTGATTTTACAGAAGTGAAAAAGATGTTGATGATAAAATAACTTTACCTCACCCCCATTTCTGAGTCCCAAGCTCCGGCTTGGGACTCTAAAATCTTCTTTGTCATTCCCGACTTGATCGGGAATCTTGGTTTTTACCTCACCCCCCGGCGCCTTTGGCGCGCTTCCCCCTCTTGAGCCCTGCCAGGGGCAGGGCGAAATCCCGCTTTAGCGGGATCCAGAAAAAGCTAGTGTGCATTAGCGGGTGGAGTGGTTAGAAAACCCCCTCTGTATCTCCCCTCTACGAGTCTTCGACTCGAAGAGTCGTAGACTTGTTAGGGGGAGACGATAAAAAATTCTCCGCGTTCTCTGCGTGTCAATTATTATTCGGGTAGACATACGGATTCTCCTCAACGTCCTTCGTGTCTTTGCGTTTTTACCGCCGTTGGCGGCACGCGGTGCGGTATTTTTTTTAGTCAAAGGCATGCCTTTGACCTACAGGAAATCCGAAAGCGCCTTTTATCCGTGTTAACCTGTGAAATCCGTGTCTTTTCATTTACCTAAACATATGCACTAATTTTTGACTTGTTTTGTGTAAGCGATTGTATTATAATTGCCGCGGATGGTTTAGGGGAATCCCACCTCGCTGCCTTCGAGGCTGGTCGACAATTATCAAAAATTCCCAAGTAGAGAGGCTAAATGCACAAAAAGCCGCTCCGCCGCGAATCGGTTGGCCAAACCTAATCTCGTTTACATCTATTCTCTTCAAAAATAGATGCATCAAACTACGACCCATGGGTCTGTTTTTTAAAACCCATAAAAAAAGTTACAAAATTAAAGAAATTTAAGAACCTTAAAAGAAAAGAAACCGCCGAAAGAATAATAAATTAAATATTAAGAGTTTTATATACAGTCTCTATGTGAGGCTCTGTTCTATTCCCTCTCCTTCGGGGAGAGCTGGGGTGGAGTGGTTTGAAACACCCCCTCTGTATCTCCCTCCCGCTTATCTGCCTTCGGCGGGCGGGATCGTGGACCTGTTAGGCCTGCCTGCTGCAGGCAGGGGGAGACGGGGTTTGACTTTTCACGTCTGCCGTATGCCGTCTTACGTTTTATATTTTACGTCTGCCGTCTCACGTTTTTGCCTTCTGCCTTTTGCTTTTTGCTTTTTCGAAGGACGTTCTCTTTAATTCGTTCTTTAACAATTTTCTTAACAAGTTTAGCGGGCAGGGGATTAGCGGTGGAGAAATGGATGGTTGTTCCTTTTATTTCAAACGGCTTGAGTTCAGCCGCAAGTTCTTTTAAAAGTTTTTTCCCGATTGCATAAAGACTCAGATGATTCGGGAACGCAGCAAAGAATACCAGCGGCCCGTGATATTTGTAACACGGTATCTGGTAACTTATTATCTCCTCAGATTTCGGCGCCGCGGCTTTTATCGTCTTCCTTATCTTCTCAAGCGCAGCCCTGTCTTTCGGCGGAACCTTCGCTAGATATGAATCAACGTCTTTTGGGATTTTACTTTTTGCTGTTTTTTTCATGATGCTATTAGTTTGAATTATTTCACCAAATATAATTATCCGGGCTATCATTATGGCGGACATAAATACGACAATCTTAGAGGCTTATTGCGACAAAATAATTTGATGAATCTGACAAATCTGATGAATTCAATGTTCATTTATCGGTGGAACTGATTTTAGCATGAAGATATATTTGTACAGTTATTAAATTAAGGAGTGAAAAAAATGGATACAGTATTAAACACCCTGCCGCCGGCAGCTGAAATGAAAAAAGCTGTCTATGGTTCGGATGCCGCTTACGACGGAATATTTTTTGTCGCGGTTAAAAGTACAAATATATTTTGCCGTCCTTCATGCCGTGCGCGCAAGCCAATGGAAAAAAATATTGTCTTCTACGGCTCTGTGCATGATGCGCTCTTTGCGGGATTCCGTCCCTGCAAAAGATGCAAGCCTCTTGAATCGGCAGGCACACATCCCGAATGGGTGAAAAAGATCCTTGAACACATCGAGCAGGAACCTGAAGCAAGGGTTCGCGACGGCGAGCTCCGCAAAATGGGAATAGAGCCCGCGCGTGCGCGCAGGTATTTCCAGAAAAATTTCGGTATGACGTTTCAGGCGTATTCAAGGAGCCGCAGGCTCTCACGAGCGCTATCAAAAATCAGAGACGGCAGCGACCTGGATGACGTGATTTTAAATAACGGGTACGAATCGCACAGCGGTTTCCGCGACGCGTTCGGTAAAACATTCGGCAAGCCCCCGGGGAAGTCGAGAGCTGATGAGTGTATCGTCACATCGTTGTATGAAAGTCCGCTTGGGGCAATTGTAATTGGCGCAACATCAGAGGGTGTTTGCATGGTTGAGTTCAGCGACAGGCGTATGCTTGAGTTCCAGTTCAAAACGCTGAAGCGCCATTTTAAATGCTCAATCATACCCGGCAAGAATAAACACATCGAACACGTTGAAGCGGAGCTAAAAGAATATTTCGAAGGGAACTTATCAACTTTCAAGGTTCCACTGGTTTATCCGGGCACTGACTTCCAGCAAAAAGTTTGGAATGAGCTGATGCGTATTCCATACGGAAAAACAATTTCGTATGAAGAGCTAGCAAAGAAAGTAGGCGTTCCCAACGCATCGCGTGCAGTTGGAACAGCAAACGGCATGAACAGGATCGGGATAATAATTCCATGTCATAGAGTTGTTAACAAGAGCGGCAAGCTTGGCGGCTACGGCGGCGGCTTGTGGCGCAAGCAATGGCTGCTGGATATGGAAAGGGGAGTACTTAAGCTATAGAGTGAGTAGAGTGTAGATAGTGAATGAAGTGTGTAGAGTGTATAGAGAAAACAGAGTGAATAGAAAGTTTTTTTAACCTGTAACTTGCAACTTGCAACATGTAAACTGAAACCTTATTTTTGGATTCTTATGAAGACTGTCGATTTTGTAAAATATCAGCCACCACGTTTAAGGCATCACGCATTCCCCGGGTTATATCTTCCATTTAAAGATATTAGGGCGGATAAAATTGTTTATCCCAGAGTATTTGAAACGCTTGACTGGAGCGAAGTATTTGCCAATGGCAAAGCGCCGGGGTATCTTGATATTGGTCCCGGCATGGGAAAGTTGATGATAGAAACCGCGCTTAATGAAAGCTCAGTTAATGTGCTTGGACTTGAAATTCGCCGCAACGCCGTTAAGTGGGTCAACAAAGTAATTGAAGGCGAAAATATTCCCAACGCAAAATCAATTTGGTACAACGTTGTGAATGGTTTACAGTTCATCAAAGATAAAAGTATAAAAAAAATATTTTATTTGTTCCCCGACCCGTGGATAAAGAAACGGCATAACAAGCGCAGAGCGTTCACAAAATTTCTGCTCGATGAAATTACAAGAATACTTAGGGATGATGGCAAACTCTATTTAATGACCGATGTAAAGGAAGTTGAAGAATACCAGGCGGCAGTTATTAAAGAACACGGAAGGCTTCATGCTCATATTATAGAAGACGGATTGTGGGACCTGCCTTTTATCACAAATCACGAAATATTTTGTCTGAAAAAGAAAATTCCGTATATAAAGATGATTTGCAGTAAAAACAGATGATTAAAGCGCTGATTTATATTATGCCTATTTCTTTCCCCTTTTAAATATTCCGAATTCTCAATATATTTGCGGTTCAGCCCATAAAGCTGATTTTTAAAGTAGATTGGCAAAAAACAGATAATTAAACTAAAACCAAAGAGAAAGGGTTTATTCTAAATGTCGATGCTGAAAGAGAAACTTGCCTCTCAAGTTCCGAATTTACGAGACCGAGTTCGGAATTTGGGAAAAGATTTTGGCAAGAAGGTTATTTCAGATGTAACGGTTGAACAGATCTTAGGCGGGATGAGAGGCGTTAAATCGCTCATTTGCGATACATCCGAAGTAGGCCTTGATACAGGGCTTATTATAAGAGGCTTACCGATACTCGAACTGACCGATAAAATACCGGAAGAAATTTTGTGGCTCCTTCTTACGGGAGAAAATCCGACAGAAACCGAAGTAAAAGATCTGCAGGCTGATCTAAAAAAACGTTCCAAAGTGCCGGACTATATCTGGGCGATCATTAAAGCGTTTCCTTCAGATGCGCACCCGATGGCTATGCTGTGTTCATGCCTCAACGCGCTTGAGCATGAATCTAAATTCCGCCGCGAGTATGACAAAGGAATGAAGAAAGATGTTTACTGGGATTTTACGCTCGAAGATTCGCTCGACCTTATCGCAAAAATTCCGGCAATAGCTGCAGGAGTTTACAGAACCAGATTCGGCAAAGGCGATATTATTAAATCCAACCCCGATCTTGACTGGGGCGCTGATTATGCTTACATGCTCGGCGTCAGCAAGAATACCGACGACTGGTATAACCTGATGAGGCTTTATATGGTTGTTCACAGCGACCATGAAAGCGGCAACGTAAGCGCTTTTACATCGCATGTTGTTGGTTCGGCTTTATCAGATGCCTACTACTCGCTTGCGGCAGGGCTTAACGGACTTGCCGGTCCATTACATGGACTTGCTAACCAGGAATGTTTAAAGTTTGTCCTTGAGCTTGTAGAGCATTTTAAAGGAGTGCCTACAGATGAGGACTTAATGCATTTTGCGAAACAGCGTTTGGATAAAGGACTCGTAATTCCGGGATACGGGCATGCAGTGCTAAGGGTTACTGACCCGCGCTTTAGAGCAATGCTTGATTTCGGAAAACAGAATTTGCCCGACGATCCTGTGTTTGGAATAGTCGAGAAATTGTTTGAAGTAATACCTAACCTGTTAATAGAGCAGGGCAAAGCTAAGGACCCGTGGCCCAATGTTGACGCGGCTTCCGGCTCACTGCTTTATCATTACGGACTTAAAGAAGTTGAATATTACACTGTTGTATTCAGCGTATCCAGGTCCCTTGGAATATGCTCGCAGCTTGTATTAAGCCGCGTACTGGGCGAACCGATAACCCGCCCGAAATCGATTAACATGGATTGGCTTGAAAACGAAGTTAAAAAATAATTAAAATAATCTTTGGAAGAACAAATAAATAATTCAGCGCCTGAAGAAACCGATTCTTCTGCGCACACAGCCGAAAAAGGCAGCAGCATGTTATTGCTGTTTCCCGTATTGCTATGCATCTTTTTGTTTGCAGGATTCACTCAGCTTAAGTCAGATTATAAACCCAGCGAGAGCGATGAATCATCAGTCGAAATAAAAAGGCATAAAGAGCCGGATATAAATTTCTCGGCGCTAGTTAGCGGAGACCAGTTCTCGAAGAACTTAAGAGATACAGTTTATACAGACAGGAAACTTTGGCTTGAGCTGAGGATAGACGAGCAAAAGCTTTATGTTCATTACAGAGACGGCCATACGAAGATCCTTCTTGTATCCAGCGGAAACAAAGGGCTGAACAAAGGAATTGAATCACGGCCGGGATTATTTGCTATCTTCTATAAAGAGGAGTTGCACCTTTCATCACAGTTTGACGATGCAAAAATGTTTTACTACATGCCGTTCAACATGGGTATCGGATTTCATTCGCTTGCCGGAACCGGTTATTACGGAAATCTTGGAGTAAGGCCTTCATCGCACGGATGTATCAGGATGAGAACTGAAGATGTTAAAATTCTGTTCAGAGAGTGCGATGTTGGCACGCTGGTTCTTGCGCACAGGGGCGCTACCGCGCGCATAGTTGCTTTCGCGCCGGAAGGATTTAAGAACGACAGGGAATATACCAAGGATGATTATATGAACATGCTTGCGTATAATCTTAGCGCCATATGCGAAGGAAATTATTTTATCGATCCGCCAAAGAGATTTATTATGGACGGCGCTGTGATCCCGAAGATTGGAATTAACGTTCGCTCATCCGAAGAGATTCCCGATAAACAATTTTTACCGACGTATATCAGTTCATATGATAACGTTGACGACAGGCTGGACGATTCAAAGTATGTAAGAAAAGGCGTTACAACTGACGGACCTTCAGCCGATAGCGAGCTTGAGATTGCGCAGAACGAAAGCGCCTCGAACAACGATTTAGGGGTAAGCGCTGAAACCATTAAGAAGTATGTTTATAATCCAATCGGCATACTTCCGTATTTCGCGCCGAATAAAAAATAGATTTTTTATTAACATAACATTATAGATGATAAAATTAATCGCGCTGTATAAGAAGCCGGCAGACCAGGAACAGCTTGATGATTTCAATAAGCATTATTATGAGATTCACATGCCATTGGTTCTCAAAACGCCGGGGCTTCTGAAATCAGAAGTTGCATCTTCAACGGGTTCGCCGGGCATGGATACAAAATATCATTTGATATGCGAGATGTATTACGAAAATATGGATACATTTAACTCCGGAATGGCTTCACCCGAAGGAAAAGCGGCGTTTAAAGACCTGATGAGCTTTGCAAAACAGCATGTTGAGATGTTCATAGCGGATGTGAAGTAGCAAAATGCTGATTTCTGTTAGTTTTTCAAGGAAAGACTAGCTTGAATATATAGAATTTTTTATCTATTATGCATGTTTATAGAGAGGGAAACCGGAACAAATTCATACTTTTTTGGGTATAAATTGTAAAGGATTTTAGAAAATATAACTCATTTTGGAGGAGTTATGCAAGAAGGCATAGAAGTAATAAACAACACAGGATATGGCGCCCCGGAGCTGAAGAAGTTCTACCAGCGTTTCTTTTCAAGGGGATTGATGGTTGCGGTTGTGCTGCATCTTTTCGTTATAGGAACTTACTTACTGGTTATTTATCTCAATAAACTTAGCGCTGAAGATAAAAGCAAGCAGAACAACCAGAGGATCATTAATGTGACGGACCTTGAACCGCCGCCCTCTGCAGATGAAAAAGATGAGCCGCCTCCGCCAAAGATCGAGGAACCGCCGGTAGCTCCGCCGAAAGATCTGACAGCATTAACGCCTGAACCGGTTGCAAAAGAAAAAGCGCAGGAGCAGACAATTAAAACTCAGCAGGAGCTTGAACAGATCAAAACTCCCGTTGGCACCAGCGACTCGGGTAAGTTTACTTACAGCGGGCCCACAAAAGTTGAAGAGAAAAAGGTCGAAGAAAAAATAGAGAAAAAAGAAAAAGTTGTCGAAGAGAAAACTGTTTACCAGTCGTTTGAAGGTGAGAAAGCTCCGGAGTGCGTTAACCTCGGGCAGGTAAGGTCTTCGATGCAGTACCCGCCGATGGCGCGCGATGCCGGAATAGAAGGCAGGGTAACCGTAAAAGTTCTGGTTGGGCCTGACGGAAACGTTATTAAAGTCGGTTCGGTTAGCGGGCCTGATGTATTTGCTGATGAGGTAAAAGATAAATCGATGAACCTTCAGTTCACACCCGGATTGCAAAACGGCAAACCCGTTAAAGTGTGGGTGACTGTTCCGTTTAACTTCAAGCTGAAGAACTAAACGTCTCAAAACAGCTCTCTTTTAAACTTCGCCTCAACTGGCGGACAAAGTTTTGAAAATATACCAATACATTTCTTTAGGAATTTCCATCATCTTTGTGGTGATGGGAATTCTTGTTTCTATTAATATTTTTGATTCCCGAACATATTTTGCAAATAATGAACTCTACCGCTATTTGTTTGGGGGAATTCTTATTATCTACGGGATTTTCAGGGCTTACAATTCATATCTTAAAATCACCGCAAAACCCCGGAAATATCATTACTGGAACAGGGACGATGAAGAAGATTAAACCGGGATTTGAACCGAACAAAATAAGGCTTAGTAGTGTTTAACTTAATATGAAAGATACGCTTATAAAAATATTCCTGGTTCTTGTACTCTCTTCCGCGGCGATGTTTTACATAAACGCCTGCAACTACGACCAGATCAAATCCAAATCAACAAACGGCGAACTTACCGTTGAAGTGGATGAAGGCATATATCCCGTCATCAAAAAAGAGGCAGATGAGTTTACCCGCCTTAACAAAGATGCGAAGATAAATATTGTGGTCAAGACCTCCAAAGAAGTTATAGCCGACCTTGCTAACGGCAATATCAAAACGATAGTATCGGGCAGGGATTTTACCGCGGACGAAAACAACGTTATCACAGCCAATAAAACCGAAATTAAAAAAAGCCGCATCGCGCTTGATGGGATCGGCGTAATTGTTAATAACGGCAACCCTGTCAGGAAAATTAATTACACCGAGCTTAAGAAAATTTTTACGGGCGAAACTACCGACTGGGCAAATCTTGAAGGCGATAACAAAGATGTTTACAAAGGGAAAATAAAAGTTTTTATAGCACGCAAGAACGCCGCGATACATGACATATTTAAAGACAAAGTTATGCGCGGACAGGACTTCGCCAAGTACAACGCTATTTGCAGCACATCCACCCAGATGTTGAATGAAATTAAAACAAATGAAAATGCGATCGGTTTCATATCGATGAGCTGGGTCACAAAATTTGCCGATACGCTTGATACAACGGTTAAAGCGCTTAAGGTAGCCGAGGTTGATTCAGCCGGTATGGTTGGCGAATATGTCGGGCTTCACCAGGCTTATATAGCCGACCGTTCTTATCCGCTTGTCACAGAAGATTTTCTGATGTCGACTGATTTTACAATGGACCTCTCTGTTGGATTCACGAGTTTTGTTTTGGCTTATGACGGGCAAAAAATTGTTCTTAATTCCGGGCTTGTGCCAGTTACCCAGCCCGTAAAGATAATTCAGTTAAATTAAATACAGTTATTACTATGATTACCAATAGTTTTGTAAGAAGAATACCGGCGATCGTGTTAGCCGTTTTGATGACAGGCTTTTTAAATCTCTATGCACAGGATAATCTTGATAAAGGGATTGACGCCGTGAATAAAGGCGACTATGTGAAAGCGCTTGAGCTTCTCAAAAGCGTTCCGAAAGATAAATACGAAGCGAGCCTGTATTACGGCATCGCGCTTTTTAAAACGGGTTCGCTTGCCGATGCGGAGAAGAACCTGAAGAACGCCGTGAATATAGATAATGAAAAACCGGAAGCATATGCGGCGCTTGGCGAACTGTATACTTCGCAGAAAAAATACGGCGATGCCGAATCACAGTTTGAAATGGCAAGAAAATATTTGCCGCTAAATACGCCCAAAGACAATTTAAATCCCGAAGATATTACCCAGATAATTTCAGTTCTTTCAAACGAAGCTGAAAATTTCATCGCGGAAGGAAAAGTTGATAAAGCTATCTCATCGCTTACACAGGCAAAGACATATAACGATAAGAACCCGATGGTTTATGTAGGGCTCGGGAATGCATACCTTGCACGCGGCGCTTTTGATATAGCCAAGACAAATTACGAAGCCGGATTGAAAATAAAAGTTTACGCGCCTGCATATTACGGGCTCGGGACAATTGCATTCAAACAGAAAAAGTATAACGACGCTTTAGACGATTTTACAAAAGCAACAGACGCTGATAATAATTACGCTCCGGCATTTTTTGAAAAAGGACTGATACTTTATCTTGGCGATAAATACGACCTCGCGCTTGATGCGTTCAAGAGATATGCCGAATTAGTGCCCGGCTCGCTCCGCGGCAACACTTATTATGCAAAGACGCTGTACAAAAAGGGCGATTACGATGAATCGATCCGCCTTTTAGGCGAAGCGCTCAAGGTTGACCCCAATGACGGCGAGGCCAATAAATACATGGGTTATAACTATGCCGCAAAAAAAGATTACGCGAAGGCTGATGAATACTTCAATAAGGTAAAACCTGAGGACATGAATTCGGAAGATTACATGACAATTGCCTCGATGTATTCAGGAGAGAAAGATTTTGCTAAAGCTTACCCGATGTTCCAAAAAGCCATAGGCATCGATTCAACAGATGAAGAGGCTTATTTTGAATACGGCAAAGCGCTGTTTGCAGATACAAATTACGCAGATGCGCTCCCGAAATTTACAAAAGCAATCGACTTAGGAATTCAAAACGTTGCGGCATGGGTTTACGCGGGCATCTGTTATTTTTATCTCGGCAAATATGACGACGGCGTTGCGATACTTGATAAAAGTATTGCTTTAAATTCAGGCATATCGTCCGCTTATTTATGGAAAGCAAATTGTCTGGCGGCGGCAAAAAAGAATCCCGAGGCAATTGACGCGTATAAAAAATACCTTACATTGCAGCCCGATGACCAGTTTGCAAAGGACCAGATAGACAGGCTTAGCAAGGAGAGCGGAAATAAATAATGAACGGCATTACAGGTTTTATTGATTCAAATAAGCAAAGATATATTGACGAGCTTAAGAAATTCTTAAGCTATCCAAGTATCAGCACAAATCCCGAGAACAAGAAAGACGTTCAAGAGTGCGCTGAGTATATAAAAACGCATCTTGAAACGATCGGGATGGAAAATGTAAAAGTCTATCCTACAAAAGGCCACCCGATAGTTTACGCGGACTGGCTTCTCGCAGGCGGAAATAAACCGACAATTCTTATTTACGGGCATTATGACGTTCAGCCTGTCGACCCGATAGAGCTATGGACATCGCCGCCGTTTGAAGCTGAAATAAGAGGCGAGAATATTTACGCGCGGGGCTCGGCTGATGATAAAGGGCAGGTGTTCATACACATCAAAGCGCTTGAAGCGCATTTTAACCAGAACAAATCATTGCCGGTTAATATTAAGCTGATAATAGAAGGCGAAGAAGAGATTGGCAGCATGCATCTTGAAGATTTTATTAATGACAATAAGGAATTGTTAAAATGCGACGCCGTCATTATTTCAGATACGGCGATGTACAGCAAAGATATTCCCGCAATAGGTTATGCGCTTCGCGGGCTTTGCTACATGCAGGTTGAAGTTACCGGACCTAACCGCGACCTTCACTCAGGGCAGTATGGCGGAGCTGTTGAGAATCCTATAAACGCTTTGGCTAATATGATAACCAAGCTGAAAGATGATAGGGGCAGGATATTGATTGACGGATTTTATGATGATGTGGTTCCTCTCACAGAGGCTGAAAAAAAAGAATTCGCCAAGCTTCCGTTCAGCGATGATGATTATAAAAAAAATCTCGCCGTGGATGAATTGTTCGGCGAAGAAGGATTTACGACGCTTGAAAGATTGTGGGCGCGTCCCACGCTTGACTGCAACGGAATATGGGGCGGCTTTACAGGTGAAGGCGCTAAAACGGTTCTCCCTTCAAAAGCTTTTGCAAAGATAAGTATGAGGCTTGTTCCAAACCAGCAGCCATCAAAAATAGAAAAACTGTTCACTGAGTTTATTAAAAAGATTGCGCCGAAGTCGGTTAAGGTAAAAGTAAAAGGTTTGCACCATGGCAAAGGCGCCATCACGCCAATCGATAGCAAATGGATAAAAGCTGCTTTCAGCGCGATGAAACAGGGTTTTGGCAAAGAGCCGGTATTTATCCGCGAGGGCGGCTCAATTCCAATAGTAGTATCTTTCCAGGAAATCCTGAAAGCTCCCACGGTGCTTTTAGGCTTTGGGTTACCTGATGAAAATGCGCACTCGCCCGACGAGCATCTAAACCTGAATAACTTTCAAAAAGGAATCATTACTACCTCGATATTTTATAATGAACTTGCTAATTTAAATTAATAACAGAAAAATATAATTTATGCAGCCAAAAACAACATCGAAAATTAAAAAGCCGGCTTCAAGGCAAAAGAAGGAAATCACGTTTCCGTTTGAAAAGCAGAATTTTGTAATTATAGGCGCCGGTATAGTCGTTTTGATAATCGGGTACTTCCTCATGTCGCAGAATTCAGTAGACGGATTTTTGCCGACAGTGGTGGCTCCTATCGTGCTGATCATAGGTTACTGCGTTATAATTCCGTACGGAATACTGAAGAAACCTGCCAGAGCCGAACAGATCAATCCTGCTGATGATCAGCAGTCTGTTCAGTCAAATGTAAGTTCAACAGGCGCCGCAGCTTCAAACATAAAAACAAGCTAAATTCTTATATGTTTTAAAGATTTATTAATGGCCGGGCATTTCATAAATGTCCGGTCTTTTTATAATGTAACGCTTAGTACAATTTAGACCACCCCCAACCCCCTCCTTATGAAAGGAGGGGGACATTTGAATTCAGCGCGTATAATTTTAGCCTCCCCCTTTTTTAAGGGGGAGGTTGGAGGGGGTCTGAAACAGATCGGCTCCTGTATTCACCTATTATTTAAAAGAGGAAACAATTTATGAGCATTAGAAAAGCGCAAAATATAATCCTGAAGAATTCAGTTTTAATCACAGCCAAACTTGAAGAAGCAGAAAAAAAGAAAGTCTAACGGAGAAAAACCAATAAACGCGAAGCTGGTTTTTAAGAAACTAAAAGCAAAGCTCCTTGGCAAACGGAAGTAAGAAAAATAATGCTAAAGACATCAATATTTAAACTCCAGGTAAACTGCCCGAACTGCAACACGTATCATGCGCTCTCAGGTTTGCATGAACAGGAGACCTGCCAGGAATGCGGTAAGGTGATCCAGCTGCATGATTTGTTCTTAAAGAAATTGTTCGCATCTGCGGAAACAATAAAATATTTGAACGGGTTTCTATCGGGCACAATTCAGCAGATAGGCGGCGGAGCGGTAAACCAGGCGGGCGCTTATAAAATGACTTATTCATCACGTGCGGCATACTGCGAAGAATGTTTTAAAACTGCAGATGAAAAAGATATTATGGATGCGGTCAAAAACAACAAGCCGTTCAAGTGTTCAGGCTGCGGGCATGTAATGCCGGTAAAAGCTGCAGATGATTTTGTAAAAAAATTTCATCCGAAAGCGATCGCCGTTCTTAACGATTCCGAAGGCATAGACTTGATGGAGAAGGATAAAGACGCCGACCTGAAGAAATCTGTTGTCGTGTTCAGCTGTATGACATGCGGCGCCGGGCTGCAGCTAAGCTCCGATACGGGAAGAATGGCTAAATGCCCGTACTGCAATAATGATAATTACCTGCCTGATGCGATCTGGACAAAGCTGCATCCGGGTAAAGACGTTGACCCGTTCTTTGTTATACTGGATCTTGACGGAAGCGATATGAAATCTTCGCTCGATTATTTCTTAAGCTTTCCAATGATGAAAGTTTACGAAAAGCATTTTGTTAATTTCATAAAAGAGTATTTTGAAAATCCGTTTTTTAACGACTCATTTGGCGCATGGCTTAAATATTTTCTGAGCGCAAAAAACCCGGACCAGACGCGGTTTGGATTTGATGTTGATGGAGTAAAAAATTATTTCTACGAACAATTTTCATTTGGGATGGAAAACCATAACCCGGTTCTTAGAGAGCGCGTTGCAGCATACGCGAGCGGCATGCCTGTTGATTTACAAATGAAGCTTGCAAAAGACCCGATTGATGAAGTTAGACTTGCCTTAAGTAAAAATGAATTTATTGATAAAGCAGTTGTAAAGCTATTACAGAACGATCCAAACCCAGCTGTTTCAACCGAAGCCCGTAAACATAAAACAGGTCTTTTCAAAGGGCTGTTCGGTTAGATTAATGTTAACATAATTTCTCTAAAAACAGTTTTTTATCTCGCTTTGAATCATTATATTTGCCTTCCGCTAAAATAATTCTAAACCAAAGGAGAAAGTATAGTATGAAAAAACTGGCAGCGTTTTCAGCGCCAATTCTTCCCGGCAAAACGGAACAATGGCTGAAATTCATCGGGGAACTTAACGGCGCAAAGAGCGCTCAGTTCAAAGAATCAAGAAAGAAACACAATGTCCGCGAACGGACATTCTTACAAAAAACACCACATGGCGATTTTGTTATTGTCACTCTGAAAGGGGATGATCCCATTACAGGCTTTGCGGCATTTGCAAGCGCTCAGGATGAGTTTACAGATTGGTTTGTTAAAGAAGTGCAGGATATCCATGGTTTTAATTTAAGAGATATGGCAGGAACGCCGATGCCTGAAATGATCATTGATTCAGGCGAAGTGTAATTAATTTTATCACCATTCATCCGGCGGAAATTAACCGCCGGATGAATAAATTTAGCTGTCTTATTCTATTGCCTTACTTTAAATTCTTCCAATACTTTATTTTAAAAGGATCATTTTTCTTGTTTCCGAATACCCGCGTGTTTGAACTCTGTAGAAATATACCCCGCTCGGCTTATCGGCTGCGTTCCAGTCAGTTTCATAACTTCCGGGCTGTAACTGTTGGTTTACAAGCGTTGCAACTTCTTTGCCGAGAATATCATAAACTATCAGCTTCACAACCGATGCATTTCCGGGCGATGAGGGAATATCAAACCTTATCTTAGTATTAGGATTAAACGGGTTGGGATAATTCTGCGACAACAGGTAGTTTTTGGGAACCAAAGTCGATATCTGTTTAACTTCTATTGGGTCACCGCCGTTTGTAGTTTTCAGTATTGTGCCGCCGTAACCAACCACGTACCCGGTTGTTCCATTCGGGAATGATAGACCGCGTAAATGCGCAGAGCATCCTGATGACTGAACATACCATGTGCTGCCTGCGTCGTTGGATTTAATAATTACTCCGTTATTTTCCGCCGCTAAAAGAACATTGCCGCCTAATGAAATTATTGCATTGATCCAGTTTAGCCCGGGATTTGTGATCGTTGTCCAGTTAGTTCCGCCGTTTGTTGTTTTGTAGATAGAACCTGAACCGGCTGCGATTCCCGTGCTGGCGTTAAAGAAATACAGCGAAGAGGGAGTAGTGGCTGCCGGATGAAGTACTTCAACCCAGTTAGTTCCGCCGTTCGTAGTTTTTATGATTGTGTTTAAACCACCCGAGTAACCCGTATTTGCATCGGTAAAAAACACTGAAGCAGGTGTTGCGGAGCCGCTGATATTTGTATTCGCCCAGTTGGCGCCGCCGTTGGTAGTCTTAAGAATTAACGAGACAAAAGTGTTATCGTATCCTGCAATATACCCGGTGTTCGCATCAAGAAAGATCAAACCGACGGATGCCCCTGTAAAGCCCGTTGGTATATCGGTCCATGTTGCGCCCGCGTCGGTTGTCTTAAGGCAATGATTATCGCCTGCGGCAAACCCTGTATTTGAATTTACGAACTGTATGAGCCGGATGTTATGCGTGGTAGCATCGCTAACCGACCAGTTAACGCCTGCATTGGTTGTCTTATAAATATTTCCCGCGGTAGTAGCTGCGTAACCGTTGTTCAGGTCTGTAAATGTAACGCTGTAAAAATTGTCAACTGTGAACCAGGATCCTGAACTTGTCCAGTTAGCGCCTGCATTAGTTGTTTTAACGGTTAAACCATAATCACCCGCTGAAAATCCGTTGTTCAAGTCGGTAAAAGAAATTGAATTCAATCCGGAATTTGTCGGAAGCGTGAACTGCTGCGTCCAGTTAGCGCCTGCGTTGGTTGTAATGCTGATGGTATTGTATCCTCCGCATGCAAATCCGGTTGACGGATTAACAAAAGCAAACTGGCTGACCTCGTGGCCGCCTTCGACCGTTGTTCCCGCCCAGTTGGCGCCTCCGTTAGTTGTCTTATAAGCAATGCCATGGTAACCGGCCGTATAGCCGGTATTGGCGTCTGAAAAATAGATACAGTAAAAAGTTTCGTTGATGCCCATTGAAATATCTATCCAGCTGTTCCCCATATCCGTAGTCTTGAAAATATTTGCTGAACTGCCGCCGCACAGGTAACCTGTATTTACATTTGGAAAGCTTGTGGCATACATATAGTCGCCGCTGGGTAAAGTTTGAATCGTCCAGTTAGCGCCCGCATTAGTTGTTCTGAGGACTGCGGCATCCGAAGCTATGAACCCGGTAGTTGGATTGATAAAATTGATGTCATCAATGTACAGAGTTGTTCCGCTTGATAGACTGTTCCATGTTGCCCCGCCGTCGGTTGTTTTGTATAATGAACCTGCGTTTCCGCCCACGTAACCTGTATTAACATCAATGAAATTCATCGTATAGAGGCTTGCTGAGTTATTTACGATTATAACTGACCAGTTCAAACCTCCGTTTGTTGTTTTGAGAAGCGAGTTCCCAATTGTTACGGCGTAGCCCGTGCCGGCATTCAGCATTTGAATTTTTTCCAGGCTGTTGCCCTGCGGCGTTGGATTTATCCAGCTCCAGCCTGTCTGAGAATGGAGCGATAAGGGAAAAATTAAAAGCGCCAGAAATGTTATAAATATTTTATTCATGGTATTTTGTTGATATGTTTAACATTAATAATTATTACAAATTCGATATTAAAAAAATATACCCCCGCAATCTTCCTTGAAGAGAAATTCATAGCGATACGATTTTCTCTGGTGGGGGAAAGAAAGCGGGGGCAAATGTTAACCTGATTTATTAATTATATCGTATCGCTATGGCATCAAACATACTGCAAAGATTACGCCGGGGCAAAGAAAGTTTTTCCGGGAGTTAGCAAAAACAACGAGATTTATATCTAAAATAATCTCAAAATATTCTGATTTTTGGCTATTATTGACGAATATATCATAAAGCCGGGTAGCGGAAAAACGGGGTAAATCAGTAAGATTGAAAATAAAATACCCCGCAGCTTCGTGCCCGGAAAATTAGCGGCGATACGAAAATCCCTGGAGAGAGATGGAAGCTTGCGGGGTAATTTGATTTTATTTTAATATTTCTATTTTCCTGGTTTCAGAAAATCCGTCGGTAACTATTTTGCAGAAGTAAATCCCTCCGGGAAGTCCCGATTCTTTTACGTTTATCTCGTGGTGACCAGGTGTAAGTTTCTTATCCATCAGCGTTGCAACTTCCCTGCCAAGGATGTCATAAATGGTGACTCTTGCGCTGACTAAATTTGGAATCTCAAACTTTATCTTTTCCATAATTCGCTCAAACATAACATTTGCAATATGGAATCTGCAAAGAAAAAAATCCCAAAAGTTAGAAAGAAAAAAGTCGTTATTCTTTCCTTAACCGGTTAAAAATAAGAAAACTGCTTGATATTCAGGCATTTTTTATTATTTTGCATAAATTTACTGATTCTGTTAATTGTTAATTGTCCGTTAACCCGCCCAAGGAAGCCCGTCCACATTCTGCTGAAAGTCGCGCATTCTGCACCAGCCCTCTGTGCCGTCTGAGGATTTTATATAATACCACCAGCATTGCCAGTCATTATTGTTGCCTTCTTCATCTTTGCATTTAGGGGTTATATCGGCTTTTACAACCGTTATCTTTTCGCCCGGTTTTAAAGAACCTGAGGAAGACGATTTATCATCTCTCTCATTAAGAAGCCTGAATTTTGCAGTCACTTTCCCTTCGGCATTTACATTATAAAATTCTTTTGGTTTCTTTACCAATGACTTTGAATTCGAATCGAAATAATAATTTTCTCTTAGAGTCCAGAACCCCATCCAGCTATCAGCTTCAAGGATCTTATCGCCGTTTGTTCTTATTTCATTTGTATATGCGATGTTCCCGCAGGGAATTATTTTCCCGTTAATAAACTCATAAAAAAAACAGTTGTTATCATCATCCGGCCCCAAACCTTTGAGTACCAGCAGATAATAATTGTCATCCTTATCTATTTGCAAAGCCTGAAGGTCGATATCAAACGCATCAACAAATACTCCGCTAACGGATTCATTTCCTATTTTCAAAGTAAAAGCAAGCGTTGAATCATTATAACTGCAGTTAACCGTTTGGCCCGGTTTGTTCTTTTCAAGCGTAAGCGAAACGGAAGTGTCTTTTGCGGTTCCAGTAACGCCGCTAAATGTTACAGCTCCCCACGATATTAAAACGAATAAAATTAAAATGACTTTTTGCATATTTTCTCCTTTATTATAATAACAAATATGCATTAAAGATTGAATTAACGCAATAAAAAAAGCGCCCGGCAATTACCGGACGCTTTTTAAAAACAATTTTATATGATTATTTTACGAGGATCATTTTCTTTGTTTCCGTAAAATTGCCGGAAGCGATCTTGTAGAAGTAAATTCCGCTCGTAAGCCTTGAAGCGTCAAAATTGATCTTGTATGTGCCTGCTGCTTTGTATTCATTTAATACTATCGCAGCTTCGCGTCCTAAAATATCATAAACCGTAACCTTAACATTTCCTGATTTCGGAATTCCGAATTCAAGATTTGTGCTGGGGTTGAACGGGTTAGGATAATTCTGGCTTAAGCTGTAATCTTTCGGAACCACTGTTCCTACCTGGTGAATGCCAACGGTTCCTGATGTAACCTGTACCAGGTCAAGCTGGAAAGCGGAGCCGTCATTAAGGTTATCAGCAACATGTTCCCTGAATCCAACATAAATGTTTGAACCCGCTGGCGCAAAACCTGTCAGGGCATAGCCTCTTCTAAGCCATGTAGTGTCGTTAGTGTTTGCCGGATATATAAGCGCAACCACCATGGTTGAATACGGCGAAGGCGGTGTCTGTGTTGTTGTTGAGATCTTTATATCGATATTATCCAGGTACGCATCGCAATAACCCGGTTTTCTCAGCCAGAAATAAAGTGAATCGCCCGGCTGAATGTTCATGATCTGGTTAGTGCAAAGCCACTCATCGTTTGAAGTTGCAACCTGTCCCCATGTAATATACGCGCTGGCGTTGCCGCCGCCCGGAGGGGTTGTTGCTTCGCCGCCGTTCCATCCCGGAAGCGGAGTTGTTCCCACCATTATCTGCGCCCAGGCAGCGTTTCCAACCAGACTGGTATTAAGCCATCCGGATGGAGGAACAGATGTTTCAAAAGACTCTGTGAACGGGGTAACTACAAAAGGAACCGGCGGTGTGTTTACCGCATGAAGCTGAAGGTTCTGAATAACCCTATTGTTGTAATTTCTTTTACCGTCCTTATCATGATCGCCTGCAAAAGTGTTAACAGCAAATGCAACCAAAAGAACTAATACAAATAGTAGTTTTGTTTTCATGTTATTCTTTCGATTAGTTTTTTAAAAATATTTTGTTATTTGGTAAAATATATGATAATGATAATATCCCTGGCAATCGTAAAATGTGACCGTTCCCGTTTCTGATTCAATTGAACCGGGGTATCAGAAATACAATATTTAGAACATCCATAATACGAATAATAGTGAAATGAAATTGAAGCAGTAATCTATGACTACTTGAAGGCTATCCTCCGGAATTTCTCCCTAACCAACCCAATGTACCGGGTGCAAAATAATCAAACTAAGGGAAATTAATATTTCCCAATTACGCTATTAGTAAGCAAATATAAGACTAATTTAGGAATCT
>Ga0265342_10001610_pt1 | contig 20846 bp, 18 predicted proteins | sample 4CB327metaG_FD_203125 | JGI IMG/M metagenome (GOLD analysis project Ga0265342, IMG submission 203125) | Rhizosphere microbial communities from Carex aquatilis grown in University of Washington, Seatle, WA, United States - 4-CB3-27 metaG | ecosystem: Host-associated > Plants > Roots >... | reverse complement strand
CCTAAATTCCGAAATTGAATAGCACTGTTTTGCCCGAACTCGGTTAAGTTTCAGTTGGATGAAAGAAACTCCGAGGAGGACAAAACAGTGCACTGGGAAATTACCGCTCTTGGGGGCGGGAAGAAAGTGGAATTACGAGAGACCTCGCGTGCGGTCACGCCGTTCGGCGGGCTGGTGGTGTTCTTCGAGTTTCTGCGGCAGGTGGGTTATGGCGAAGCAGTGAGGCCGCATTTGCCGTTTCGCCTCACTTCCCCCAACGCGATCGATCCGGTGGAGACTTTCACGGCTTTTTTGCTCTCGGTGGTAGCTGGGGCGCGGCGGTTCGCGCACACTAGTTTGCTGCGCGCCGATGGCGCCTTACACGAACTGCTCGGGATCACCCGCTTTCCGGTGGACGACACCATTCGCAACCTGTTCAAACGTTTTGGGCAAGGACAGTGCCAGCATTTTTTCTCCGGCTTGTGGAATTGGCAGCTCCAGCGGCTGCCGGAATGTTCCAGCGGATACAGCTTGGATCTGGACTCGACCGTGTTCGAGCGCTGCGGCCAGCAGCCAGGCGCGTTGCGCGGGCCCAACCCGCGCAAGCATGGACGGCCCTCGCATCATCCCTTGCTCGCGGTGCTGGCGGAAGCGCATTTCCTGTTGCATGGCTGGCTGCGCAGCGGCAACTGCGGCTCGGCCCGTGGCGCGGTGGAATTTCTCAAGGAAGCGCTGGCGCTGTTGCCGGGAATACATGCGATTCGCGTGGCGCGCGCCGATGCGGGCTTTTTCGATCGGCAATTACTGGGGTTTTTGGAGCAGCGTGGGTTGTCCTACATCGTCGTGGCCCGGCTGACGCGCTGGATGAAGCGGGAAGCGGCGCGCGTCACCCAGTGGCGCGCCCTGGATGAACACTACGCCGTGGGCGAATTTTCCTTGCAACTGTGGGGCTGGGATCGCCCGCGCCGCTTCGTGGTCATCCGCGAACAACTGCGCGCCGAGCGCCCCTCGCTGGGAAGAAAACTACTCGATGTTCCCGGCTACACCTTCCGCGTCTTCGTCACCAACTTGGATCTGCCGCCGCAAGAAATCTGGCGCGATTACAATCACCGGGCGGACATGGAAAATCGCATCGCCGAACTGAAACACGATCTGGGAGCCGACGATTTTTGCCTGCACCAGTTCTTCGCCACCGATGCCGCCTTCCGCAGCATATTGCTGTTGTTCAATCTGCCGGGAGAATTTCAGCGCGCCTGCCGCTTCCCCAGCTATCGCCAGCCGGCCACGCTGCGCGCCCAGGTTTTCCTCTGCGGCGCTCTGCTGGGCCGCGCCGGTCGCCGTTTGGTGCTGCACCTTTCTGCTTCCTGGGGCGGCCTGCAACAACGCATCCCACTGCTGGAAAACGTCTTAACTTACCGAGCCCCAACTTCGCCGAAGTTCCATCCGCAAACCGCAACCTGAGCCCAAAATCGGCCAGAAAATCTTCCTAAAACCGATTTCAACTTCGGAATTCGGGTTTAATGAAAACCCGCACCCTTGAAAATCGTAAGGGTGCGCCACCCGGCCTGATCGTCCCACACTTGTATCTCTGGAAAAGCGTGAAATGGGTACGCGGCTTTGAACTCGTTGCAGAGGATACACCCGGATTCTGGGAACAAAACGGCTACCACTTGCGCGGCGATCCGTGGAAAGAGCAGAGGTACGACTCGCTCTAGTAGCACAGACTTCAGTCTGTGCGCCTTTGCAAAAGGACAAGAACCAAAACCGCACAGACTGAAGTCTGTGCTACTCCACCCGGCTTACCGTTTTATTCGATCAGAAAATGTGGGCAAGCTTCCATCGAACCTGCCAGCCGCAGAACGATACCGCGGGGGAGCCGCACTCTTCACCGGTTTTGTGAAGGGTGCGGGTTTTTCCTCTACAAGCAATCCTCCGCGTGCGAAGGAAGGATGAATCGGGAGTTGACGGTGAGAAAAGCGAACGGACTTACAGAAAACCCGCACCCTTGAAAATCGTAAGGGTGCGGCACCCGGCCCACCATCTATTTATATTTTTCGGTATCTGCTGGCAACTTGCCCGAAACTAGCAGCGATTTCAACCACCTAAAATAGGTTTCCGCGTTAATCACTTCATCGGGCAAACGAGCTGAACCTTTGCCCGAAATCTTGATAGCTTCCAAAAGCACATCGGTCCTTCGTATTGCCATCTCCAAGGCTTTCGCCAAAAGCAATTCATTCCGGCGCGAGCGTCTTTCAAGAAGCTGCCCAACTAGCGTAACCATGCTGGATGCCAGCGCGCCAACCGCCGCCGAAGTTAGGATTGTGACCCAAGGAGTATTCACGGCGCCCCGCCAGGTAATGTTTTCACACTGCCGGGCACTCTACGCTTTGTTCCGCAAAACGTGGAGTTCTGAATGTCTTGAAATCCCAGCCTAATAAATATCGTACTGCTCCCAATGCAGCGTAGGATCGGATTGTATGATGATGCTCTTGCGAGTAGCCTGCTCAAGCTCTTCAATCAGCGAAGATTCGCGCGTCTTCAGCGTCTTGGCGATCTCCGGGTTGACGCGTAGCGTCAGGCTGGGCGCATCCAGATCGACGGCCATCTTTTTCGCTTCGACTTGAATTTCGTAGCAGATCGTGGGGATGGATTTGACCATGCCGGAGCCAGTGCAATACGGGCACGGCTGGCACAGGACGCGTTCGAGGGCCTGCTTGGTGCGCTTGCGGGTGATGCAGACCAGGCCGAATTCGTTGAAGGCGAGCGCTTTTGAGGGAGCACGGTCCTCAACGAGCGCCTGATCGAGCGCGGCCAAAACCTTGTCGCGATTGCGGCGCTCTTCCATGTCGATGAAGTCCACGACGATGATGCCGCCGAGGTCGCGCAGGCGGATTTGGCGGACGATTTCCTTTACGGCTTCGAGGTTGGTCTTGACGATGGTGTCTTCGAGGCGCGTCGAGCCGCGGCCCACGTATTTTCCGGTGTTGACGTCGATGGCCACCAGCGCTTCGGTGTGATTGATGACGATGTAGCCGCCGGACTTGAGCCACACTTTCGGTCGCAGCGCTTTGTCGAGTTCCTGCTGGATGCCGAATTCCTCGAAGATTGGCGCTTCCTTGGTGTACAGCTTCACGCGCGGGACCATCTTCGGCTGGAAGCGGCCCACGAATTCCACGACCTTGCTGTACTCCTCTTCGTTATCGAGCCAGATGGCGGCGTAATCGTCGCTCAGGTAATCGCGCAGGATGCGTTGCACCAGGTTCAGATCGCGGTGGAGAATCGCGGGCGCGCGGCGTTGCTCGGAGGCGGCGCGGATCGAGTCCCACGTGCGGCCCAGGAATTCCACATCGGTGCGAATTTCGTCGTCGGTCGCTTCGGCAGCGGCGGTGCGCACGATAAATCCGCCGGGGAATGTGCCCTTGGCTTCGGTCACCACGCGGCGCAGGCGTTGGCGATCCTCCGCCGAGCCGATGCGGCGCGATACGCCGATGTGATCCACAGTGGGCATATAGACCAGGTAGCGTCCGGGCAGCGCGACGTGACTGGTGATGCGCGCGCCTTTCTTACCCAGAGGTTCCTTGGCGATCTGCACGATGATTTCTTCGCCGGCCTTCAGCATTTCAGAAATCAGTTGCGGGCGCTTGTGCTGCTCGTGGCGCGGATGCCCGTGTTGCGGGTGCTGATGTGGGCGATGATTGTTCGGACGTCCTCCGCGACGGGGGCCTCCTCCGGGGCGGTTGCGGTTATTGCCGCCGCGGCGCATCGGGCGTTGAAACCGAGCCTGCTGCTGATTCGAAATGCGCGCGCTGGTCGGTTGTGCGCCGGACGCCTGCGCAGATTGCGCTGTCTCGTGCGATCTCTCAGGACCGCCCATCTGTTCCTGATCGGGATGTTCTTCAAACGCGGAGCCTTCACCGCCAAGATGTTCGGGGTGCTCGCCTTCCTGCTCTCCCGGATGACCTTCGGCGTTTTCCGTGGACGATTCCGCGGCCATGATTTGGTCGTGCATTTCGTCGGCTTCGGCGTCGGCCTCCTCGGCCGCGTCCTCGTGATCGTCGTGGAGCGCATCCTGCAAATCTTCCAGCTCGGCGGCATCAACGAAAGGTTCGGCGGCCGATTCTTCAGCATCAACGATTTGTTCAGCTTCCGCCTGCGCCTCTTCGTGCTTGGCTTCCGCAAGCTGCTCGGCTAGGGCGGAGACTTGCTCATCGGAAAGACTCGCGCCGTTGGTGACCGGTGCCTGCGATGCTTCCGCGATTTCGTGTCTGGGTTCTTCGTGAACAATTTCAGGCTCGGCGACATGCTGAGCAACGGCCTGCGGAATCGCGAACTGTGGAGCAGCTTCAATTGGGGCAACGCGCGCAAATTCCTCAACGGTAGGAGCAGGCGCGGCGGGCGTCAACTCCGCGTATTCTTCCTTGATGGCCGCTCCCGGCATTGTCGAAGCGTAGAGTGAATCGGGCAAGCTCACTCCGGGCTGTGCAGACTCGACTGTCAAATTCGTTGGCGGCGCAGGCAGCTCCGCAGGGAATGTTGCTGTGCCAGTGGCGGCTTCGGCCGGAGGCGCTGACGGAGCGGCCGGAATTCTGTCCTTGTACTTGGCCAGCGATTCGCCGGGCAGAATGATCGGTTGATAATCGGCCGGAGGTGGTTCGTATGGCTCCGTTTCGCGAGGAGGGCGAGATTCGAATGGCCGGGGCGAAGCATATTTCGATGGCGGCAAATCACGGCCGGGCCGACGGTCGCGTCCACCGCTCGGGCGTCCCCAGCGACGATTATTACGTCCACCGCGTCCACCGCGATCGTTATTAAAGCCGCCGCGTCCGCGGTCCGACCTTTGTTCGAACGGGCGACGATTCTGCTGTACCGGAGGCGCGACAGGCTGCGTACCGCCAGGCAACACGGCAGGCGCGCCAGCTTCAGAAACTGCGGCGATTTCGCCATTTTCCGCCGGGACAGGAGCCGCCGCTGCTTCCGCAGAAAATTCCTGCGAAACGGCCGGTTCGGAAGTCACCCCGCCATTGATTGTCGAAGGCGCGAACACCTCGCCGCCAGACTGCTGCGGACGTGGCTGGGCCTTGGGCTCAACGTGGTCATACTCCTCGAGATGTTCCAGGAAATCGCTGACGTAGAGGAAGGCATCGCTATCGAGCCCGATGTCCACAAAGGCGGACTGCATGCCGGGGAGGACTCGTGTGACGCGGCCTTTGTAGAGGCTTCCGACTAAAGCAAATTCTTTTTCGCGTTCGATATAAATTTCACAAAGCTGTCCATCTTCCACAATTGCGACCCGCGTTTCGTGCGGGGTCGCGGAAATCACCAGCTCCTTCGACATGAAAACTCCTCGGAGGCCATCGCAGCAATCCGGCTCGGCGCATGAGTGAGCGCTCCACCCCGCTATGCGGGATCGCCGGGGAAGTCATATTCATGGATCTTCCGTAGTTCACGCGATGCTGACCTCACAACTAAATTTCTTCTCAAAATTCTTCCCGAAGGGCGCTCGCTTCATTTACAGCGCGGCGCAGGCCGGAAAGCAAAGCCAATCGCTCAGTTGACGAAACGCCGGATTCGAACGTTCATCACGAGCCCTAAAGCCAGAAAAACAAACAAAGTCGCCGAACCGCCATAACTCATCAGCGGCAGCGGAATTCCAGTGACCGGCATAAACCCGATCACCATCGCTACGTTCACCAGGACATGAAAGCCCAACACCGCCGCCACACCCATGACCAGAAACATCCCCGCGCGATCATGCGCGCGCTGGGCGTTCTGAACCAGTCGCAGCAGCAGAAACATATATAACAACAGCGCTACAAAAACTCCGGCGAAGCCCAGTTCTTCCGCAAGCGCCGCCAGAATAAAATCCGAATATCGTACCGGTACGAAGCCTAATTGATTTTGGCTCCCGTTGCCAAGTCCTTTTCCCCAGAATCCGCCGGAGCCGACCGCGATCTTCGATTGCAGGATCTGGTAACCGGCGCCCTTGGGATCCTCCTCGGGCCGAAGGAACGTTGTCACCCGCTCCTTCTGGTACGGCTTCAGGAAATGATAGCCGACCGGCACCATAATGGCAGCCAAAGCCATTATAGCCAAGGCGTGCTTCCATTGCAGCCCGGCCAAGTATGCTCCAATAGCCGCCAGCGGCACCAGCACTAATGCAGTGCCCAAATCCGGCTGCAGCATGATCAGGATCAACGGCAACCCGACCACTCCGGCAGCCTTGAGAAGGTCGCCCAGACTAAGCTCTTCTGTGCGCACTTCCGCAAAGAAACGTGCCATCACTATAATTATAATCAACTTGACCAGTTCTGAAACCTGCAAAAACCCACCGAGAATGGGAAGCCAGCGTTTGGCTCCAAACCGGGCATGTCCCAAGGCGAGCACCGCAATCAGCGCAATCAGAGCAATCAGGTACAGAATGGGAGCCTGCTCCATAATCGTGTGGTAATCCACGCGGGAGAGAAGGAACATCAGCCCGACGCCCAGCAGGATCCATTCCATCTGGTGGTTGTGCATTCCCGCGAGGTGGCTTGCATGCGTCGCCGACCAGATTTCCAGCACGCCAACGCCGCAAATGGCAAAAGTAGTCGCCAGCAGCCACCAGTCGTAATCGCCCAGTTTTCCGCGTTCTCTCATATTTTTGAATGCTGAAATAGCTTGCGAAAAATGCTCAACGAGCTTCGGTCGGCTTCGCGCTCACCGGCACGGCCTGTGCCGCAGCTTGATCGATGCCGGGGTGCGCAATTGCCAGCGTTGATGCATTTCCGGCGGGCGCCACATTCTCCTGACGCTTCCCCTTCGCCGTATACTCCAGCTGCATTTTCACTCCGGATTTCTTGTCGTAGTAAGCCTTTACGAGGTCGCGCACCACAGGTCCTGCGGTGGTGCCGCCGTGCTCGCTGCTGCCTTGGATGACCGCCGCCACTACGATTTCCGGATCGCGCCGTGGCGCATAGCCGACGAACCAACCGTTGGTTTCTTTTCCTTTTTTCCCCATCTTGCTTCCCGCTCCGTAACTCATCAACTGCGCGGTGCCGGACTTGCCGGAGAACTCGATATTTTGCAGCTTCAGGCTCGCGCCAGTTCCACCCTCGTTGATCACGCCGTACATTCCCTGCGTGACTTTCTCAACGGTATTTTCATCAAGCGGAAATCGATCGGTCTTCGCCGTAAAATTCTTCAGGAAATGCGGTTGCACCAGATTACCGCCGCTGGCTACGGCCGCGATCATACGTGCCATCTGAATCGGAGTGACCGTAACCGCGCCTTGTCCGATGGAGACGGAAATCGTTTCCCCCGCGTACCATTTGTGGTGGTAGACGCGCTGCACCCATTCTTCCGAAGGAACCAGGCCAGTCTCTTCGCTCGGCAGGTCCACTCCAGTGCGCCGCCCCAATCCCAATCCTGTAGCGTATTGCTGGATCCGATCGATCCCCATCCGCTGTCCGATGGTATAGAAAAACACATCGCAGGAATCCACGATGGCCTTGTGAAGATCGACAGAACCGTGTCCGGCCGGACGCCAGCAATGAAACGTGCGCCCGTAAAAATCAGCGTGTCCAGGACAGAAAGCCGTGAAGTCATCCGGGAGGGCCTTGGATTCCAGCATCGCGGTCGCCATCACGATCTTGAAGACCGAGCCTGGCGCCATTTGGCCTTGAACGGCGCGATTCAACAAAGGTGTGCGGGGATCGGTGTTCAACTCTCGCCATTCGGCATTGGGAATGCGGACCGCAAAATCGTTGGGATCGAACGTGGGCCTGCTGACCATCGCCAGGATTTCCCCAGTACGCCCATCCATCGCGACCACGGCGCCTTCCTTATCGGCCATATAATTATCGGCTACGGCTTGCAGATCGTAGTCGATCGTCAGTTGGATCGGTTTTCCTGGAATGGCGTCCTGCTGTTCCAGGCGGCCGACTTCCTTGCCAATGCTGTTGACGATCACGCGACGCAATCCATCGGTGCCCATCAGCGTGTCATTGTACTGGCGCTCGAGCCCGGCTTTGCCGACGGTGTCGCCCGGTTTCAGTTTCGAATCGGAGTTCTCCACCTGTTCCGCACTGACTTCGCCAACGTATCCCACTGCGCTGGCCATCAAATCGCCATGCGGGTAGCGCCGGCGATGCACCATCAGCATTTCGAGCACGGGAATGTCGGCGCGATGTGATTCGATGAACGCGATGTCCGATTGGCTTGCTTCCGGCTTAATCACGATGGGCTGGAATTTCGGCATGTACTTTGCCCCATCGATTTGCTGCTTTACATCGTCGAGCGACATGCCCAAGCCATCCGCAATTTGGGGAAGCAATCGATCGACCTGCGTGGGGGCGTCGCGCAACAGCAGCACGCTGAAGGAAGGATAATTATCCACCAGGACGCGGCCTTCGCGGTCCAGCATCGAGCCGCGCGGCGCAATGATTGGAAGCGACCGCACGCGATTGCGCTCCGCCAGTTGCGCGTAGCGGTCCGAATCGACTATCTGGAGCTTCCAGAACCCGAACAGCAGCAGCGCAATCATTCCAACGATGACGTAGGAGGCAATCGCCAGCCTGCCCTGCGGCATGCGTTTATCATTTTGAAAAGAGATGGACACATCTACTCCGCGCGGTCCTGGACGGCGCGACGTGCAGTTTACAAATCGAACCTAACTATCATCCACACTAGCACTTGCACCAGAAGTGTGCAAGACGGCCCGCATCGTATCGGATACCCTCCGGCGCACAAAATCCGGTCACGAAGGTTTGCGAAAACGGTCCAGCAGGGAGAACACTCCAATCGCAAGGATGCCGTTCACGACGGCGGCAATCAGAATCGGAAGACTGAAAAACGCCTCACGACGCTGGGCAAGCAGGAAGCTGCTGGTCATTACGAACAGCACGCGGTGGAACAAATAAAACACGACCGTCAAAAGAAAACGGGCGACGGGATGCTCAACGTCGATGCGCCCTCCGATGGACGACCCGAAAAATCCGACTACTGTTTTTGCGATGCCGTAAAGCCCGATCGGGGTGCCGCTCAGGCTATCCTGCAAAAGTCCGATCGTCATCCCGAGCAGCAAACCGGAAGACGGATTGCGCTTGCTTAAGGCAAAGTACAGGGTGACCAGCAAAGGCAATTCCAGGTAGCTGGCCCAGCGAAAATGCACTGGAAAAAATGCCTGCAAAACCAGTGCCAGCACAACGGCCGCGGGCACAACCCCCGAGTAATATTTGTGAACCTCGATGTGGGGCTCGGGCCCTATGTAGATATCAGTATTTTCCATCGCAGTGTCTCGCCACTGGTCTAATGCGCGCTTTCCGCCGCCTTTACCGGAACGGGGGATGCCTGTTCAGCCGCCGGACTCGCTTCGGATTCTTTCTTCATTTCCAAATCCTGCCGCGTAAGTAGTACCAATACTTCTTCCAGCCGGTCCAGATGCGCAGACGGTTTCACCATGATCTGCATAAAAGGCGATCTGCGATCGGTTGTGATTTCCGCCACCGTTCCGACCGGCAGGTCCTTGGGATAGATCCGATCCTGGCCCGAACTGTAAATCTCTTCCCCCACCGACACTTTCGTGTCGTTACTGACGTAATCCATCAGCAATTCCGGCTTGCTGGTTCCCTTGACGACGCCCTGGGTTCGCGTGCCCGCCAACATCGCGCCCACTCCGCTTTCCTTATCGCCCATCAGCAGGACCTGGGATGTATCCGGATAGACGGCAAAAAGTTTTCCCACAACTCCATCCGGAGTGATGACTCCCATGTCGCGCTTCAGGCCATCGCGCGATCCTCGGTCGATATATACGATCTGGCTTCCCGAATCAGGACTTCCGCCGATCACCCGGGCCGCAGCCATTGGCACATCCGTATGGGCGTCTCGGAATTTCAGCAGTGTAGCGAGTCGATCCGCTTCCAGCGCGCGCCCTTCGAGTTCGGCATTGCGCACTTTCAATCGGTCCAGTTCCGCGTGCAGTGCCTGATCGTCTTCCCGCGTGTGGCGCAGACTCACGTAATTGCCCCAGCCGTGCCCGAGATTATAAAACACCCAGGAACTGGCGCGTTGCACCGGCGACATCAGCTCCACGGCCCAGACGCGAATCAAGCGCACCTGTCCCTGGCGCTTGATTTGCACCGCAAGCAAAAGCAATTGCGCCACGATGACGCCCGCTAAAAGCGTCAGGGATTTGTGCCGTGAAGGAATTGCAATCATGGAAGAGTACTTTAAGTTCTCAAAGGTCTTTGCTGTTTAGTCAATCGAGACCAGCCGCAGCAGCCGGAAATCGCTGAGCATCTTTCCAGTCCCGAGCACCACCGACGCCAGCGGATCGTCCGCAATCGATACCGGCAATCCGGTTTCCTCACGGATGCGCTTGTCGAGGTTCTTGAGCAGCGCGCCGCCGCCGGTCAGTACGATTCCACGATCGCTGATGTCGGCCGAAAGCTCCGGCGGAGTTCGCTCCAGCGCGACGCGGCATGCATTCAGAATCGTGGCCACACATTCGGAGAGCGCCTCGCGAATTTCGCTGTCATCGATTGTGACCGTTCGCGGCACGCCTTCGATCAGGTTGCGGCCCTTCACTTCCATGGTCAGCGGCTTTTCGAGCGGGTACGCCGATCCAATTTCCATCTTGATCTGTTCGGCAGTTCGTTCGCCGACCAGAAGGTTGTATTTGCGCTTCAGGTAGTGCATCACCGCTTCGTCCATCTCATTGCCCGCGACGCGCACCGACCGCGAGTACACGATGCCGCTCATGGAGATGACGGCGATATCGGTTGTGCCTCCGCCGATATCCACAACCATGTTTCCGGATGGCTCTTCGATGGGCAGGCCTGCGCCAATCGCCGCCGCCATCGCCTGCTCCACCAGGTAAACCTCGCTGGCGTGAGCGCGATACGCGGAGTCCTGCACCGCGCGCTTTTCCACCGGCGTGATTTCACTGGGCACCCCGATCACGATGCGCGGGTGCACGAGTACGCGCCGGTTGTGCGCCTTCTGGATGAAGTAGGTGAGCATTTTTTCAGTCACCTTGAAATCGGCGATGACGCCGTCCTTCATCGGCTTGATGGCTACAACGTTTCCCGGCGTGCGCCCCAGCATCTCCTTGGCTTCCTTGCCAACCGCGACCACTTCGCCGCTGTTCTTATTGATGGCCACGATGGAAGGCTCGTTCACCACGATGCCTTTGCCTTTGGAATAGACCAGTGTGTTGGCGGTTCCCAGATCGATGGCCAGGTCGGAAGAGAACAGGCTGAAGACCGAGCGCAGATTGTATCCGTTCTTATTCATCTTTCCCTCAGTTCCGAGCTGCTCCTGCAGCTTGCGGATGCCGCGCATCGGAGGCGCTGCCCGGTTGCGGAGCCGGACAAAACCGCGCCGTTTGCCTTGCTACGGAACTACAATTTCCACGTGCTTGATTGCCGTGCCACCGCGGCGATTTTGACCCGTGACGGCGATCGAATGGCTGCCGCGTCCCAACGATTGCGTAAAATATTTAAATGTTCCGTCCGGATGTATATCCGCGACGGCCTCGCCGTTGATAATCAGCGCCGCGCCGGGTTCGGTGCGCCCGCTGATCTCTACTACGTTACCATGTATCTCGGGGCTGCCGATTTCCAGCATCATCTCCTGGCCCTTGCCTTGTGTCGCGAGTGTAAACTTGAACGTCTCGCTGGCCGCGCTGACGTGCTTTTGCGCATCGGTGGCGAGCACATCCCAGAAGTAGTCGCCCGGATCGAATCCCGGAATATCGACAGCCGTTCCGGTCAGTTTGCGGTCCTCCACGATGCGTGAAAACATGGAAGTCGTGCTGACACGGATTTCGTAAGATACGGCCTCCGATACCGGCTTCCATTCAAAATGTACCGGCGCGCGTTTCGGATCGGGCACGATCAAGGGTTGCAGATTCAGAGGCTCGGCCAGGTCCGGAGGCGCAAGCACATTGGTCTTGGTTACCGTTCCACCGGCGGGCGGCACGGTTACGCGTTCCCACTTGCCGATCTCCACGTGCTGCTGGCCGTCGGTCGTCGCCAATTCCGCGGTACCGGCGGACACCGTGATTTCACCCTGGTTCGTTTGCGGATCGCTGCGCACGGCCGCTCGGCTATTCTGCTTCACCGACGCCACCGCATTGGAAAAGGAAACTTCCGCCTTGGAATTGGGAGAATCCCACGTGCCGGTCGCAAGGTCCACGGCGCCGGAACTGATGTGCATGGCGACGCGCGTTTCACTGTCATGCCCGACGGAATTTTCTTCCACGGTCACCAGCGTATCGGCCTGCACCGTGTACGTCGTGCCGTCGGCAAACGTCACTCGCGCCGCACCGTCTGAGTTGGTCTGAATCAAATCTCCCTTATCGAGCGCCATGCGGTAGTCTGCGGTAACCCACTGCACCGAGTTTACTTTCTTAACTTGAACCTTGCCGTCCAGGTTTACAAACTTCGCCTGTCGTGGAGCCAACTCCGCGTTGGTATTCACCCCTCCGGTCAATTTATCTGAAATCTTTGTGAGCGCACTGCTGTAAGCTTCCGGGAACACCAGGTATAACGCGGCCAGCACCACAGCGAAAATCATCAGGAGATAAAGAGCCACCGTACGATAGGTAACAGTTTTCCAATAGACCTCCACGTTGGAGACCTTTGGACGCTGCGCCCCGGGCATTTTATGGTTCTGCATCGCAGGATTGCCGATTTTCAGCCGATTTTAAAATTTAGCATAGCGGTGTGGTCCCGGATATGACACATGGCAATGGAGTTTCCGGCAGTGCAATACTGATGCCAAATACCGTCTGAGTGGGCCTGGATTACCAGTTGACCGGGTGGATGGCAGAGGAAGTCGACCCCCGACCCTTTCAAAGGTGAAAGGGTCGGCCACCCGGCGAACCCAAAGAAAAATCCCTGGTCCGAACTCCCAATTCATCTCTCCCCCAACTCTGGTGAAAAGATGGGGCTAGTCCCTCCTTTCCTCAATAGTGGCGTGAGTTCTTAACAAGCAAAAACTCCGGAGGGTGGTTGATTCTACTTTAATAGGTTGGGGTGAATTGCATCCATACGGAAGGTGCTAGAATGGGTATCAAAAGCTGTGGTTCCGGCTAGTTGCAACTCGACTGGGCTATGCGCCGATTGATGCGGGCTATGAATTCGGGCGAATCCGTTTCGCGTTTCGTTAATTTGTTCGGGGAATCCGGCGAACGATCAGCGAAAACCCCACTTCTGATACGCCGTTCTGCGCCGCTCCAATCGCGACACTTATCAGTTACTGCGTTCTGCCAGAGCATGCGCGGGGCCCGCCAAAAGCCAAACCCTTCTTGGAGCTTACGGAACCTACGCCACGGGCTATTTTCATGGTCGATCCATGGAATTAAGGGATTACGGAATCTTACGGCGAGTTCTTCCTTATTACTGCTGAAAACGCGATTTGCCCGACGTTCGGTTTCAGGGAGTAACCACACCGCTCCGACGAATACACTAAGCCCTGGAATTGCTCCTGCCGCTTTGACAAGAGAGACTGTGGCTTCGAAGATACCTTTGAAATCCATTTTGCCTTACACTCCTAAGGCACATATTATCGGCCAATCTAAATTTTTCTTGAGGCAACCGTCCAAATCGAGCAGTTCAAAAACCAAGACCCCCGGCGGGTGGCAGGCCCTTCGTGGAGCGGTTTTGAACTTCCGGGTGGCCGACCCTTCGTGGTTTCCGAAGGGTCGGGGTTTTCGGAAAACGGGGCAGTACGATTCAGCCAGATTGGCTCAATAGACACGATTTGCCCGCCTGAGGTCTTGATGGCATAATATATTTTACCTTTGAACGTGATGATCGAAATCCGTGAATACTACGGTCGCGAGGGTCAAAGCCCCTTCCGCGAGTGGTTCGATGGACTGAACGCGGAAGCCGCTCAAAAGGTGACGACGGCTCTGTATCGCGTTGCACTGGGAAACTTCTCCAACGTCAAGAGTGTTGGATCTGGCGTTTTCGAGTGCCGAATTCATTTCGGCCCTGGCTACCGCGTATATTTCGGGAAAGAAGGCGAACGGATCGTAATCCTCATCGGTGGCGGGACAAAACATCGCCAGCAGAACGATATCGAGCTGGCCATTGGCCGGTGGGAAGACTACAAGCGCGATAAGAAGCAGCAGAAGCAAAAGGAATAAAATATGACTTTAACAAGAGATTTCCGAGAAACGGTTCAAGCCCGTGTTAAGCGCGACCCTGCGTATCGGAAGGGAATCCTAAGAGAATCGATGGAAAGCCTTCTCTCGGGAGAGGTAGCGCTCGGCAAGGAACTATTGCGTGATTACATCAATGCTACCGTGGGTTTTCCACGGCTTGCCGCGCTCACCAGGTTTCACGTAAAGACGTTACACCAGATGTTCGGTCCCAAAGGAAATCCAACGGCCGTCAATTTGTTTCAGATTGTTGCCCTTTTGCAGCGCATGGAAGGCGTGCGCTTTGAAGTCCGGCCCGTACGCGCCGCGTTACTCCTGAGGAGGCGCCCCTCCCTCCGGCGAACAAAACGTAACGTTACAAAACGCCCTCCCCTCCGCCCAACTAACAATTGAGATTGAGTGTGCGTGGCCAACTCCACTATAATGCATCGTTTTGCTATTCGGTGCGTGAGACCCTGTTTCCCGGACATTCCGCCGTATAACCGGAAAATACTGTAGGCGCTCGCGCAGGAGGCTTTCCGTCGTGTTGGACGCTATTCGTGAAAAGAAAATCGGTGTGCGGGTTCTGCTCGGGCTGGTCATCGGGACCCTTGGGATCAGTATGCTGCTGTACCTGGTGCCGCAGCAAAGCGGCAATGAGATCAGCGATGTGGACGTAGTCGCCCAGGTGGGCGATCAGACCATCACTATGGCTGACGTGCAGACCCAGCTGAGCCGCATTACCCGCAACGGCCAGATTCCGGCGAGCCTTCTGCCTCTATACGCGCAACAGGTGCTGGACCAGCTGATTTTTGAGCGCAGCCTGGCGTTCGAAGCCGCCCGCCTCGGCTTGCGCGTCACCGACGAGGAACACGCCGATCTTCTTAAGAAACTGGTCCCGACCGCCTACGTCGGTGACAGCTTTATCGGCATGGACAAGTATACCGCCGAAGTGCAGAGCCGGTTTCAAGTGGACGTCCCGGAATTCGAATCGGAAGTGAAGAAGGAGTTGCTGCAGGAGAAGTTTCAACGGCTGGTGACCGACGGCATCTCCCTCACACAGGGCGAGGTTCTCGAGGAATACCGGCGCGGCAATGAAAAGATCAAGATCGATTACGTCGTAATCAAGCCGGAGGACCTGCAAGCCAAGATCGAAGCATCCGACGCCGAGCTATCTGCCTTTTTTGAGAAGAACAAGGCCCGGTACATTGTTCCTGAGCGCCGAACGGTCGATTATGCCGTTCTGGACTATGCCCAGCTTCGTCAGCGCGCGCAGATCACCGAGGACGAGGAGAAGGTCTACTACCAAAGCCACATAGACGCGTACAAGCTCGAAGACCGCGCGCATGTGGCGCACATCCTGTTCAAGACCGTCGGCAAGACCGACGCCGAAATCGCCGAGATCAAGAAGAAAGCAGAAGATGTCCTCAATAAGGCGAAGCACGGCGCGAAATTCGCCGACCTGGCCAAGCAATACTCGGAAGATACGACCAAGGACAAGGGTGGCGATCTGGATTGGATCGTTCGTGGGCAGACCGTGCCCGAGTTTGAGGCTGCGGCCTTCAGCCTGCCAAAGGGGTCGATTTCAGACCTGGTGAAAACGCAGTATGGTTTCCACATCATTCAGGTGATTGACCGCCAGATGGCCCGCACACAGACCTTCGACGAGGTTAAAGCCTCTATCCAGAGTCAGATGCAGCAGGAAAAGGGCGAGCAGCTCGGCGAAACTCAGTCCACGCAAATCGCCGAGGAAATCCGGCGCACTGGCCGTGAGCCGATTGAAGAACTCACCAAGAAATTCAACCTATTGACCGGTGAGGCCAAGCTGGTCGAAGCCAACCAGCCTCTGCCGGAGCTGGGGAATGCCCCAGGACTTCTCGATGATGTTTTCCGGTTGCGTGTGGGGGATTTGAGCGCCCCGATCCACACTGACCGTGGCTACGTGGTTTTCACCGTCAAAGATATTCAGCCGACGCATCCGGCAGCGCTTGCGGAGGTTCATGATCGCGTCCTGACCGATTACCGCCATGAGAAAGCGGTGGATTTGGCCAAGACTCGCGCTGATGAACTTGCCAAACGTGTAAAGGCGGCCGAGAACTTTGCTTCCGCGGCTAAGGTACTAGGTCTCGAAATGAAGACCAGCGAGCCTATTGCGCGAACCGGCTCGATTCCGGATGCCGGCAGCGCGAAACAGATCGCCGCTGCCTTTACACTGCCCGTTGGCCAGGGGGGTGATCCAGTTTTCTTGGGCACCAATTGGCTGGTGTACAGGGTTGCCCAGCACGATCCCATCAACCAGGACGACTTCGCAAAGCAGAAGACCACCGTCGAGACCCAGGCACTGCAGGCAAAGCGGCAGGCGGCATACGAATTATTCCGTTCTTCGCTGGAAGCGCGCCTCCGCCAGCAGGGCGTTTTGAAGGTCAATCAGGCCAATATGAAGAAGCTGACGACTCCTGCTTAGCCGTATAAGTTACAGATAATAAAGTAGATATAGTTTCTTCCGTGGGACTTGCAAATCCACCAACCCTGCGCTAGCATATTTGTGTCCGCAGCCTTTGATCTCGTGCCAGGGGGATCGTAGCCACGAGGCTGTCGCCTTCCCAACGATAAGTCTTTCGGATTTTCTCTTGCAGCTTTCATTTTTGGACGGTCGTCGATCCGCAGATAGACCAACATCGAAGGACCGTCACTCACTGGCAATGGTTTCGGAATGGCAATACTGAGGGAGGTGCATGATGTCAGCAAAGTCGAATCATCAAAATGAGTATCAATGTACGATCGAAGTGAACCAGAACGGAAAGTACTGCGTCCGTGTACGGGCGGTATTCACCCGGAAAGCCTGGACACTGCCGGTGTATTTCCTCGCATCCTCATTTGATGGAGCAATGAGCAAGCTGGAACAAACCCTGCAATTCCTCCAGCAGCAGGAAGAACGCCTATGGTTTTGGGGAGTCGATCGTTCCGACGACCCGAACCTCTCGGATGAACTGGTACGCGAGGCCGGATTGGGTCTGGACCGCCGCATGGAGTTCCCGCGCCGTTCCGCGAACGTAGTGCTCTCGCCGGAGCAGCGCGTCCCGGCTGTTCTGCTGGCCCCGGTGCGCCGTGGCCTGGCCGGTTCGATTGACACTGGACGAACGACTTTATCTGGGAACTAGCCGGTTTGCGCTGAAGCGAGCCAAACTGGACGTTCGCTGCCTTATTTCTCTCGTAGAATCACTTCACCGTGTCCGATCGGCTGATCGTTCATCCACAGGCGATACTTGTAAGAGCCGGGGTTTACGCCCGGGCGCGGGGGACCGCTTTGAAGCTGGCGTCCCTGGGGCGCTTGGAACACGTTCGATTGGAACGGGCAGCGGTTGGGATCGAACTCGATCTTAAGATTCGCGGTATCGGACAGCCATACGACCTGCTCGGACGGGCCAATCACTACAATTTCAGGGATTACACCTACCAGAACCAGTTTCTCCGCCATCGTTTCGCGCCCCTCCAGCGCTTGGTGAAGATAACACAAAAAAGGTGGCGCAGGCTGAAGCCTACGCCACTTTATATTGGTCGTTGCGCGTGTAAGAGGAATCGCGCAAACTATAAGCTACGGTCTGAGTGCAAACTTTCGCGGCATTCCATTCAGAAGACTTGCTGCGCTGGAAGATGAGGTTTTTCGAAATGTCCGATCCAATGCAAGAATTGCATCCCCCGACACGATTGATGCTGACGCCTGGGCCGTCCTGCGTCAGCCCGCGGGTGTACCGCGCATTGTCCGCGCCGCTGGTGGGACACGTCGATCCTTGGTTCACCGAATTCATGGGCGGTGTGCAGGAGTTGCTGCGCCGCGTATTCCAGACTGGCAACCACATCACATATCCGATTTCGGCGTCGGGTTCCGGCGGCATTGAGACAGCCGTCGTCAACGTTTTGGAGCCGGGCGACGAAGCCATCGTGTGCGTCAACGGCGTGTTCTCAGCACGCATGGCGGAGATTGCCGAGCGCACCGGAGCCAAGGTTCATCGCGTTTTAGCGCCGTTGGGAACGACTGTCGATCCTGAAGACGTTCGCCGCGCTGGCCAGGGCAGGAAAATCAAGTTTGTCGGACTCGCGCACGGGGAGACCTCGACCGGCGTGGTTACTGGCATCGATCCCTTCCGCAAAGTGGCCGACGAACTGGGCGCCCTGCTGATCGTGGATAGCGTGGCCTCACTTGCCGGTGTGCCTCTCAACGTGGACAGCCAGCGCATCGATGTGTGCTTCAGCGGGACACAAAAGGCGATCAGCGCACCCCCGGGGCTGTCACCGATCACCGTGAGCCCGCGGATTGAAGAACTTGTGCGCAACCGCAAGTCGAAGGTGCAAAGCTGGTACTTCGATTTGACGATGGTGATGAATTATTGGGGCAAGGAGCGCACGTATCACCATACGCCTCCCATCCCACTCATCTACGCCTTGCATGAAGCGCTGCGCGCTGTGCTCGAAGAGGGCCTGGAAGCGAGTTGGGAACGCCACCGCCAGAATCAGATGGCGTTGATTGCCGGCCTCGAAGCCATGGGAATGAGTCTGCTCGTTCAGAATCCGGCGGAGCGTTTGCCGACCGTCACGGCCGTCAACATTCCCGAGGGCATAGACGGAGTAAAGGTTCGCACCCGCCTGCTGAATGAATTCAACATTGAAATCTCTGGCGGATTGGGCGAACTCAAGACCAAAATCTGGCGCGTCGGCCTAATGGGCTATTCGAGCCAGCGCGGGAATGTGCTTCTGTTCCTGGCAGCGCTGGAAAGAATTCTGCTCGATCAGGGTATGAAACTGCCAGTGTCTGCCGGACTATCTGCCGCTGCAAATAGTTTTGCGCACGCCGAAGCAGTCCCAGTGGGTCACGGATAAACCGATAAGGACCGATATGACTACCGCGATAGGCATTCCCAATCATGGGGCAATGAGCGAGTTCGTCGGCGAGTTCGACGTTGCCTCGCGCCTTACCGATCAGACCTACCATTGCCGGTTTTCTCATCTCTGGAACGGCATTGCCACGCGCCACAGCGACAGCGTAGACACCAAATTTCTGGTCGATGGCCGGGGGGTGGTGGTGGGCATGGCGCACACCGGGTTTATTCAATTCATCGAGAAGTCAGGCCGAAATCTCAGCGATCGCGAAGCCAGCTATATCGCGGCTCACTATCTTCGCGAGCAGCTCGAGCAGGAAGACGAGCGTCCGTTGTATGACGTTTCTGAGCAGGATGTGACGCGCATTATTGGGATGCTTGGAATTCAGTGAGTCGAGCATTGACTGGTGATTGGTGGCTAGTGACTTGTGATTGATGATTCGTGGAAAAACCCAAGTGCCTTCGATGTTCATTGTGGTTTTCTCTGTGTCCTCTGTGAACTCTGTGTTAGAAGCCTTTGCTACGCGTCGGAAAGGGATCCATCCAGATTGGGGTCCGGTTCCGCGCGCTCGCTTGTCTCGATGATCGTCCCGCAATCCAGGCACTCTATATACTCCGCGTCGGAATCCTTGGCGATCAATTTGGTGCGGGGGTGGCGGCAGGTGGCTGGGTCGTTCACAGGATATCTCCACAATATTCTCGAATCATAGCACGGGTCCTGCCACAGACGCAGATCGTGAAGCCACAAAGGAATCCCCCCAAAACCTCTCCACCTGAGTTATAAGGAATGCGTCCGAGGTGTCGGATCACGAATCACCAGCACGAATCACCAGTCACAAAATTCAGGGGAGATTCGCGAACGTCATGACGAAAAATGCAGGAGAGCGTTTTGGCGACGTCGTCTTCTACGGCGTGATTCTGCTCCTGATTTACTTCGTTTTTCGGATATTTGAGCCTTTTCTAGTTCCTCTTGGGTGGGCTGCAGTTTTCGCAGTCATCTTCTACGCGGGTAACCAACGGCTCGAAAAACAATGGGGGAGCAATCTCGCGGCTTCGTTGAGCACTGCAAGTGTCACGTTGATTCTGATCGTGCCAACCCTCCTGCTGATGGTTCTGTTTGTGCGTGAGGGGATCGACGCCACGCGCGGCTTGCAGGCCTCGATCGCGACAGGGGATTACGGTTGGTTTAGTCGCGCATGGGCGTGGTTCGCGGCTCATATCGCTGCCGAAACAGCCGTGGACCTGACGGGATTGCTCCGCCAAGGCGCCAGCAGGCTGGGCGAGTACCTTGCCTCTGAATTGGGAGCTGTGCTTCGGAACATCGTTCTGTTTCTGCTCGAATTGTTTGTGATGCTTTTTGCACTCTTCTATTTCTTTCGCGATGGCGATGCGATGCTCGATCGCTTCCGGCTGTTCCTGCCTTTTGAGGAATCCATGCGGGAGCGAATGCTGGCCGAGGCTCGCGATCTGATCTTCGCCAGCGTGACCACCAGCCTGGTTATCGCCGCCGTTCAGGGAGTGATCTGCGGCGGAGCATTCGCAATCGTGGGAGTGGGCTCGCCGGTGTTCTGGGGAGTCGTAATGGCGTTCCTTTCGCTCCTCCCTGTTGTGGGCGCATGGCCCGTTTGGATTCCCACTGCCATCTGGCTTTTTTCGACGGGACACTCCGGCCGCGCCCTGATCCTTGTGGGCATTTGCGGTGGATTGGGGGCGACGATTGACAATATCCTGCGCCCATTAATTCTTGGCGGCCGCGCATCGCTGAACGGGCTGCTCGTGTTTATCAGCGTTCTCGGTGGAATCGCGGTTTTTGGAGTGCTGGGCGTCGTTTTGGGACCGATCGTTGTGGCCACAGCCGTCGGTGT
>Ga0265342_10001608_pt1 | contig 20857 bp, 26 predicted proteins | sample 4CB327metaG_FD_203125 | JGI IMG/M metagenome (GOLD analysis project Ga0265342, IMG submission 203125) | Rhizosphere microbial communities from Carex aquatilis grown in University of Washington, Seatle, WA, United States - 4-CB3-27 metaG | ecosystem: Host-associated > Plants > Roots >... | reverse complement strand
AAGGGTTCCATTACACGGTTTCGTCAGTATCGCCATAATCCTCGAGGTGGTTGGCCGCTGCTCTTGAAGAACTCAGGTGGCTTTCGGCCGGATGACCGGGGCCAGTTCTTGGAGGGCGGAAGTGTCTTTCGTCCGAGACCACAGATCTGTTAGATGCGGTATGGCGCGTTGGAATTCTGCCAAAGTGGATTCAAGAACTTCCGGGGAATTTCGTTCCCTTGGTGCCCGATGTCGCTACGGTTCCTGGCGGTGGTCGACGACTTTGTAATTATCGGGGACGAGGAAGTAGGTCGCGTCGGGTTCGGCGGTGGAGATTTCCTTAACGGTGAAGACCTGTTTGCCGCTTTGCGGGGCGTCGACGGTGGACTGCAGGTTGACGCCGAGTTCGGGCGAGTACCAGAATTCGCGCGTCGTAATCATCGGTGTGTCGTTGCCCATGGCGCCGGGGTTGAGCGTGACGGTCTCGCGATAGCCGTGGGTATCGATGCCCTGCGTGCTGCCGGTGCCGAGGTCTTCATGCTTGCGTGAGCCTTTGCCGTCGGGCAGAGGTCCAGTGGTTCCGATGGCAGGCACGTATTTGTCTTCGGTGGTGAGGTGGTAGGTGAGTAGTTCGCAGATCTTGGCACGGGTGTCGCAGTTGTACCAGGTGTGCATTTCGGGATCGGTGATTTGAAAAACGTTCATGAAGGACTTGATGGCGCCGCCCTTAGGCACGAGGATCCAGCGTTCCTGGTAGATGCGGCCGCGGCTGTCGCGCACTATTTTGCGTTCGTTGGCGAGGGTGAAGCTGCCGCCGTTGTTGAGGGGGCGAGACCACTCAGCTGCGAGGGTGAGGCTGAAGGGCGCGCCGGGCTTGGGTGGAATGAAGATGCTCTCCATGGGGCCGTTGGCGCCGCCGTCGGGCACGCGGATCACAACGGGCTCGTTCTTTTCTTGCGCGGGAGCGTGCGAGCAGCATGCAAGGGCGCTGCAGACGAGGAGCGTGAGAAGGCGAACGCGCATCGGGACCCTCCGACGGTGAACCCAGTATAGGACGGAGCGGCAGGGATAGCGGCCCGATTTCGTTTGGATAAAAAGAGGCCGAATGACAACGAAGAACACCGCCGGAAGCGCCAGCAGCTTATTGGCCGAGGGCGAGTACGGCGAAGAGGACGAGCCAGGCGAGGCCCATGGCATGCCAGTACCAGGCGGTGGTGTCAACGGCGATCTGGCGGAGTTCGATGCGCTTGAAGCGGCTGAGGGCCAGGAGGCAGACGGCGAGGGCGAGCAGGCCGAGGAGCAGGTGGGCGGCGTGGATGCCGGTGATCAGGTAGAAGAAATAGCTGGCCGGAGTGGCGTAGTGTCCGAAGGAGAAGCCCTGCGCGGTAAGCTGGCGCCACGCGGCCCACTGACCAGCGAGAAAGAGGAAGCCGAGGGCGAGCGTGGCAGCGATCCAGGGAAGGGCGCGGCGGACGGCGGGACGACCGAGGCCGAGCCACTCTTCGAGCACGTCGATCTCGTGAAAGATGTGGCGGCGCGCAATTTCGATAGTCAGACTGCTGAGCAGGAGTACGGCGGTGTTGAGAAAGAGAATGGGCGGTAGCAGAATGGGTCGCCAGTCGCCGACTTGCTCGTGCGAGCGCGTATCCATGTGGGTGCCGGACTGGCGCGCGAAGAAGAGCACGACGAGGACTGCGAAAAACATCATGTCGCCGGTGAGAGCGACAAAAACAGACCAACGCATGCGGTGGAGCGATTCGCGGGGACCGCGCTTGTCTCCACGCCATTCGTCGTCGCCACCGCCTCCGCCGCCCCCTGTGGGACGCCGGTCAACGGGCGGTTTGCCGCCAATTCCTGGCTCTTTCCGTTCCGTTTCCGCAGGGGAATGCGTAAAGGTAGCGGGCATGCGCGGGCCTCTGTGAAGAAGAGCTTACACTCACTTTCGGTTGGACGCGCAAAGAATCCCATTGGTGGTTTTTCTGGGATGAAAGTGGTTTTGGAAGGAAGCGGGACGCGGGTCAGGCGGGGCGTGCGGCTAAAACTGTGTCAACAAAGGACTGATGGACGCGGCGGTCGGCGGAGAGCTCGGGGTGGAAGGTGGCAGCCATGAGGTTGCCCTGGCGCACCAGGGTGGCGAATCCTTCGCGCTGGGCGAGGACCTGGACGGTGGGGCCGGTGCTGGCGATGCGGGGGGCGCGAATGAAGACCATTTCAAGCGGGCCGCCGGGCAGGGAAGTTTCGGCGGTGAGAATGGTGGAGTCGATCTGGCGGCCGTAGGCGTTGCGTTCAACGACGGCGTCGAGCAGGCCGAGGGAACGCTGGGGCGGATGGAGGACTTCGCGGGCGAGCAGGATGGCTCCGGCGCAGGTGCCGAAGACGGGCTTGGCTTGGCAGAACTGCTGCAGGGCGTCGAAGAGGTTGCGGCTCTCGAGGAATTTGAGCATGGTAGTGGATTCGCCACCGGGGAGGATGAGGGCGTCGAGGGATTGCTGGTGGCGGGAGTCGCTGTCGAGGCGAAGGTCTTCGGCGGTTTTGACGAGAGAAGGGATGGCGCCGCAGTCGGTGAGGGCCTGGGCGTGGGAGGCGTAGTCGCCCTGGAGGGCGAGGATGCCGATGCGGGGGCGGGTGGTCAATGCGCTTTCCTGGAGTTCATATCTTCGGGCTCAAGCCCGGAAATCTTGACGACGATTCGCGCAGAACGAGTTCCGCAAGAATCGCGTGAAGAGGTAGACCGGCCTGCAAATTCAAGGTCGAAGGCGATTGCCCCACTGCAGGTGGCTACCAGCCGCGGGTTTGGAGGAGCTGCGATTGTTCGAGGCCGGCGGCGGCGAGGCCCTTCATTGTGCCGGTGACCTGTTCGCTGACTTCGGCGAGGATCTTGGGGTCGTTGAAGTGGGTGGTCGCGATGACGATGGCCTTGGCGCGGGAGACGGCTTCTTCGCGCTCCTTGGGATTGTTTTCGACATCGAGGGGCGTGGCGCGCTCTTTCATGAAAATTCCTGAGCCGACGAAGATGGCTTCGGCACCGAGCTGCATCATGAGAGCCGCGTCGGCCGGTGTGGCGATTCCTCCCGCGGAGAAGTTGGGCACGGGCAGCTTTCCGGTCTGGGCGACCATGCGAATGAGTTCGTAGGGAGCCTGGTGCTCCTTCGCGGCGGCGTAGAGCTCCTGCTCGCTGAGCACGGTGAGGGCTTTCATTTCTTTCACAATCTGGCGCATGTGCTGGACGGCGTGAACCACGTCGCCGGTGCCGGCTTCGCCCTTGGTGCGGATCATGGCGGCGCCTTCGGCGATGCGGCGGAGAGCCTCGCCTAAATTGCGCGCGCCGCAGACAAAGGGCGTGGTGAAGGCGTGCTTGTCGATGTGGTGGGCCTCGTCGGCGGGGGTGAGGACTTCGCTCTCGTCGATGAAGTCGACGCCGAGCTGCTGGAGGATCTGGGCTTCAGCAAAGTGGCCGATGCGGGCCTTGGCCATGACGGGAATGGAAACGGCCTGGATGATCTGCTTGATGAGAGCGGGCTTGGCCATGCGAGCCACGCCGCCTTCGGCACGGATCATGGCGGGCACGCGCTCGAGGGCCATGACGGAGGTGGCGCCGGCCTCTTCGGCGATGCGGGCCTGCTCCACGTTCATGACGTCCATGATGACGCCGCCCTTGAGCATTTCGGCAAGGCCGATTTTGAGGCGAAGGCTGGTGCTGTTCAGGCTCTTATTCCCGTTTGATTCTGACATTTGAATGGACCTCAATTCAGTGCTGCAGCGGGGCCGACGGCCCTGCGGTGCTGGATCGCGCTGGCTTTATCCAGTTTAGCAGCGAAGCGGAGACGGGGTAAGGGTGTTTGGGTGACGGGCGCGGACGCGGCGCGCAAGTATGAGGCCTTTCCAATCTTCCCGTCTCAATCCTGGCCACTCTACTGCAGGGTTTTGTGCGTATGGCGACAGCGACAGCACTTCCGGCAGAGGGGACGCAGAAGGGGACTGCGGGCGCAGGGCGCACGAACGGAACGCGCGCGAGTGAGAAGGAACGCAATGGGAGTGCGGGCGCGGAAGAGACCGCGTTGGTAGCGGTGCCACCGGTACCGATTGTTGAACCCATGAAGCTGAGTCCGGCGCTGGCCAAGTTACCGGTGGAGTTGGAAGTGGCCGTGCCGGTGCGAGAGTTTCGGGTGCGCGACCTGGTGCGGTTGGGGGCGGGACAAGTGATTGAGACGCAGTGGGGACATACGCGTGACATGCCTTTGTGGGCGGGCGACGTGCAGATGGCGTGGAGTGAATTTGAGGTGGTGGAAACCAAGTTGGCGGTGCGCGTGACCCGGCTGGCATGAGAGTGGATGGAACTGGGCCCTGAAGTTTTGGGCAGGGCGTGAGGCTGAAGCAAGGAAGGAAGCGATGAAGAACGCGACGCCGGGAGGGAGGGTCGGTTCGGGAGCCGCGCCGATCGCGGGCTTGGCCGGATGGCTGCTGGCGCGGGTGCGGGACCGGCTTAGCCGAGGCGCCAAAAGCGAGCCGCGCCTTGCGTTGGTTGAGCGGATTTCGCTGGCACCGCGGCAATCGTTGGCGCTGGTGGAGGCTGAGGGTCGGCTGCTGCTGGTGGCGACTTCTGCTGAAGGCGCGCCGGCGTTTTATGCGCTGGACGGGATGCGCAGGAGGGCGGACGCGGTGCAAAGGAAGACTGTCCCCAGAGACGTGCCGGGAAGAATTTCGTGGTGATGCTGCTGGCGATGCGCGTGGCGGCGACCAGCCTGCCGCTTTTGCCCGACTTGAATGCGAAGCTGCATCCGTCGGACTCGACGCCGTGGACGATTGTATTTGTCCTGACGCTGATCACGCTGTTGCCGGCGATTTTGATGTGCATGACGCCGCTGGTGCGGCTGCTGGTGGTGTTTCACTTTTTGCGCCAGGCGTTGGGGACGCAGACCGCTCCGTCGAACCCGACGCTGCTGGGGTTGGCGCTGATGATGACCTGGTTCCTGATGGCGCCCGTGCTGGATCAAGTGGACAAGCAGGCGGTGGAACCGTATCGCGCGGGAGAGATCACTGGCATGCAGGCGATCGATCAGGGCGCGCAGCCGGTGAAACATTTTCTGTTGCGCTACGCACGAGAGAAAGATCTGGCGTTGTTTGCTGCAGCGGGACAGGTGGCGCGGCCCAATATGCCGGACGATTTGCCGATGCGTGTGGTGGTTCCGGCGTACATCCTGTCAGAACTGAAGGCGGGCTTTGCCATCGGGACAGTCTTGTTTCTGCCGTTTCTGTTGATCGACATGGTGACCGCCGCAATTACGACATCGATCGGTATGTTTCAACTGCCGCCCGTGGTGGTGTCGACGCCGCTGAAGATATTGCTGTTTGTGATGGTGGACGGCTGGAATCTGCTGGCCGGTTCGCTCTTGAAAAGTTTCTGAGGAGACTCGATGACGCCGGACATGGTGGCGGAACTGTTGCGACAACTGATGAAGGAATCAATGATCCTGGCCGCGCCGGTATTGATTGCGGCGGCGCTGTTGAGTTTTGCGTTGAGCCTGGTGCAGACGTTGACCAGTCTGCAGGAACAGTCGCTGACGACCGTGCCAAGACTGGCGGCGGTGGTTGCGATTCTGCTGGCCGGGATGCCGTGGTTCCTGGAGCGGATGGCGAACTATACGCGTTTGCTGTTGAGCGATCTGCATCGCTACCTGGGCTGACGGCAGCGACGAGCCGCCGGCGAACGAAAGAACGAGAATGACCAACGCACTTCAGCCCGATTGGACAAGTTTTCTGAGCGCGATAACGTTAACGCTGGTGCGGGTAAGCGGAATGGTGGCGTTCGCTCCGTTCTTCTCGTCGACCGCGTTGCCGATGCGCGCCAAGGCTGGGTTTGTCCTGGCAGTGGCATATCTGCTGGCGCCGCTGGTTGCGTCGTTGCCGCAGGCGCACGCGGAGATCAGTTTGAGCGCGCTGCTGGGCGAGGTCGCTGTTGGATTGTTGTACGGGCTGACGCTGGCGTTGTTGAACGAGATGCTTCTGTTTGCCGGGCAGATCGCGGGATTGCAGTTCAGCTTTTCGCTGGTGAATTTAATGGACCCGGCGTCGCAGATCCAGACGCCGCTGATGGGCGAGCTGTTTCAACTAATGGGCACGCTGGTGTTAATTACCGCGGGACTGGATCGGATCGTGCTGGCGTCGATGGTGCGTAGTTTTCACGCTGTGCCGCTGGGCGCATTCACGATGACGCCGGCAACCACGCTGGGGATAGTGCATGCGGTAGGGGGAATTTTTCTGGCCGCGGTGGAGTTGGCAGCGCCGCTGCTGGCAGCCACGCTGCTGGTGGAGTTCGCGGTATCGCTCTTGGGCAAATTGAGCCCGCAGTTGCCGGTCATGTCCCTGACCGTGCCGTTGAAGACGCTCACAGGTTTTGCGTTGCTGGCGGGGTCGCTGGCGCTGTGGCCGCGGTTTATTGAGACGCGTTTTGCAGGGTTGCTTGACTTGGCGGAGAAGCTGATTGCCGCGCGTCCCGCGGGAGGTTAGGCGATGCCGGGAGAGCGGACAGAACAAGCTACTGCGCATCGCCGAGAACAGGCGCGCAAGGATGGCGACCTGCTGCACAGCCGCGAATTGACGGCGGCAGCGGGCACGCTGGCCGGCGTGATGACGCTGGGTTTGATGTATGGCCGCGCCATGGAGGCGTGGCGCACCGGGTTTGCCAGCTTTCTCGCTCTCGGCGCGTCAGCGCGCTGGGAACCGTCCCAACTGGCGCCGACGCTTGCGGCGATCCGCGGCTTGTCGGTCGCGGTGCTGGCGCCGTTTGCGATGGTGATGGCGGCGGTTGCGGTGGCGGCTTGCGCGGTGGGAGTGTTGCAGACCGGCGGCGTCAGTTTTTCTGCCAAGGTGATTGGATTTCGATTGGACCGCATCAATCCTCTATCGAATGCAAAAAATCTGTTTTCGCTGCGCGCCACGGCGCGATTAGGCAAGTCATTGATCCCGGCGGCGGTGCTGGCGATTTTTGCGGTGCAGCGGATCGCACGGCAACTGACGCTGCCTCCGTTTTCGAATGCGCGGCTGGAGATGCTTGGCCGCGACGTGCAGGGGCTTCTGGTTGCGGCAGCATGGCTGGCGTTTGGCTGGGCGGCGATCGACTACATCGTGGAGTGGCGCAGCCGCGAATCGCGCTTGAAGATGAGCCGCGAAGATCTCCGCCAGGAATACAAGGAAACCGAAGGCAGCCCTCAGATACGCAGCCGCATTCGTGGCCTGCAGCGGCAGATGCGACGGCGCAAGGTGAAGGCCGATGTATCGAAGGCCGCGGTGGTGCTGACCAATCCGACGCATTATGCGGTGGCGCTGGGATTTGATTTCGGGACCATGGAGGCGCCCAAGGTGCTGGCCAAGGGGCGCAACCTGCTGGCCGAGGAGATCAAGGCGGAAGCGCGATGGGCGGGCGTGCCGGTCATCGAAAATCCGCAACTGGCGCGGTCGCTCTATCGCGCGGTCGAAGTGGGGCAGGCGATCCCCGTGGATCTGTATGCGGCTGTGGCCGCCATTCTTGCCTATCTCTATCGCCAGCGCGTGGAGCAGGAGATGCGCGAACGGCGGGCACGAGAGACAGCGCGGGCACATGCGGCGAAAAGTGCAGGCGCAACTCAACGAGCGATTGGCCTGGAGTCGAGGGTTCCGCCGATCGAATGGGGAGGGGGAGGGAGCTTGCGATGAGCACGGCTGCGTTGGCAACAACGGCATTCAAACCTCAATCGGTGCTGCACCGGTTGCGCGAATATGTTTTGCCGCTGGCCGCAATCAGCGTCATTTTCGTAATGCTGATTCCGCTGCCCGCCGCGGCGCTTGATCTTCTGCTGGCCTTGTCGATGGCCGCGTCGGTCGTCGTGTTTCTCTCCGCCGTGCAGATTCGCAGGGCCGTGGAGTTGAGTGTCTTTCCCACCCTTTTGTTGCTGTTGACCTTGTTCAGGCTGGCGCTCAATATCGCATCGAGCCGAAGGATTCTGCTGCACGGATCGGAAGGCACAGCGGCCGCCGGCCACGTGATCGAAGCCTTCGGACAGTTCGTCGTAGGCGGGAATTACGTCGTGGGCTTCGTGTTGTTCCTCGCCCTGATCGCGATCCAATTCTTAGTGGTTTCTCATGGGGCGGTGCGCACTGCCGAAGTGACGGCGCGGTTCACCCTGGACGCACTGCCAGGCAAGCAGATGGCGATTGACGCGGACATGAATGCCGGGTTGATTGACGAACTGGAGGCGCGCAAGCGGCGGCAGGCGATTGCGCGCGAAGCCGAGTTCTACGGCGCGATGGATGGCGCGGCGCGGTTCAATCAGCGCGACTCGCTGGCCACGATTCTGATTACAGCGATCAACATCATTGCAGGCCTGTTGATCGGCACGCTGCAGCAGGGCATTGATCTGGGCGAAGCGGTGCGAACGTACACGATTCTCACCGTCGGGGATGGATTGGTCACCATGATTCCGTCGTTGCTGGTGTCGGTGGCGGGTGGAATTACGCTGACGCGCGCCAATTCCGCCGGGCTGCTGGGCGAAGAGATTCGCCAGCAACTGCTGACGCGGCCGACCACACTTTATCTGGCGAGTGTTGTGTCGGCGGCAATGTGCCTGATTCCGGGATTGCCGAAGATCGCGTTTCTGCTGGTGGCCGCGGCCCTGTGGTGGGGTGGACGGCATATGGCGGCCGCTGCGGCCGTAAGTCCGCTGCCTGCGGAGAGCGGAGCGGCTGAGAAGAAAAAGACTGAACAGGCACAGGGAGCCGATCTGGCGGGGCTGCTCCGCCTCGAGGACTTGACGCTGGAGATCGGGTTCCAACTGATTCCCCTGGTGGACGAGAAGCAGGGCGGGCATCTGCTGAGCCGGGTGCGCACACTGCGGCGGCATTTGTCAGCGGAGATGGGGTTCCTTGTGCCGCCAGTGCATATATCGGACAACCTGCGGCTGCGTCCGCGCGAGTACTTGTTTTCCTTGCGGGGGATTGAGATCGGACGCTGGCAGACAGAGGGGCCGCAATTGCTGGCGGTTTCCGGGGAGCCGGGACGCAGGCCGCTCACCGGGAAGGAGACACGGGAACCGGCATTCGGCGTGCCCGCAGTATGGATCGCTCCAGCATTGGAAGAGCAGGGAACGGCGGCGGGCTATTCCGTTGTGGATGCAGTCACGGTGATCACAACGCACCTGGGCGAACTGATGCGGCGGCATGCGTGGGAACTGCTGGGACGCGCGGAGATCAAGCGGCTGATGGACGGACTGAATGAGAGCCATCCCAAGCTGATGGAAGAGCTGGTGCCGAAACTGCTGACGCTTGGCGAAGTAGGCCGGGTGCTGGAGCAGTTGTTGCGCGAGAGGGTGTCGATTCGGGATCTGGGCAGGATTCTGGAGGCGCTGCTCGAGACCGCACCCGTAAACAAGAGCGTAGTGGCGCTGGTTGAAGCCTCCCGGCAGGTGTTGGGCCGGAGGTTGATGCAGCCTCTGCTCGATGCAGAGGGACAACTGCCGGTGCTGCTGCTCGATCCCGGCCTGGAGGAGGAGATTGTGGTAACTCTCGCTCCGGAATCCGGCCAGAGGCTGCTGGGGACAGCGGGGACCACGGGCACACCCGTAGTGCGGCGTCTTGCGGATTCTGTGAGAAGCCTCATCGGCGCATCCTCTGCTGCGGCCCTTCCAGTGCTGCTTTGTTCCAGTCCGGCACGCTATCACGTCAAGCGCTGGCTGGAGCCAATTCTGCCGCGGCTGGCGGTGGTGGCGGCGGCCGAAATTCCGCCGGAGATTCGTCTGCGCCCGGTGGGCACAGTGCGCTGACCCCGGGCAGGCGGAGTAGGCGTTACGGACTCGCTCGAGGACGGCCAGGAGAGCGGGCGGGAAGGGCGAGGGGGAAGAGATGGCAATCGAAACGGCGGGGGCGGCGGCAATTCGCTCGCCAGGCAGGCGAGGCGCGGGTTCAAGTGGATATCCGCCGGCGACGGGAGAGACTCCGATGCTGACCAGCGAGCAGGAGCAGGTGCTTCTGGAACACCTGCCCATCGTGCGTTTTCTAGCCCGGAGGATACACGAGCGGCTGCCCCAGCACGTGGAAATGGAAGACCTGGTTTCGGCCGGTGTAGTGGGACTGATGGACGCCTTTGCCAAGTTCGATCCGGACAAGAAGGTGCAGTTTCGCAGCTACGCGCAATTTCGAATTCGGGGCGCGATCCTAGACAGTTTGCGCACGCTCGACTGGAGTCCGCGTGAGCTGCGCCGCAAGGGAAGAGCGGTCGAAGAAGCGATCCGGGTGGCAACAGCGCGCATGGGCAAGGCTCCCGGAGAAGCGGATGTCGCCGCGGAAATGGGGATGTCGCTCGATGAGTACCAGCAACTGCTGGGCGATTTGAAGGGACTTGAAATCGGCACATTGCACATGGAGCGCAACGAAGACTCCGGCGAAGAGGAACTTGCCTATGTGCCGGGCAGGCCGGACGAGGATCCTCTGTTTCGCTGCCTGCGAGGAGAGTTGCAGCAGAGGCTTGCCGATGCGATTGCGCATTTGCCCGAACGCGAGCGGCTGGTGATGACCCTCTACTACTTCGAAGAGATGACGATGCGCGAGATTGGCCTGGCCCTGGGCGTGGTGGAGTCCCGAGTCTCACAGGTGCATGCCTCAGCGGTGGTACATCTCCGATCGGCATTGAAAGACCTTGCGGCGAAAGGCCAGTTTCGACCCGGCGGAGCCAGGGTGCAGCGGCGGACCTCCGGGCGCGGAGGGGAACGCTGATGGAAAAGAACCTGAAGCAGGATGAGATCGATGCACTCTTTCAGGCAGCGCGCACACCGGAGAAGGAGGGCGCAAAGCCGGAGACACGATCGAAAGTCGTGCCGTACAGCTACTCCTCCGCGGGACAGATATCGAATGAGCAGTTACGCGCCATCAGCATGCTCAACGATTTATTCGCGCGCAACCTGACCCACAACCTGTCCGCGTGGCTACGCACCAAGTTTCAAGTCAACCTGGTCTCGGCCGAACAGATTGCGTTCAACGAATTTTTGCAACGCATCCCCGAGATCAGCTACGTGTCCTCGGTGCGCCTGGAACCGCTGGGAGCGCTCTCCGTTCTGCAATTGGACCTGGCCCTGGCGCCGCCGATCATCGATTTACTGCTGGGAGGCGACGGCCGGGACGGGCCGATGCGCGAGCTGACCGACATTGAAGAGTCGATCGTGGGCAGCGTGGTGGAGATTGTGTGCCGCGAACTGACGGCGGCATGGCAGCCAGTGGGACTGATCTTCAATTTTGAACGCCGCCAGATGCAGACCCAGGCGGCGCGCATCATGTCGGTCAACGAGAAGACGCTCTGCCTGAGTTTTGAGATTCGCATGCCCCACAGTTCGGGATTGCTGAACCTAGCGTTTCCCGCGGTGGTGGCGAATACCATTCTGCGCCGCCTGACGTCGGACTGGGGGCGCCGGCGGAGGCATGCACCGGAGGCTCTGGCGCGTGTAGAAGCCCTGGCGCGGCGTATCCGTTTTGGCGGCGCGTTGCAACTGCCGCCGGTACGGCTGGCGGCGCGCTCGATTGAGACCCTGGAGCCGGGGACTGTATTGCGGCTAGATCTGTCGGCTAGCACGTTGGCCGAGTGGCGGGTGGGCGGCCAGTGTGTAGCCGCGGCTGAGGCAATCCGGCAGGGCGCGCACCGCGCGGCGCGGATCGAGAGCCCGGCGATGGAGGTCACGCCATGAACGGCTATGGCGATTGCTGGACTGCAGTGGCTTCGGCGCTGTTCTCGCAGGCGCTGGCCCGCGAACCGGAGCTAATAGAAACGACGCCGCAACCGAGGACGGAGGCAACATTCGGTTTCGCCACTACGCTTTCGGGGCAAGAGGAAGGCCGCTTTTCCGTGGTCCTGGAACCGGGAATTTTGGAGACACCTTATTTAGGCGAAGGCGTGGACCAAAAGGCGGGATGGGGCGAACTGATGCGCGAAGTGGCCGAGGCGGCGGTTGGAGAGCTGCTGGCCAAAACCGGGCGGAAGTGTCGTGTGGAGCGATTCGAGGAGATTGCGGGCCTGCGTACCGTGTCGCGCGCTTTTCAGTTGAAATCCGACAGCGTATCGTGGGCCATCCTGGTTAGCGACGAAACGCGGCTGAAGGACGCGGAGACGCAAAAGCCACCAAGAGTGGCAGGGAATCGCGCGCCGGAAGAGTCCGCCGCGCCGCAAACCCAGGCCGCAGAGGGACAGGGAATCAGTCCCGGCGTGGGCCCGGGAGTGGAGTTGCTGCTGGATGTGGAGCTGGAGGCCACGCTGCGCTTTGGCTGTCGCGAGCTTCCCTTGAGCGAAATCCTCGACCTGGGGCCGGGCGACGTGGTGGAGCTGGACCGGCATGTGGCCGATCCCGTGGACCTGATTGTTGGAGACAAGATTGTGGCGCGGGGTGAGGTGGTGCTGGTGAACGGAAACTTTGGCCTGCGCGTGACCGAAGTGGCCGAGCCGCGTAAACGCCTGGAGAGCATTCGATGCCTCTTTTAGAGCGCTGGAGGAATATTCCGGAGAGGCGCACGGAGGCGCAGGCCGCCGGGGTCGATGCCTCCGGGGCAGCCGACGGCCTGGCGCGAGGAACACGTTCGGTTCGAAGACGCAACCGGCTGGGACTTTTTGAAACCTGCGCCAATCCGGCATGCAATTCGGGATGGCTGCATTTGTGGCGGAGCCGGGCGGTTCCAGTGTTTGAAGAGGGATGGACCTGTTCGGCCGAGTGCACGCGGGAACGCATGGCCGCGGCAGTGGCGCGCGAAATGGAGGGGCGGTACGGCGGGCGCGCTCCCCACCACCACCGGATTCCGCTGGGCCTGCTGATGCTGGAGCAGGGCTGGATCACGCAGGGTCAATTGCGACGTGCGCTCGAAGCGCAAAAATCGGCGGGAGCGCGGCGTCTTGGAGATTGGCTCCTCGATCAGGAAGCGGTCTCGGAAGAGAGGATCACGCGGGCGCTAGGCCTGCAGTGGAGTTGTCCTGTGTTGCCGCTGGAGCTTCACGACCCGGCGGCGTTGACCGGGGTGATGCCGCGCCTGTTTGTAGATGCGTTTGGCGCGCTGCCGTTCCGAGGGGCCGCGGGACGCGTTGTGTACCTGGGGCATGAGGAGGCTCCGGACCCGGTGCTGGCACTGGCCGTGGAGCGCATGACAGGCTTGCGGGTGGAGAGCGGGTTGGTGCAGGGATCACGCTTCAGAGAAGCGCACGCCCGCATGCTGGAAGCGAAGTTTCCCGCGGTTGATCTGGTGGAAGCCGTTTCGCAGGCGGCCGCATGCTATGTGCTGGCGCGAGCGGTGGAGCGAGCCCGGTGTGCCGAAGCGCGGCTGGTGCGGGTGCACGATTGCCTCTGGCTGCGCACGTGGAAGCGAGTTCCGGGAGAAGGCCTGCCGCGGCCGGACGCAATCGAGGACGTGGTCTGTTCGATTGGCGGGATTCAGGCGACCTGAGACCCGGGCTTGCAGGGGAGCCGGAACAGAGCCGACTCAAGAAATGCGGGGGAAAGCCGATAAGGGGAACAGCAGAGGAGCTCGGGCATGAGTGAAGTGCGAACCCTGATCGTTGACGATTCCTCGGTCATGCGCAAGATTGTGGAGCGCTCGCTGCGCCAGGCGGGCCTCGATCCGCTCACGGTGCTGGAGGCGGCAAGCGGAACCGAGGGGTTGGAGGTATTGAAGACACAGCAAGTCGATTTGATTCTCTCCGACATCAATATGCCGTCAATGGACGGGCTGGAGTTTCTGCGCCAGATTCGGTCGCAGAACCTCGCTCCGGGTGTGCCGGTGGTGATGATTACGACCGAGTCGAGCGAAGAGCATGTGAAACAGGCGATTCAGGCGGGAGCGCAGGGCTATATCCGTAAGCCGTTCACGGCGGAGCAGGTGAAGGAGCGGGTTCTGCCGTTGGTGCACGCGGCATAAGAGAGAGGGGCCGGCACATGCTGCTGAACGGAGTGAGACGAGCTGCGATCGCGAACAAGGGCGAAGACGGCGGGAAGGAAAGGGAGCGGGCGATGGCGCTGTCTTTGCGGGGTTCTCTGGAACAGGTTACCGATCCGGCCAACCTGGATGAGAGTGTGAATGAAGTATTCACCATGATGCTGGGTGCGGCATGCACCCGGGACAAGGGGCGGCTTGAGTTTGAGGCCGAGTCAGTGACAGCGGTCGTGGGTTTTGGCGGATTGCTGAGCGGGGCCTGCGTGTTTCGCTGCGGGGCGCACGACGCCATGAAAGTAGCGGCTCTGATGACGGGGATGGAGTTCACGGAGATAGATGACACGGTGAAAGACGGGATCGGCGAGATCTGCAATATGCTGGCGGGCGCGTGGAAGGGCAAGGTGCCCAATCTTGCGGCCAACTGCGGGCTGTCGGTGCCGGCCGTGATCAGCGGCCACGACTATAACCTGCACGTGCAGGCGCCGGAGTTTCAGTTGAATCACGTCTATCGGGCGGAAGGGTTCCGTTTCTCGGTGATGATTGTGTGCGACGGCATTCAGTAGACCCCTGGCGCGCCGCAGCGTTGAAGCGCCTGGATAGGCGGGAGCGGGTAGCCGGTAGGTGCAGGTGTAAATCAGCAATAAGGCACAGGTGGGATCGCAGCACGCGGTCGCTGAATCCGGAGCCGCGGCAATCGGGTCGTGTGGAACGGGGTCTTCGCGCGGCGACTTGTCGGACCACGAGGGCAGAGCAGGTAATCGAGTTCGCGTACTCACGTTTTGAATTCGCATCTCTAATTTCTTCTAATCCACGTTGCCCCCCTTCGGTCCTCGATCTGCAAGAGTCCTCTGTGCAGGAGGACAGACAGAGATGGACAGCGGATACTATGCGGCGATGACCGGCCTGGTGGCGCGCAGTCAGGCATTGGACACCGCCGCCGCCAATCTTGCCAATGCGCAGACGCCGGGCTATCGCGCGGAGCGGGAGTTTTTTCGCTCGGTGTTGCTGGGCCCCGATGCCCAGGATTCGCAACTCGGTCAAACGGTGAACAACTATGGGCTGCTGGGGGGCGACCGCCTGAATCTCGGCCAGGGTGCTCTCGAGCAGACCGGCAATCCTCTGGATCTGGCGATTGAGGGGCTGGGTTTCTTTGCCGTACAGACCACCAACGGCGTGCGTTACACGCGCGACGGAAGTTTTCAACGCTCACAAAGGGGACTGTTAGTGACGGCTACCGGAGAGCCGGTGCTTTCATCGGCGGGTCAGCCGGTGCCGGTGCCACCGGGCGAGGTTTCCGTTGGGGCGGACGGCGTGCTTTCGGTCGCAGGCGGCGCAGTGGCGACGGTAGGCGTCTTCGACTTTCCGGCGGGCACCCAGTTGAAGGCGGAGGGTGCCAATCGGTACACCGTGCCGGACGGCATGACACCCACGGCTGCGAAGGACGCAGCCGTGCATCAGGGAGCGCTCGAAGCGGCCAATGAAGACGTGATACAGGGAACGATGAATCTGATCCTGATGCAGCGCCAGGCCGAGATGATGCAAAGGGCTCTGACCGTGTTCCACACCGAGTTCAACAAGTTTGCGTCCGAGGATCTGCCGAGGGTGTAGGGGCAAAACTCGCGTCCGAAAAAAGGAGAAGCATGATTCGAGCACTGTATACGGCGGCCAGCGGCATGAGCGCGCAACAGATGAATCTGGATACAATCGCCAACAATCTGGCGAACTCTTCGACCACCGGATTCAGGCAATTGCGGCTGCAGTTTCAGGACATGGTCTATCAGAACCTGGTGACGCCCGGCGCGGCGCAGAGCCAGTCGACGGTGTCGGCTGGATTACAAGTCGGGCTAGGCACCAAGTCGGCGGCGACCGAAGTGATCAACACACAGGGTTCGCTGAATGAGACCGACAATCCGCTGGATGTGGCGATTCAAGGGTCGGGATTTTTTCAGGTGCAGCGGCCCGATGGAACCATTGCTTATACGCGCGCAGGACAGTTTCACCTCAATAACCAGGGAACGATGGTGACCACCGACGGCGATCCAATTATTCCCACAATTACCATTCCTCCCAATGCGACCGCAGTGACGATCACACAATACGGCATGGTGAACGCGACGCTGCCCGGGCAGCAGAATCCTTCGCAACTGGGGCAGATACAGTTGGCCACATTTCCCAACCCCGGTGGCCTGGATAACATGGGCGCGAATTTGCTGCAGGCGACGCTCAGTTCCGGCGATCCGGTGCTGGGCAATCCTGGCGGGACGGAGGGCTTGGGAACGTTGCAGCAGGGCTATCTTGAAAACTCGAATGTGGATGTGGTGACAGAGTTTGTGCAGATGGTGCTGGCGCAGCGGGCCTACGAATCGAATTCAAAAGTCATCAAGGCTGCGGATGACATGTACTCGCAGGTTAATAACATGACGCGTTAAGCGGTTAGATGGAACGGGTGAATTGCGATGGGGCTGCGAAATCAAGCGAAGGGGATGGCGCGCACTTTGATTGCGGTGGCCGCCTTGGCGAGCACAGTGCTGATCGTTGCGCAGAGCGCGCCTCCGCACCCCGCTTTGCCGGCGGCGAGGCCGCGGGCAATTCGGGCGATCGACGATCCGAGCACGCAAACGCACTGGCTGCTGGTGCGCATTGCGGGGAGTCGCGGAGGCCCGGGGCAGTTGGTGCTTGCGATGGGACGAGATGACCGGAGCGTGACGAGGGATCGGAGGCCTGATCAGGCGCAGGGGATTGCCGCGCCGCGGTCGGTGGTGATTCGGGGTGGCGATCGACTGATCGTGGAAGAAACTACGTCGGTTGCGGAGACGCGAATGGAAGCCATCGCACTGGGACCGGCCGCCGTGGGAGGAATGCTGCAGGCGAGGCTGACGGCAGGTGGCAAGGCAGTCAAGGTGATTGCGGTGGGGACAGGAAGGGCCGTTCTCGCACCCATCGTTGAGGTGCAGCCGTGAGCGCGCGTCGAAGTTGTATCCTGGCGGGCATTCTCTGTGCAGGATTGGCGATCAGCGTTGCGGCACCGGCGAAGAAGAAAGCCGCAGCGTCCGAGAAGGCGACACCGCCCGAGGTGGCATTGCGCGCCTACATCGAGCGAGTCCACGCACAGCAGGCAGCAGAGGTAAAGACGGCGGGATCGATCTGGAGCCCCGAGGGCCGGTTGGTGAGGCTGGGCACAGATGCCAAGGCAGCGCATGTGCACGACGTGGTTTCGATTGTGGTGAGCGAGAGCCTGGCAGCCTCGACCGATGGACAGGTGAAAAACACGCGAGCCTCGAATGCGAGTTCGAGTCTGACGTCGCTGTTTGGTGCGCTGAAGGCTTCGAACGCATTGCAGAACCTGGTGGGACAGACGTCCTCGTCCGGCCTGACGGCGCAGGGGCAGAGCACCACCAATTCTAGCCTGGCTACGACCTTTGGGGCGGAAGTGATGGACGTGCTGCCTAACGGAATGCTGGTGGTGCAGGCGACGCGACAACTGACGTTTTCGCAGCAGACACAGGTGATCAAACTGCGAGGGCTGGTGCGCCCGGAAGACGTGAGCGCGCAGAACCAGGTGCAGTCGACGGCCATGACGGACCTTGAACTCGAGGTGGCGGGCAAAGGGATTGTGAACGATTCAACCTATCGGCAGAACCCGCTGGTGCGGCTGCTGGAGAAGCTGATCATTTTTTAAGGCGCTTGATGTGTCAAGAGATTCAAAAAGCAAAGAACCACGGAATCGGGCCAAGATGTTTTCGAAGAAAACTAGTCGCGAAGATACAAACGCCGGGATTCTCTTCTGGATGCTTCTGTTGCTGGGGGCGTTGATTTGCCTGGCTGTGCCGAGACTGGCTGCGGAAGCGCCGGGGCAATTGGCGCGGGTGAAGGATGTTGCAACGATCGAGGGCATCCGCGACAACCAGTTGGTGGGTTACGGGCTGATTGTAGGACTGCATGGAACTGGTGACAGTTCGCAGACCGTGTTTCCGGCGCAAACACTTATTTCAGCACTGGAACGGATGGGCATTACGGTTCCCCAGACGGGCGCGAACAGCGCCAGCAATATGCAGGTGAAGAATATGGCGGCGGTGTTTGTGGTGGCGACATTGCCGCCCTTCAGCCGGCCGGGCTATCGCATCGACATTACGGTTTCTTCCGCGGGCGATGCGCGTTCGCTTGAGGGGGGCATTCTGCTGATGACGCCCCTCTACGGGCCGGATGGACAGATCTATGCGCAAGCGCAGGGTGCCCTGGTTTTGGGCGGTTACCTAGCAACGGGAGGTGGCAACAGCAAGCAGGTCAATCATCCGACAGTGGCGCGGGTGCCGGGCGGCGCTTTGGTAGAGCGGCCTGTACCTTTCGACTTGAAGGATATGCGGGTGGTGAGCGTGCTCCTGAATGACGCGGACTTTCACACCGCGGAGCGAATGGCAACGGCAATCGACAAAATGCTGGGGGCGGCACGCGCTCACGTGGTCGACAGCCGTCGGGTGGAGATTGCCGCCGAACCGAATGAGGACGTGGCGGCCCTGCTGGATAAGGTTGAAGGCGTAGAGGTGGAGATTTTCCCCAGGGCGCGGGTGGTGGTTAATGAGCGTACGGGCACGGTGGTGATCGGAGGAACAGTGCGTCTGCAGCCGGTCTCGATTTTGCACGGAGGGTTGGCAGTGAATGTGATTACAACGACACAGGTGTTGCAACCGGGGCCACTGTCCGCGGGGACGACACAGGTGGTGCAGCAAACGAGCATGCAGGCGCAGGACAAGCCGGTGAACCGCATCGATCTGAAAGAGGGTGCAACGGTGGAAGATCTGGTGCAGGAATTGCAGCGGACGGGAGCGGGTGCGCGCGATGTGATTTCGATACTGCAGGCCATGAAGGAAGCCGGGGCGCTCGAAGCCGAAGTGGAGGTGTTGTAATGCACGGGATACATGGGCCGCTGACAGGAGTGGGGAACGCGTCGCAAAGTGGGCCGCAGCCGCGCCTGGTGCGGGCCGCGCATGAGTTCGAAGCGCAGATGATGAAGGAACTGTTGAAGCCTCTTGCGGGGGGCGACGCCGACCAGGACGAGGGCGCTGGTTCGGGCGAAGCCCTGGGTCAGTTTGCCGTCGAGTCGCTGGGGAAGGCACTGAGTGAGCGCGGCGGCCTGGGAATCGCAAACAGCATTGTGGACAGTCTTTCCCAGAGAGGCACAGGTTCCGGTTCGGCAAAGGTAACCCGGAAGGAACACGGAGATACCGTGCTGAGGAAGATTGAATGACTACAGTGATTAGAGGGAGAGCCGATAAGCGCGGTAAGGAGAGAGGTAAATGGATATTCGCAACAGCGTAGATGGACTGAAGACTTTGCTGGGGGTGCCATCGACGGCTCCTGCCAAGACCCAACCGGCAAAACAGGACGGGACCTCGAGCACCAGTGGACTGGCCGGCGACCATACCACGCTGAGCAGCGCGGGCGCCGAGGTGGCGCAGGCGAGTACTGAATCCGATGTGCGTATGGAAAAGGTCGCTGCAGTGCAGTCGGCACTGGCGGCGGGCAACTACAGTGTTCCCGCATCGGCGGTTGCAGGCAAGATGATCGATTCGATGTTGGGCGGTGGGCCGACGTCGGGTTCGGGCCGGTAAAAAGTTCGGCGAACTATGTAGAGAGGGAGCATGGCACAGGATACTGCAAGGGCAGTGCGTCCCGAGTTGAGGGATTTGGTGCGTGAAGCTTCGCGCGCGTTGTCCCTTCTGGATGCCGATGGGCTGGAAACGCTGGCCATGTCGTGCCGGGCACTGAACCGGACGAGGGAGGAAGCTGAGGCGGCGAAGAGCGTTGTTGGGGTACGGGAGGCGCGTGCGGCCACGGTAGAGATGGCACAGTTTGGGCGTGTGCTCGAGGCGACGCGCGCGAATTTGCGAGTGATGCGCCGATTGCGGGAGGTGCGCCTGGGCAGTCTGGAATATGCGCCCCAGCCGGTGGAAAAGGAAATCTGACGGGATCGGATATGGGGACCATCAACTCAGCGTTCGGAACGATCAGCTCGGCTCTCGATGCCGACCAGGCGGCGCTGAGCATTGTGGCCAACAATGTAGCCAACGCGAGCACCCCGGGTTATACCCGGGAAGTACCGAACTGGCATGAGAACGCGCCGGTCGAGATTAACAGCGCTTCCTACGGAACCGGAGTTACGGAGACGGGCCCGACGTCGGTGCGGGATCGCGTTCTGCAGGAGCGCCTGGTGCAACAAGAGCAACTTGCATCCGCTTCCGGCTCGCGGCTCACTGCGTTGAATTCGCTGCAGGCGCTTTTCACGCCAGATTCCGGCTCGTCCGGATCAACGGCCGGGGACATCGGCAGCGATATCACGAATTTCTTCGATTCCTTCTCGTCGCTGGCGAATAGTGGAACTCCCACCAATAATGCGCTGCGGCAACAGGTGCTCTCGACCGCGTCGACGTTGGCGGGGGACATTTCGAATGCGGCGGCGGGATTGAACTCGCAGAGATCGGCGCTCGACCAGGAGTCGGCGGGCATCACCAGCCAGGTGAACGCGCTGACCGGCGCGATCGCGCAATTGAATCAGCAGATTCAGTCGGGGTCGCCGAGCGGGGATGCGGGCACTCTGGAAGACCAGAGGCAGCAGGATATCTCGCAGTTATCGCAACTGATCGGCATCAACCAGGTGCCGACGGAGAATAACGGGCTGTCGATTACGACGACCTCGGGGCAGTTGCTGGTATCCGAGGCGACGAGCTTTCAGATGACTAACGGCCTGAAGGGCGGGGTCACCGATTTCTTTGTGGGCGGGGCGGATGTGACGTCGTCTCTCACCGGCGGGGGCGGACAACTGGGTGGATTGCTGACCGCGCGAGACCAGGATATTCCCACTGCGCTGACGGCGCTGGATCAGATCGCCTACGGTATTTCAACCGCCGTTAATGCGCAGAATGATTCGGGAGCGGATCTGTCGGGCGACACC
>Ga0265342_10001604_pt1 | contig 20865 bp, 17 predicted proteins | sample 4CB327metaG_FD_203125 | JGI IMG/M metagenome (GOLD analysis project Ga0265342, IMG submission 203125) | Rhizosphere microbial communities from Carex aquatilis grown in University of Washington, Seatle, WA, United States - 4-CB3-27 metaG | ecosystem: Host-associated > Plants > Roots >... | reverse complement strand
GATCTGAAGATCGCCGCGATCAATCTCAGGAATCGGCAGCCGCCTCCTCCCGCGGAGTCGGGACGCGCGGCGTTCGTCGGCGCGGCCGCGTGCGTGAAGTGTCACGCGCCCGCCGTCGCTTTCTGGAGGAAGACCGTGCACGCGTCGGCCTGGAAGACGCTCGTCGGCGGAAAACAGGCCGACTACAAGTGCATCGGCTGCCACCTGACCGGCTACGGGCAGGTCGGCGGTTCGGCGCTGGGCTTCACCAAAGGCCTCGAAGCGGTGCAGTGCGAGAACTGCCACGGCCCGGCGTCGGTGCACGTCGCCGAGGAGGGATTGGAAGAGCCGAGCGCCTTGCACCGCGCCGTTCCCGAGACGACGTGCCTCGGCTGCCACAACGAGAAGCACTCGGACACGTTTCAATATCAACCCTACCTGCGTGACGTGCTCGGTCCCGGCCACGCCGCCGAGGCGCGCAAGAAGCTGGGCGAAGGGCCAACCGGCCACGAGCTGCGCGCGGCGGCGGTGGCCAGGGCGAAGCGCGCGGGCGGGGCCGCGCCGCTGTAGCGGGGCTCAGACGCCGACGGTCGACGCGCCCGAGAGCAGCTGGTCCAGCAGGTCGGGCTCGATGTTGCCGCCCGAGATCACGACAACGGTGCGGCGTCCGCGCACGGCGCTCGCGTCCTCGAGCAGCGCCGCCAGCGCGGTCGCGGCGGACGCCTCGCACAGGATGCCCAGCGTGCGATACGCGTAGACGATCGCGCGCCGGATCGCGAGCTCGCTGACCAGCGCGATGTCGGGGAAGTAGTCGCGCGCCATCGCGAAGGTGCGCTCGCTGACCGCGCCTTCCAATCCCTCGGCCAGCGTCGGCCCGCCGGAGTAGGACGTGTACGCGCGGCCCTCGTCGAGCGAGCGGCGCATCGCGCAGTTGGCCTCGGGCGACACGCCCAGGATCTGGATCCCGCGCGGCACGACCTCGACACCGATGCCGCCGGCCAACCCGCCACCGCCGACCGGCACGACGATCGACTGCACGTCGGGGAGCTGCGCCAGGATCTCGCGCGCGAGCAGGCCTCCGTTGCCGGCGATCACGTGATCGTCGTCGAAGGCCGACACGAACACCAGCCCGGGATCGGCGTCTGCTCGCCGGCGCGCTTCAGCCTCCGCCTCGTCGTACGTCGCGCCGGCGACCTCGACCTCGGCGCCGAGCGCGGCGATGCCGGCGCGTTTGATCTCGGGCGCCTGCGCGGACACCAGCACCGTCGCCTGCACGCCGAAGGCCTTCGCCGCGAACGCCACGCCCAGGCCGTGGTTCCCGGCCGAAGCCGCGATGACCCGCTTGGGGGCGACATCTTCGAGCGCCAGCGCCGCCAGCCGAGCCGCGGCGCCGCGCACCTTGAAGGATCCCGTGCGCTGCAGGTTCTCGAGCTTGAGCCAGACGTCGGCGCCGGTGCGCCGCCCCAGCGCCGCGGCCGGCACCAGCGGCGTCACGCGTGTCAGACGGCGGACGCGCTCGCCCACCGCTCCACCGGTGACCTGACGCCAGATTTCGGGATCGAACATGCGCATGAATCGGAGGCGAACCTATCACGGGCGATGACGCCGAGGGCTGGGCGCGGTAAACCCGAGTCATGTCTGCTGGCAACATCGACGTGACCCTGGACCGTCTGGTCAGGGGGGGGCAGGTGCGCGTCGAGAACGCCGGGCGCGTCGAGTTTCTGTGGGACGAGATCCGCCGCCTGAAGCGCGACAAGCGCGCGTACATTCCGGCGCACAACTACCAGGTGCCCGAGGTGCAGGCGATCGCCGACACCGTCGGTGATTCGTTCGAGCTGGCGGTTCGCGCGCGCGACATCGACGCCGACCGCGTGATCTTTTGCGGCGTGCGCTTCATGGCCGAGGGCTGCCACACGCTGGCGCCGCACCGGCCGGTGTATCTGCCGAGCCTGGACGCGCTCTGCTCGCTGGCCGAGGTCGACGCCGACGACGTCGCCGAGCGGCAAGAGTTCCTGCGATCGATCGGGCGGCGCTTCGCGACGATGACCTACGTCAACACCTACGCCGACGTGAAGGCGCTGTCGGACACCTGCTGCACCAGCTCGAACGCGCCGCGCATCGCCGATCGGCTCGGCGTGCCCGACATTCTCTTCGTGCCGGATCAGAACCTGGCGTACCAGGTCGCGATCAAGACCCGGCGACTCTATCTACCGCCGCCGGATCCGCACCGGTTTCATCCCAGGGAGTACGGCGAGATGATCGAGCCGCTCATCCGAGAGGGCGAGCGGCAGGGACTGGCTGGCAACGTCTTCGCATGGGAGGGCGCGTGCCACGTGCACCACGAGATGTCGGTCGAGGACATCGTCGACATTCGGCGGCGCGATCCCGAGGCGGTCGTGATCGTGCACGGCGAGGTGCGGCCCGAGCTGCAGCGCGCCGCCGACGCGGTGCTGTCGACGGCGCAGATGGTGAAGTACGTCGAGGCGCATCCCGAGAAGCAGCGGTTCGCCATCCTGACCGAGTGCGGGCTCGTGGTGCGGCTCGAGCTCGAGCACCCGGAGAAGCAGTTCTACAAGCCGTGCCGCGTCTGCCGGTACATGAAGGCCACGGATCTAGAGAACGTCTACGAAACCTTGCGCGACGAGCCGGCCGAGCGGCTCATCACCGTACCGGCGAACGTGCGCGAGGGCGCGGCGCGCGCGATGTTGAAAATGATCGAGCTGGCCAGCGGCTAGAAGAACGGCTAGCGGGCGGCCAGCAGCCCGCCCACCTAGACGATCGTCGCCGCCAGATCGTACTCCGCCGAGTGCGTCACGCGCGCGCGCACCAGCGTACCCGCCACCGGCGCGGCGCCGTCACCGGCCGATTCGGGCAGCGACAAATAGACCTGGCCGTCGATCTCGGGCGCCTGGCCCTCGTGGCGGCCCATGAGCAGATACTCCGACTCGTCGGACGCCCCTTCGACCAGCACTTCGATCTCCTGGCCGCGCAGCTTGCGCAGCTTGCGCTTCGAGATGTCGCGCTGGATGCGCAGCAGCTCGCGCCGGCGCGCATCGATCTCCTTCTGCGGCAGCCGCCCCGGCAGCAACGCGGCGACCGTCCCCTCCTCCTTCGAATAGTTGAACACGCCCACGCGATCCAGCTCCGCCTCGCGCACGAAGTCGCACAGGCGCGTGAACGCCTCCTCGGTCTCGCCGGGGTGGCCGACGATGAACGTCGTGCGCAGCGTCGCGCCCGGCACGCGCTCGCGCACGCGCGCGCACAGCTCGCGCACCGCTCGCTCGCCGTACCCGCGGCGCATCGACTTCAAGACGCCGCTGTCGATGTGCTGCACCGGCACGTCCAGGTACTTCGCGACGCGCGGCTCGCGCGCCATGACGTCGAGCAGTCCGTCGGTGCACGCGCTCGGATAAGCGTAGTGCAGCCGGATCCAGCGCAGCCCCTCGACGCGCGCCAGCTGGGCCAGCAACGACTCCAGCGTCGGCGCGCCCGGTTCGCGCGCGCCGGGCAAGTCGGTGGCGTACGTCGTCAGGTCCTGCGCCACGAGGCAGATCTCCTTGGTGCCGGCCGCCGCCAGCGCCTCGGCCTCTCGCACCACCGACTCGGGCAGCCGGCTGCGCTGCGGACCGCGCAGCTTGGGGATGATGCAGAACGCGCACGGCCGATCGCAACCCTCGGCGATCTTCACGTACGCCGTGTGGGTCGCCATCGACGGGCGGCGCGGCGCGAGATCGTCGTAGAGAAAGCGCGGCGTCTCGGCGACGTGCACCCGCTCGGCGCGGCCAGCGATCGCGCCCGCGATGTCGCCGACCTCGTCGGTGCCGATGAAGTGATCGACCTCGGGCATCTCGTCGGCCAGCTCGCGCGGGTAACGCTGCGACAGGCAGCCGGCGACCACGAGCCGCTTGCACGTGCCGGCCTCTTTGTGGCGCGCCATCTCGAGGATCGCATCGATCGATTCCTGCTTCGCCTCTCCGATGAAGCCGCAGGTATTGACCACGATCACTTCGGCCTCCTCGGGCGCCGCGACCAGCGTGTGGCCTGCACCGGTGGTGTGGCCGAGCATGACCTCGGTATCGACGCGGTTCTTGGGACAGCCGAGTGAGACGAAATGGACGTTCATGCGAGAAACGCGCGAGTCTAGTCCAGAATTGCCGCCCCGGCGAAGCGGTTCGGGAAAAAGGCACGCGGCGCGGCTTACGCTCCCGCTCGAGCTCAGGGGAACGTCAGCACGTTCTTCTCGCCATATTCGGCGATCAGATCGGCGATGTGGTGACGCACGGTCTCGCGGCGCGAGACCACGGCGCGGATCTCCTCGGCGGTGAGAACCTCGTCACCGTATCCACGCCCTGCCCCTCCCCCGTTGCCGCCCATCAGCCGCTCCAGCGTCGGGACGTCGATGCGGTCCAGGGCCTCGTAAAGTGCGCGCGAGAACCGCTGCGCCTTGAACAGCTCCTGGCGGCTACGTTCCTTGCCGTCGACCCCGATGAAGAACGACATGGTGTTGTCCATGAAGAACAGCTGCTCACCGTCGGGCGACATCTTCATGTTCCCGCCCGAGTAGCGGTCGGGGTTGGCGGTCAGGAAGTCGAACACCGTGAGGTCGGAGAGCTGCGCGGCCATCTCCCTCTGCTCCATCGGGATCGACTCACCCTGCGTGAGCCAGTCTTGAGCGTCTTGACGCCCCGGCGCCACGTCGAAGCCGGAGTCGCGGATCACCGGGATCCAGTAGGACGCCGCCCCGACGGTGCGGCCCTGGTCGTCGAACACCGCTTCGGCGCGGATGCGCGGCAGCGACGGCTCGCTGTCGGGGTGCAGGTGCGCGAGCAGCTCGTCGCGGGTCACGGCGCGGGGCGCGGCCGGCGGCACCGCGTTCAGGCCGAGCAGCCGGTTCAGGCGATAAGCCGCGACCTCCTTGCGGGGCATGGTTTGCAGGTTCGTCTGGATCGGCTTCCAGGCCGCGCGCGAGCCGTCGGCGAAATCGATCCGGAATGACAGCGACGATCCGCCGTGATTGAGCTTGAAGCGCACGATCGGCTGCGTGCGCACGCGCTCGAGCAGCAGCTCGTCGGACATGCCCAGGAACGTGCCCGCCGACTCCAGCGCGACCCGCAGGTCGGGCAGGTTCGAGAGCTCGCCGCGCGTGCGCAGCGCACGCGGCGGCTCCGACGCCAGCGCCGCCGCCGCCGCGCCGCCATGGCGCCACGCCGCGCGCACCCGGCTGACACCGGCGGCGCCGGCGAACCCGACACCCGTCAGGAGCGCCGCCCCCAGCGTCGCCTCGACGACGATGTAGCCACCCAGCCGCACGCGTCGATTTTATACGTCCCCGGCGGCGGCGGCGAGAGCCGACCGGCGGAGTCCCCGATTGTGCACGGCGCCCGAGCGTGGAAAGATTGCTGGTCTTCGTCATCCCCTCGGGGTCGTCCTCTCGCGGAGAAGAACCGATGTCCAGCAGCCCCGCGTTCGTCTGCTCCATGTGTCGAAAGCCGATCGCCGTCGGCGGTAAGGTCATCCGTTGCGCCGTGAGCACCTGCAACACCGGTCGGGTCAAGCTGGTCTTCTGCTCGCCCGGCTGCTGGGACAGCCACCTGCCGAACGCGCGCCACCGCTCGGCGTACTTCGTCGAAGAGATCGCGCGCCGCGAGTGAGCGCCGTGCGCGAGCGCCGTGCGCGAGCGCCGTGCGTGAGCGCCGTGCGCGATCAGGGGCGAGCCGGCGCGGCGAGCGCAGCGGCGAACGCGGACGCCAGCTCGCGCCTGCTGGTGAGGCCGATGAACATCTTGCGCACGGCGCCTTCGCGATCGATCAGCACCATCTGCGGTAGCGCGCGGATCTTGTAGAGCGTGTTGGCCGTCCCGTCGTCGAGCACGATCGGGTACGGCGCCGGGCGCTCGACCAGGAAGGCGCGAATGTCGTCGACGGTGCTCTGCGGACCATCGGAGTTCACGCCGACGAATTCGACCCCGCGCGGAGCCCACTCCTGATGAAGATCGTGCAGGACCGGAATCATCTGAACGCAGGGCGGACACCAGGTCGCCCAGAAGTCGAGCAGCACCACCTTGCCCCGCAGCGAGCTCAACGCCAGACGCCCGGGGGTGTTGTCGACGCGTGGCAGGTTGAACTCGGGCGCCGCCTCGCCGTGCTCGATGGGTCGGAGCGCGTCGAAATGTCGGCTGGCCCAGACGATGTTGAAGCCAAGCCCGACGCCCAGCAGCCCGAGCACCACGAAGCCAATGGCGCGGGCGCGCCGATCCGACACGGGCGCCCGCGGCGCGCCGTCCGCAGGCGACGCAGGTGCGGCCGCGTCCGGGGGCGCCACGGTCAGGACCGGCGCCGCCGATTCGGGCCCCGGTCCGTCGAGTGGTGGGGTGCCCGGAGCGCTCGCGGCGGCGGCGGCCATATCGCGAGGATCGGGACGCGACCACGCTACGCGGAGCGCCAGAACGAACACCCACGCCGCCCAAACCGCCGCCGGACCGTAGTCGAGAACGATCGACGACCCCGCGCGCGCCGGGTGCCCCGCGACGGCGAACGCCAGGCGTTCGAGAGCGCGCACGACGAAGAACGGAACGAAGCACGCCGAGCCGATCTCCAGATCCAGGTTGGCGTCGCGGCGGCGGCCGCCGAGGATCGTGATCCCCAGCGTCGCGGGGATGATCGCCAGCGCCGCGTCGCGCGCCTCGTTCGAGAAGACGCCGACCACGCGCAGGATGGTCCCCTGCGACGGCTGCGAGAGCCCCAGCACCGCTTCCGCCAGCTGGGGAAAGCGCAGCGCGACCGTTCCGATCGCGACCAGGATCAGTGCGTCGCGAAAGCCGCCGCCTTCGCGGTCGATCCGCTGCAGGGCCGCGCGCGGCGCGACCAAGATCTGGCCCAGACGGCCGGCGAAGCTCAGCGACACGACATTCGATCTAGCACACCAGACGCACGCTCTCGGGTCCGAACCGCTACGAGGCGTTCGGGTTACGCGTCGCCGAGAGCTTGCGCGCGGCGGTCGACAGCGCGTTGGGCACGTTCTTCGAACGCGCGATGTTCTTCAGATCGTCGGGCCGCAGCGTCGGCAGCATCTTCAACGTCAGGGCGAGCGGGCACTTGGGGTTGCCGACCAGGCTCAACTTGACCGGGTAGAGCTTGAGGTACTCCTTGCTGTTGGCGATGTAACGGATCACGTCCTCGGAGACCGCGCGGTTGCCGGCCGCGCGGATCACTTCCCTGTCGGTGATGCCGGGCGAGCGGATCGCCGCCATCGCCACGAGCCGGTTCGAGTCGCGCAGCAACGTCTGCCGGCAGAACGCGTTGCCGAGCGTCGCGAGACGGATCTTCTCGAACAGCTTCAGCTTGCTGAAATCGATCACCGCGACCCTGCGCGCGCGCGCCGGCTGGGCGGGCGCCGCGGCGGCCGCCGCAACGGGCTCGCCCTCGTCATCGGAGTCGGCAGCGGCAGCGGCGTCGGCAGTGGAATCACCCTCGGCCGCGTCCATTCGGCGCGACTCCGCGAGCGCCTCGTCGAACGCCACCGGCGCCGCGGTCGAGCGCGCGGCCGCCTCGATCGGCTCGGCCTTGATCGCGGCGGCGATGTCGTCGAACCCAGGGATGCCGTCGACCCGCACGCCGGCGCGCACGCAGGCCGCGACCGCGCGATTCACCAGCGCCATCGGCGCCTGCGCGTTCGCGAACAGCGCCGCGACGATCGCGGAGTGGCGCAACAGGCGCGCCTCGTCGCGCGCGATGAGCTCGAGATCCGCGCCGACTGCGGTTGCCGCCGCACGCGCGATCGCGTCGTCACCGGTCGCGGGGTCGGCGAGCAGATCAGCGATTGCGCTCATAGATCAACGCCAGCCCGCGCAGCGTCAGCATGTCATCGCACTGCTGGATGGTCTTCGACTCGGCGGCGATCAGCGGCGCCAGGCCGCCCGTGCCGACCACGCGCGGCTGAAAGTCGACCTCGCCCTGGATGCGCGTCACGATCGCGTCGACCAGACCGGCGTAACCGAACACCAGCCCCGACTGGATGCTCGCGACGGTGTTGCGCCCGATGGTGTTCTTGGGGCGCACGATCTCGACGCGCGGAAGCTTGGCGGTGGCGTGATAGAGCGCGTCCGCCGACACCATCAAGCCAGGCGCGATCACGCCGCCCGCGTACTCGCCGCGCGACGTGACGACGTCGAACGTGGTGGCGGTCCCGAAATCGACGACGATCGCGCCCTGCGGCCAGCTCTGGTAGGCCGCGACCGCGTTGACGATGCGGTCGGCGCCGACCTCGCGCGGGTTTTCGTAGAGGATCGGCATGCCCGACTTCGTGCCCGGGCCCACGATCAGCGGCTCGATCCCCAGATGGCGCCGGCACAGCTGCTCCATCGGGAACAGCGCGGGCGGCACCACCGACGACACCGCCGCCGCGTCGACGACCGACAGCGCCAGCCCGCGCAGCCCGAACAGCGTCGCCAGCAGCGCGGCGTACTCGTCGCCGGTGCGCCCGGCGCGCGTTTCGAGGCGCCAGTCGGCGCGCAGCGTCTTTCCCTCGAACAGACCGAGCGCGATGTTGGTGTTGCCGATGTCGATCGCCAGGAGCATGCGGGTTCGGCGAATAGGTTACCATGCGACCGCATGCTCTCTGAGCCCAACCGCCAGCGGCGGGGTTTGGTCCGCACGGTCGCCCTGCTGGCCGGGTTCGCGGTCACGTTGTTCGCGGTGTTCTGGATCGCCGACTACTTCTTCGTCGGCGGGCCGCCGGCGCCCGGCGCCAAGGGCCTCGTGTCGCAGCTCTTTCACTTCGACGCCGAGACGCTGCAAAACGCGCTCGGCAACCTGGCGCAGGTGATCGCCGCGGTGCTGGGCATCGCGATCACCGTCGTGTCGATCGTCGTGCAGCTCGCGGCGACCCGCTACACGTCGCGCGTCGCCGACATGTTCTTCCGCGACCGCACCAACCTGTTCGTGATGGGCTTCTTCGTCGTCGCCTGCATCAACGCCGTGTGGGCCAGCCTGAGCGTCACCCACGACTACGTGCCGCAGGCCACGATCGTGATGACCGTGGTCGTCGCGACGGCAAGCCTGCTGATCCTCATGCCGTACTTCGCCTATGTGTTCGAGTTCCTCGACCCGGAGCGCGTGATCGCGCGCATCGGCCAGCAGGCGTTGCAGAGCGCGCTCGCTTCCAAGGACGCGGTCGACATCGCGCAGCGGCAGTCGGCGGCGGTCGCCAGCCTGGAGCACCTGACCGACATCGCGATCAACGCGCTCGCGCAGAAGGATCGCATCATCGCCGCGGGCGCGATCGCGGCGTTGCGGCGCGCGCTCATCGCGTACCTGCCCGAAAAAAAGAACCTGCCGGCCACCTGGTTCGCCGTCGGCGCCGAGCTGCGCGAGAACCCCGACTTCGTCGCGATGGCCAAGGACTCCGTCGACGATCTCGCCACCGGGCGCATCTGGCTGGAGTGGAAAGCGCTGCGCCAGCTGCGCGAGATCTTCTCCGAGGCGCTGGCGAGCCTGCCCGAGATGGCTCACGTGGTGGCGATCGAGACCCGCTACGCCGGCGAGGCGGCGCTGGAAGGGGGTGAGCGCCACGTGCTGGCGCTGGTCGTGAAGTTCATGAACACCTACCTGCGCGCGGCGCTGAACACGCGCGAGATCCGCAGCGCCTACAACGTGCTCAACCAGTACCGGCAGCTCGCGGAGGCGATGGTGCGCGCCCCTTCGCAAAGCGGCCTCGACGGGGCGGCGCTGATCGAGGTCGGCGGTCACTTCAAGTACTACGCGCAGCTCGCGCGGCGCATGGGCCTCGGCTTCGTCACCGAGACCGCGGCGTACGACCTCGGCGATCTGTGCGAGGCCGCGTTCGACGCCGGCGCCTCCTACCACGACCGCCTGCTCGGCATTCTCCTCGAGATCGACAAGGAGCCCGAGACCGCTGCCGACGAGCGCGCGCTGCGCGGCGTGCGCAAGGCGCAGGTGAAGCTGGCGACGTACTACCTGTCGCGCGGCGCGGAGGCGCGGGCACGCGCGATCTTCAACGACATGGCGCAAGAATCACCGGAGCGCCTGCGATCGATCCGCGATGAGATGCTGTCGATCGCGGCGAAAGACTTCTGGGAGGTCGTCGATCGCGGCACCAACTTCGACTACCTGGACGATGCGCGCAAAGTGCGCCTGCGCGAGTTCTTCGGCTGGTTCGCGCGCCTGGACGCGCCGACCGCGGTCGCCTGAACGCACTTGCCAAGACCGGCGGCGCGCCTCACCATGAGGCGCGATGAGACCGTCGAAGACAGCGTCGAAGAGAGCGTCGAAGAGAGCGTCGAAGACAGAGCACGTGAGCCTGGCCGTGGTGGTCGCCGCAGGAACGCTGTTCGGCGGTGTCGTGTGCGGCGGCGGGCTCAGCTACAAGGTCGAGGATTCCGCGATGGACAGCGTGCCGTCGGCCGACCGGATGGCCGTGTTCGACGCGCGCCGCGACGTCGAGATCGCGCAGGGCGAGCGCCGCACCGCCGATAGCCAGCTCGATGGGCTGGATCGCGATCGCGACATCGCCGACAAGGAACGGCAGCAGGCGCAGCTCGAGGTCGAGAAGGCGGCCGCCGAGCTCGAGGCATCGGTGGCGGCGCGCGACGAGAACCGCCACGCGGCGGCGAACCACGGCAAGGACGTGGCGGATCTCGGCATGAAGGCGGCCGAGGCCAAGCTGGATTGGCTCGCGCAGAAAAAGACCTGGTACAAGGCGAACCGCAGCGCCGCCGACGCGCACCTCGCGGCCGCCGAGGCCAAGGTCGAGCTGGAGAAGGCGCGCGTCGCCAAGCAAAAGGGGATCAAGACCAACGACGACATCGACGTCGGCAAGTTCGAGAGCCAGTCGAAAGGGCGCGACTCCGATTGGCAATCGGCGAAGAAGGACGCGGAATCGGAGCAAAAATCCGCGCAAAAACTCGAAGAGAAGTGGAAAGATCTCGTGAGCCAGCACTCCAAGGCGCAAGGCGGGTGAGCGGCGGGTGACGCCGGGAAGACGCCCGCTTGACGCGGGACCCCAGTCCCGGCATTGGCGCTGGTGATCCCGGGGTAGCTGGTCTAGGCTCAACCTCCGCGACTGCGGGTGAACCCTTGAGCACGAGCGAACGAGAGGCGCTGCTGGCCAAGACGCCGATGCCCGAGGACATCGACGCGGCGGAGCCAGAGCTCGTCCCACACCCGGAGATCCCGCGCATCCTGGTCGTCGACGACGAGAAGGTGATTCGCGAGATCCTCTCGGACTTCCTCAACATGGAAGGCTACGTCGTCCACACGGTCGAGGACGGCGTCGAGGCGCTCAAGGAGCTGCACCGCCGCAGCTACAACCTGGTGATCTCGGATCTGAAGATGCCCAACATGGGCGGCCTCGAGCTGATTCAGAAGATCACCGAGGAGAGCATCCCGGTCCTCACGGTGATCATGACCGGCTTCGGCACCGTCGAGACCGCGATCGAGGCGATGAAGCGCGGCGCCTACGACTACATCCTGAAGCCGTTCAAGGTCGAGGAGGTCGTGCACATCGTGCAGCGCGGCCTCGACCGCCAGCGGCTGCAGCACGAGAACATCCGCCTCAAGGACGCGCTCGCGATCTACAAGATCAGCGAGGCGATCGCGACGTCACTGTCGGTCGAGACGGTGCTGGACCTGGTGCTGGACGCGACGCTCGACGCGGTCGACGCCGACGTGGTCAGCCTCCTGTTGGAGGATCCCAAGCGCGCGGGGCGCTTCGTCGAGCGCACGCGCAAGGTCGCGCAGCGCGCCGAGCCCGACGTGCAGCCCCCGGCGTTGAACCTGGATGAGGTGCTGCCGCTGTTTCAGGAGGACCGCCCGCTGCTGGTGCACGGCAGCCGGTCGTATCGCTTCCTGGCGTCGCCGCCGGATCTCAATCGGCGCCTGGTCAGCTTCTGCTCGATCCCGCTCAAGCTCAACGGCCGTATCATCGGCATGCTCAACGCGTACAGCTACACGCGCGGCGCCAAGTTCAGCGAGGGACAGCGCAAGATGCTCTACGTCCTCGGCAGCCGCGCCGCCGTGTCGATCGAGAACGCGCGTCTGTACGAGCACCTCGTCAACGCCAACAAGGACCTGACGCGCGCCAACGTCTCGCTGGAAGAGAACTTCAAGCAGAGCATCATCGGCTTCGCGCACGCGCTCGAAGAATCCGACCGCTACACGCGCGGGCACTCGGAGCGCGTGGCCATGTACGCGCGGCTGATCGGTCTCGGGCTGCGCATGAGCGAGCCGGACATCGACACCATCGTCAAGGTCGGTCTCATGCACGACGTCGGCAAGATCGGCGTGCGGAACGACAAGCTGAACAAGCCGGGCAAGCTCACCCCCGAAGAGCTGGCGATGTTTCGATCGCATCCGGCCAAGGGCAAGCGCATCCTCGAGCCGATCCCGTTCATGCGCGACATCGTGCCGGGTTGCTACTGCCACCACGAGGCGTGGGACGGATCGGGCTACCCGCAGGGTCTGATGTCCGACAACATCCCGATCATCGGCCGCATCGTCGCGATCGCCGACGCGTACGACGCGATGACGTCGGACCGCGCCTATCGCAAGGCGCTGCCTCACGAGGTCGCGTGCGGCGAGCTGGAACGCTGCATGGGCTCGCAGTTCGACCCCGAGATCGTGCCGGTGTTCCTGGCGCAGATCGAGGAGTTTCGAAAACTGGAAGCGACCGCCGGCCGCTTCATTCCCCGCTGAAGTCCTTCACGCACCCGTTTCCCGGTTCCCGGCGAGCGCGGATTGGGCGATACTATCTCGCGCTGATGCGCTACTCGAGAGCACTGCTCACTGTCGTCGTGTTGGCCGGGCTCGCGCCTGCGTGGTCGTCGTTCGCGGCCGACGAGACGTCGTCGGCCCGCGAGCACGCGCAAAAAGGCAACGCGTTCATGGACCTGGGAAAGTACCCCGAGGCCGCCGCCGAGTACGAAGCCGCCTACGCCGACAAGCCCGACCCGGCGCTGCTGCTGAACCTGGCGCAGGCCTATCGGCTGGCGGGGAACGGCGAAAAGGCGGTGTTCTTCTACCGCAAGTATCTGCAGCACGTCCCCAAGTCGCCCTATCGCGCCGATATCGAGGAAAAGATCGCCGCGCTGGAGAAGACCGGGCCGACCGGCACCGGCGCCAGTCCCGACAAGAGCCACGCGGGCGCGCTGGCTCCTCCACCCGCTGGTGAGACGGCGGGCACGCCACCGAGCGCGCCGCCGCCGGCGACTCCGGCGCCGATGACTTCGCCGCCGCCCGGCCCGACCGCGACGCCCGCGCCAGGCGGACCAGGCGCGGGACCGGCAGCGCCCGGAACCAACCCGATGGTCGCGCCCAACCCGCCCCCTGGCCCCGAAACGCCCGGCCCGCCGCCGCCCGCCGCCGCGGGGCCGATCGATCATGGCAAGAACTTGCGCCTCGCGGGGATGGTGACCGGCGGTGCTGGCGTGCTCTCCTTCGTGGTCGCGGCGATCTTCGGCGGGCAGGCCAAGGACGCCGCCAAGAACGTCGAGAAGACCGCCAGCAACGGCGGCACGTTCGACCCCAGCGAGGATCAACGCGGGCGCAGCGCGCAGACCCGGGAGGTCACGTTCATCGTCGTGGGCACCGCGGCGCTGGCGGCGGGCGGCGTGATCTACTACCTGGGCGCGCGTCACCCGTCAGAGGGCGGGTCGCCGCCTCCGGGAAGCGTGGCGCTGCTGCCGGCCGCCGCTCCGGATCGCGTGGGCGCCGCGCTGCGGGTGACGTTCTGATGCGCGCGCTCTTGCGGCGGCGAACCGACGGCATGCTTCTGGTCACGGTGGTCGTGCTCGGCGGCGCCGTCGGGTCGTGCACCTACTCGCCCGACTTCGCCAACGACAAGCTCGTCTGTGGTCCCGCGATGGCCTGCCCCAAGGGCTACGCCTGCGCAACCGATAACAAGTGCTGGAAAATCGGAGAGACCCTGGGCGGCGCCGGCGGGTCCGACGGGGGCACGCCACACATGGACGCCAGCAGCGACGTGCCCACGAGCAACGATCCCCGCCAGGGGTTCGTCGGCACCTGGACCTTCAGCGGCGGCACGCTCGACGCCACCTGCACCGACGGCTCGGTGCTTCACCGCGCTCTCACCGGCGACTACATCGTGATGAAGCTGGGAACGGTGGCAGCGACCGTGCTGGCTCAGTACTACTGCGACACCGGCTGGACGATGCAGCTGTCGGGCGGAGACACGATGGCCGTGGCCACGTCGAACCAGAAATGCACGGAGAAGACCACCGACTCGACAGTGACGCCGGCGGTTACCACGACCTACACTTGGTCGGCGGTTGTGTTCACGTTCACGAAGACCGCCGCCCAGGCGGGAATGTCGACCGGTCATTTCATGGGCCCGTTCTCGGCGACCGACGGCACCAGCGGAAGCTGCGACGTCATGTTCACCGGGCCGATGACCAAGAATTGATCGCGGCCGGCAAGCGACCCAGGCGCTGCCGCAGGCCCGCGCGCGCACGCTGAAAACGCCCCAAAAGAGGCGGCGGAATGCATGGAACCGGCGGGGGCTTTCACGTATAAAAGTGGGCCATGCATGGCTCGGATGAACGGCTTCGATGAGCGCTGACGGCACCGCACCACCGCCTCCGGCGTTCGGCAATCGCATCCCGATCGCCATCGAAGAGGAGATGAAGTCGTCGTTCATGGACTACGCCATGAGCGTCATCGTCTCGCGCGCTCTGCCCGACGTGCGCGACGGCTTGAAGCCGGTCCACAGGCGGATTCTCTATACCCAGCATCTGACCAACAACGTCTGGAACCGCGCCTACATCAAGTGCGCGCGCGTGGTCGGCGAGGTGCTCGGCCGCTTCCACCCGCACGGCGATTCCGCCGCCTACGACGCGCTCGTGCGCCTCGCGCAGGACTTCGCGATGCGCTACACGCTCATCGACGGCCAGGGCAACTTCGGCTCGATCGACGGCGATCCGCCGGCCGCCTACCGTTACACCGAGTGCCGCATGGAGCGCATCGGCGGCGAGCTGCTGGCCGACATCGACAAGGAGACCGTCGACTTCCAGCCCAACTACGACGACAAGGAGGTCGAGCCGACGGTTCTACCGGCGCGCTTTCCCAACCTTCTGGTCAACGGCGCCACGGGTATCGCGGTCGGCATGGCGACCAACATCCCGCCGCACAACCTGACCGAGATCGTCAACGCCGCGATCGCCGTCGCCAAGAACCCCGACGTCACGACCGACGAGCTGTGCGAGATCGTACCGGGCCCCGACTTTCCGACGGGCGGCTTCATCTGCGGGCAGGCCGGCATCCGGGCCGCCTACGAGACCGGGCGCGGCGCGTTGCTGATGCGTGCCCGCACCAACATCGAAGAGCACCCGAAGACGGGCCGCAAATCGATCGTCACCACCGAGATCCCCTATCAGGTCAACAAGGCCAAGCTGATCGAGAAGATCGCCGAGCTGGTGCGCGACAAGCGCATCGACGGCATCGCCGACATCCGCGACGAGTCGGACCGCGACGGCATGCGGATGGTGATCGATCTCAAGAAGGACGCCGTTCCAGAGGTGCTGCTCAACAACCTCTGGAAGATGACGCAGATGCAGGACTCGTTCGGCATCAACATGCTGGCGATCGTCGACGGCCGGCCGCAGACGCTGTCGCTGAAGAAGCTGCTGCAGCACTTCATCGCGCACCGCCGCGACGTGGTCGGCCGGCGCACGATGTTCGATCTTCGCCAGGCGAAAGATCGGATGCACATCCTCGAGGGGCTGCAGATCGCCGTCGACAACATCGATGCGGTCATCAGCCTCATCCGATCGTCGCAGGACACCGCGGCCGCCAAGAGCGGGCTCATGGAGGCGTTCGAGCTGTCGGCGCGCCAGGCGCAGGCGATCCTCGACATGCGGCTCGCCAAGCTGACCGGGCTCGAGCGCGACGCGCTGATCGCCGAGATCAAGGAGCTGGCGGTCCTGATCGCGCGCCTCGAGGAGATCCTCGGCAGCGAGACGGTGCTGATGGCGGTCGTCGTGTCGGAGCTCGAAGAGATCAAGGCGGCCTACGCCGACGCGCGGCGCTCCGAGATCATCGACATCGCCGCCGACATCGACATCGAGGACATGATCACCGTCGAGGAGATGGTGGTCACCGTCACCCACGGCGGCTACGTCAAGCGCAACCCCAAGTCGTTGTACAAGGCGCAGCGGCGCGGCGGACGCGGCATCACGGGCGCGGCGACGCACGAGGAAGACTTCGTGGCGCAGCTCTTCGTGGCGTCGACCCACGACACGCTGTTGATGTTCACCAGCAAGGGACGCGCCTACACCAAGAAGGTGTGGGAGGTGCCGCAGGCCGGCCGCACGGCGAAGGGCAAGGCGTTCGTGAACCTGATACCGCTTCAGGAAGGCGAGCGTGTCGTGGCGCTGCTGCCGGTGCGCGAATTCTCCGAGGGCGCGTTCGTGGTCATGGCCACGCGCGCGGGCCTCATCAAGAAGACGTCGCTCGACCTGTTCGCCAACATCCGTAGCTCGGGCATCATCGCGCTGTCGATCGTCGACAACGACGACCTGGTCGGCGTGCGCATCACCGAGGGCGCGTCGGATCTGCTGCTCGGCACGCGCGACGGCTGGGCGATCCGCTTTCGCGAGGAGAACGTGCGCCCGATGGGCCGCACGGCGCGCGGCGTGCGCGGCATCAAGCTGCGCCAGGGCAGCGACGAGGTGGTCGGCATGGCCGTGATCCCGCGCGACGCCCCGTCGACGCTGCTGACGGTGTGCGAGCGCGGCTACGGCAAGCGCACGCCGGTGTCGGACTACCCGACGAAGAACCGCGGCGGCAAGGGCGTCATCACCATCAAGACCAGCGAGCGCAACGGCAAGGTGGTCGGCCTGCGCCTGGTGACCGACGAGGACGACCTGATGCTGATCACCAACGGCGGCAAGCTGATTCGCATGCCGGTCAACGGCATCCCGACCATCGGGCGCAACACGCAAGGCGTGCGGCTCATTCGCCTCGAGACCGACGAGCAGGTCGTGGCGATGGAGCGGATGGCCGAGAAGGAAGAGGGCGAGTCCGAGGTCGCGCCCGAGGTCGCTGCCGCGCGCGCCGAGGCGCAGAGCGAGCCGCTGGCCGAGGAGGATCTGGGCGAGGAGGCGTCCGGCGACGACGAGGACGCGATTGAGGCCGACGCTGACGCGGAAGCCGACGCGGATGATGACGGAGGGGACCAAGGTGGCGAGAACGGTGGCGAGAACGGCGGCGGCAGCAACGGCGAGAAATCGAACTGATGTCTGACAAGCGCGCTCAGTCGGCCGCCCTGTATCAGCGTGCGAACCGGATCTTTCCGGGCGGCGTCAACTCGCCGGTGCGCGCGTTCAAGGCGGTCGGGGGCACGCCGGTGTTCATCCAGCGCGGGATCGGCGCGTACGTCTACGACGTCGACGGCAACCGCTACGTCGACTTCGTCGGATCGTGGGGACCGCTGGTGCTCGGGCACGCCGACCCCGACGTGATCGCGGCGATCGTGCACACGGCGGCGTCGGGCACCACGTTCGGCGCGCCAACCGCGCGTGAGGTCGAGCTCGGCGAGCTGCTTCAGTTCATGATCCCGTCGCTCGAGAAGATGCGCCTGGTCTCTTCGGGCACCGAAGCGACGATGTCGGCGCTCCGCGTGGCGCGCGGCTTCACCGAGCGGCCCAAGATCATCAAGATCGACGGCGGCTATCACGGCCACTCCGACCAGCTGCTCGTCGCGGCCGGCTCGGGCGCGGTGACGCTCGGGATCCCGGGCTCGGCCGGCGTCACCGCGGGCGCCGTCGCCGACACCATCGTCGTGCCCTTCAACGACCTCGACGCCATGCGCAGCGCGTTCGAGACCCACCCGGGCCAGATCGCGGCGGTGATCGTCGAGCCGATCGTCGGCAACATGGGCGTGGTGCTGCCGCGGCCGGCGTACCTTCCGGTCCTGCGCGCGCTGTGCGATCAACACGGCGCGCTGCTGATCTTCGACGAGGTGATCACCGGCTTCCGCGTCGCGCGCGGCGGCGCGCAGCAGCTGTTCGGCGTGAAGCCGGATCTCACCTGCCTGGGCAAGATCGCAGGCGGCGGCTTGCCGATGGGGATCTACGGCGGCCGCGCCGCGGTCATGAACAAGGTGTCGCCCGAGGGACCGGTCTATCAGGCGGGCACGCTGTCGGGGAATCCGCTCGCGGTGGCCGCGGGACTGGCGACGCTGAAGAAGCTCAACAACCGCGCGTACGAGACGCTGGAGGATCTGGGCCGCGCGCTGGAAGACGAGCTGTCGCGCGCGGTGCGGCGCACCGGCGCGCGCGCTCGCGTGCAGCGCGTCGGGTCGGCGTTCACGCTGTTCTTCACGACCGAGGAGGTCGTCGACCTGGTGAGCGCGAAGAAGTCGGACACCGCGGTCTACGCGCGCTTCTTCCACGGCATGCTCGAGCGCGGCTATATGTTGCCGCCCGCGCAGTTCGAGGCGGCGTTCATCTCGCTGGCGCACACGCCCGCGGATGTCGAAGGGTTCATCGCGGCTGCGCGCGAGGTGTTGTCAGAGATTACGGGGCGGATCACGCAGGCGTAGGGCGGCCGCGTCGCGCGTCGATTCAGGCGAGCGATCCAATCAACAAGCGCACCGAGCGTGGGCCTGCGTACGCGACGGAGCGACCCGAGGTCGCGCATCGGTACGCCGCGGTAGCGACGCGCGTGAGGACCGCCACGCTCGCACCGTTTCCGATGGTGGCCTGAGCCGTAGTTGCGCTCTGTGGCAACCCAATTTGAACACTTCTGTCTCGGCACACAGCCGACGACACGCCCCCCCCCCGCCACGGAGATGTTCATGAAATCGAATCGAACCGCGCTCGGGTCCTCGACGATCCTTTGCTTCGCTTCCTGTCTGTCGTTGTCCGTGGGGGTCGTGGCGTGCGCGGCGGGAACTGAATCCGGTGGCGAAGGCGGGTCCAACGGCGGCGGAGGCAGCCACGGCTCGACGGGCGGCTCGACCAGCACGACGGGTACGGGTGGCTCGACGACCGGCGGCGGCGCGGGCGGCTCGACGACCAGCGCGGGTGGCAGCACCGGCAGCGCGGGCGGCAGCACCGGCAGCGCGGGTGGCAGCACCGGCAGCGCGGGCGGCAGCACCGGCAGCGCCGGCGGCTCGTCGGGCACCGCCGGCCGCGGCGCGGGCGGCGCGACCGGCGCCGGCGGCGTGATCGGGATGGGCGGCATGACCGGCGCCGGCGGCAAGACCGGTCCGTGCGACGTCTGGCTCTCGCCGACCGGCAACGACGCGAACCCAGGCACGCAGGCCGCGCCGATGGCGACGCTCGCGGCCGGCTACAACCGTCTGTGTCCCGGCGTCGGCGGCGCTCAACCGGGCGATCTCTGCTCGGGCACGCTCACGACCATGTGCCTGATGGCGGGCACCTATCCGATGGGCGCGCGCTTCCAGACCAAGAAGGAACGCATGGGCACGCCCACGCGCATCATCACGTTCATGCCGGACCCGGCGGCGACCACGAAGCCCGTGCTGGACTTTGCGACCCAGCCGCGCGTGACCAGCTGCCCCGACGGCACGGTCGCGAGCGCGCCCATCTCCGGCACCGATCAGACCAACCACGGCGGCATCGATCTGGTCTCGGACTACTACAAAATCCAGGGTCTGGAGATCAAGAACAGCAACGGGTGGGGCGTCAGCATCCAGGGATCGCACGACCTGGTCCAGGACCTCGACGTGCACAACAACGGCGATTGCGGCATCAGCATCCGGTCCGGGTCGGGAATCGCCACCAGCGGTTCGTCCAACACGGTGCTGAACTGCGACTCGCACCAGAACAACGACTCCGCCTGCGATGGCGCCAACGCCGACGGACTGTGCGCCAAGGAAGGCCAGGGCACCGGCAACGTCTTCGACGGCTGCCGCAGCTGGGACAACGCTGACGACGGTATCGACCTCTTCGCCTGGCCGGATCCGGTCACGGTGCGCAACAGCTGGATGTTCGGAATGGGCGCAACGACCGCCGGGAGCGGCAGCAACGGCAACGGCTTCAAGATGGGCGGCAACAAGGTGTCGGCGAAGCACGTCATGTCGAACGACTTCGCCTTCGACAACAACGAGACCGCCGGCGGGGATCACGTCTCCGACTGGGGCTTCACCAACAACAGCAACCCGGCCTCGATGACCTGCACCGGCTGCGGCGCCTGGAACAACAAGGGCGGCTCGTTCCAGAACATCACCAGCTCGGGCGGCGTCTCCGCGACCTCGGTCACCGCCGCCAAGGCCGCCGCCGCCAAGCGCAACGCCGACGGCACGCTCCCCGACATCACGAAGCTCTAGCTCGGTCCCAGGGCCGCTTCCTCGGATTCTCCCTCCGCGCGGTGCCGCCGCCGCCGTCCTCGCGACGGTGCGGGCGGCACCGCTGCGTCTGGCCTTGATTTCGACCCCGCGGCGTGATACCGGAACGCCGGCCATCGACCCAGAAGTGAAAAATATGTGGCGGATAGCCGGCACGACCGGCGCCGTCGGAATCGAGGTCGCCGTTGCCATCATCATCGGCTATCTCGGAGGGAGATTTCTCGACCGAAAGCTCGGCACCGAACCCTGGATCAGCTACGCTGGCTTGCTCGCCGGCATCGGCGCCGCCATCAAGGCGCTGGTGCGGGTCATTCGATCCTACAGGCGTGACGTAGCCGAAGCCGACAAGGCGCCCAGCCCGAGCGATTCTCAGCCACCCAAAGCCCAATGAAGACCGACGCACTCGAAAAGATCTCTCGCATCAACCTGGTCCTGGGGGCCGCCGTCACGGCGGTCGCGGGGTTGATCTGGGGCGCGCACGGCATGCTGGCGGCCGGCGTCGGCGCGGCCCTTGCGTGCGTGAACTTTCTCGCCATCACCCGC
>Ga0265342_10001603_pt1 | contig 20868 bp, 22 predicted proteins | sample 4CB327metaG_FD_203125 | JGI IMG/M metagenome (GOLD analysis project Ga0265342, IMG submission 203125) | Rhizosphere microbial communities from Carex aquatilis grown in University of Washington, Seatle, WA, United States - 4-CB3-27 metaG | ecosystem: Host-associated > Plants > Roots >... | reverse complement strand
TGTGCTTCCGTTTCCATCTCGGAAGCCAACTACATCCTTACCGTCCTCTGCCATACCTTCCCCTGACCGGCGAGGGGGTCTGTTTTCAATGTCGCCAGGGGGTCAGTATTGCATGTCGCCTGACAGAGCTTCCGCGACGGGCTTCGAAGGCGTGGGCGTCGGGATAGCCGACGAGTGAGCCTCTGGCACGGGCGATCCTGAAGCAGGGGTTATGACCGTCTCGTCATCAGGGAGCTCCGAGGCGTCGTATGGGAGACCGCCTAACTCGTCGGGAAATGCGAGGCGGAAGGCCTGGCTGATGGCGACCTTCTTGAGCTGGAACTTGGGCATCTTCGACCAGAATGACGTGACCGATCCATCGCGCTTCTTCTGCACGGCCTCGCGCCAATAGACTTCATGCTGGAAGGGCTCGCTCCAATCCTTGCGGTGGATCTCGACATAGGCCTTCATAGTGTCGCCCTCACCCTCGACCCAAGCCTTCCAGCCATCGAGCTTGCCGGTGCGCTCGGCGCGCTTCAAGTACACCTCGTAGCCGGTAATGATGGAGAGCCGGCGATACTCGCCCTCGCCGTAGACGGCGACGTGAATCTCGCGCTTAAAGGGGTTGAGCTTGAAGGCCTGAGCGACCTCGACGAACTGGAGCTTCTCAGGCTCGGTAAGCTGAGATGCGAGGCCGAAGGCGGTGAGATAGTCGAGAATAGTCTGCTTCTTGACTTCAGTAGGCTGAAGGCTGGGTGGCGCCTCCCGGACCGGAGTGGGGAACGCCGATACTTGGGACATTGGAGACCTCCTAGGGGATGGATCTCCAAAAGAAATAGCGTCGACGCAATGGGACGGTGAAGGCAAAAATGAATCTTGTCTTGGAAAACGCTCTCGATTATTCCTTAGGAAACCTTAAGCCAGAGAATCGCCTCGATGAAATCATCGGCTGCGAAATACCTACTTCACTAGGCGAATTCGCCTTATCCCGCCTTCCCCATACAATTCATCAAAAAGTACTTGGTCTATACAGAGTACTGATAACAATTCTTCTTGAGTATATTTCATCTCAACGAGATACGCATCTAATAGCTCAGCAAATAATGCTGGCTTCTCAGCAGGGATCATTGCCGGTTCTACGACTCGGTACGGTGCCATACACTGCATAAGGTAACGATACCGATCATCACTAATAACGCCCAACTGATGAGAACGCCTAATTAAAGCAGCCATGGAAACTTTCCATTTTCGCTTGAGATCTGCAAAATCAGCCAACGATCTAGCCTTACGCAAATCATCTTTAATTTCAGCAACCGGCATCAAGAACTCGCTCGCAAAGAGCCATGCCTCGTCTTCGACGGATGGCGTGATAATCTCATGCATGACAATATGGCCAAGCTCGTGAGCGAGATTGAGCCGTAGACGGTCAAACGGGAAGCTTCTGTTCACAAATATAACTGGGTACCCCTCTCCAATAAGGGTAAATCCATCAAGCTGCACACTCCCGAAGTTATCGAGAAAAATAAAAATTCCATGATCCTCAAGAACCTCAGTTACATTCTCAATCGGCCCTCGAGGTAAGCGAAAAAACCCTCGAATTGCTTGAGCGACAAGCGCAGGATCTCCTTTGTAGTCTTCAATCTCAAGATGTGGCACTGATACATCAACATTGACGGCAGGTAGTAACTTGAGGAGCTGAATGCGCTTGAGGTTACCCAGGGCCTCGGCTCGTTCTTGTACCTTCTTCCCCAGCCCAGCCCGTTTTCGGTGGAAAGGAGTAAGGGGCGGAAAGAACCGAGCCTCCTGATGAAAAAAGGGAACAGGGAATCTCAACGCAGTCGCGATAGCATCTACGGATGCGGACGGCGGTATTTGTAGACCTTGCTCAATTTTCGACAAGTGCGCCTGCGATATACCTGTTCGTTCGTGCAATTCCGCTTGCGTTATTTCACGGTACTTTCGTGCAAGCGCGAGGAGGCTGGGATTGAAAGGTATCGAATCCCAATTTACTGTGTTCATGTGGCAACGGCTGCGGGAGGCATTGCCTCCGAAGATTTAGCAAAGATCCTGCGCTTTTTCGGCTGCGGAGCCTCAATTGGGAAGTCCAGAAGCTTCTGGTTTTTTCGCTCAACGGGATCTATTCGCCATGCAATGTTCCCTTGCTCATCAGGGCAGAGAAAGGTAATTACTTCTAGATCACCGCCAGTTCGAGTGAGGAAATAGCCTAAATAGACATTCGTAGCCCTATCATTGAGAAGATCCATATCCTGCTGAGTATTAAATCGGAGCGATGCGCTAGTTTTATTTACCGATGGACGTCTCGTCTTGCGTGATATTTTCTTAATCCTAATTAGTATCGCACTATTGTAACCAACGAATCGCCAGTTCCCGCGCTGGAGGAACTCGAACCCATCAACCCCTTGAAAACGAGTTCGTAGGCCGGCGTAAATATAATCATTGATTAACGACGCTTTCGAAACTGGGCTTACATCAAGGAGATCTGATGCATGGATAGCGTAGAACTTACGGACAGCTTCCGTGAAGATTTCGCCTAGGTCATCTGTGTATCGATCACAGAGTCCTTCAACATGGTCTCTTTCGTTCATGAGAACGACAGTACCACGAACTGCATTATGTGTCAATAATATTCATAGAATATTCTGCAAAATACGCAAGTATTATTCATATGCGCCCAACTAGATATCTTGGCGGAGCTGCCCCCTCACGTCCCTGCCCGCCTCATCCTTCTTCATAGCCCAGACGAACACACCCTTGCCCTTCGAGGCACGCGCCCAGAGTTCGCCCACGCGACGCTTCTCGCGTTCAGCGGAGTCTTCTGCGAGATGGGCGCCCTTGTACTCGACGATGAGTATACGGCCGTCCTTGAGCCTCGCGACGAAGTCCGGGTAGAAGTTGTCACGGGAGGTCGGGAGACGGAAGCACCACTGATGGCGCGGGGGAACATTGCGGACCCAGGTCTCGACCTCGTCCAGGGCATCGATCTCCTTGGCGCAGTCGTACTCTTCGCCGTCACGGTTGAGGTTGTCGACGACAGGAAAGAAGTGCTTGGCGAAGCCGTAGGAAGAGGCGCTCTCACCGCGAGGATATGGACAGCGGTCCTTCGAGAAGATGAAGTTAGTCTCCCACGCAATGGCCTGATCGAGTTCCTTCATGTTGAGGAGGGCTTCTAGGCCACTTGAAGCCGCTCGAACGCGGTACTCGTCAAGCTTGGCCCTGATCTTGTCCTCGAGGAGATACTTGTGCAGGAGGAGATCAGCGAGGCGGATGCCCCGCTCATCGATGAGCTTATGGACAATGCGTGAAAGAAAGTCCTGGAGGACGAGCTGGGAAACATCGCTACGCGCAAGTCTTCGATCCAGCCAGAAGATGAGACCATTGAGGTAGTACTCGCCCGCGACCTCAGCACTGAAGAGTTCCGGATTGTACGTCGTGTTACGCGTGATAACCCGCTCGGCTACGACATCGAGCTCGGTGACCTTACGCTCCGAGAGAATAGAGAACTCGCCAGGAGAAAGCACGGCGGGGAAACGCGACTCGTCCTTGAGATCAAGACGGCCTCGAGCTGCGAACCATGCGTCGTCTACGGGAACAAGCTCACCAGTAGCCTCATCTCGGGAGAAGAGGGAACCGACCGCGAACTCACTTGGGCCAGAAGGCAGGACGCGAGCCTTGGACTCCTTAAGTAGGCGATAGTTGGAAAGGTTACGCGCGATCTCGCGACTGCGCTCGCCGCCAGCGTCGGCGCCTAACGCAGCCGAGAGGCGCTCGATGGTCGACTCGGACAACTTGCCCGTGATGCGAACCACCGAAGTGCCATCGGCCCTCGTGCCTGCCTGCTCGACAACTAGACCAGGCTCAGGAGCGAAGAGGCCGAAATCAACAGGCGCATATGCCGGGACAGTTATCGATAGCCCATCGGGGCTCAGGCCTTCGATGAGGCCAGACCCTTCACCGGGGAACAAATCGGGCGTCTCGGTCCATGCCTCGGCCTCGATGCGCTCGAAGCCCATCTTATCGACGAGGCAGTCCTTCAGGGCCGCAGCCGTCTCGGCGAAGTTGCGGGAGGAGACATGCGCGTAGGCCTTATTGAGAAGGGATGAGGCCCGCTCCGTGGCGTAGGGCATCCTGAGGACTCGTCCGAGAAGTTGTTCGACTGCTCGGGCGGACTTGAGCTCCTGAATCGAGCAGAAGACATAAGCGAAGGAGCAGTCCCAGCCTTCCTTGAGCGCTTGGACCGTGATGATATGCCTAAGCGGGCAGGAAGGAGAAAAGAGGTCGACCTTCTCGATACCACGCTCATCGCCTGTTGCGACGGCTATCTGGGCGGGATCGATGCCCTCGTTCTGGATGAGGTGTTCTCGGAGCTTGTCGGCGGTCACGGCCGAGGGGTCGTCCTTGTCCTTTGCCTGGGCTTGGTAGAGGATGATGGGACGAACACTGTCGCCCGTTGCGATGGAGGCTTCCTCGAGAGCCGCGCGTGTACGGATGGCAGCCGCGACAGCCGTAGCCCAGCTTCCGTGCTCCGAGAGCACGATAGGCAGCTTGATCATCTTCTCGGCCTTGAGCTCGGTAGCAGTGGCCTCATGAAGGACATTTGAACCACTCTCGCGGCTTGTGTCCGGTGTAGCTGTGAACTCGAGGATACCAAGAGGCGACAGGCGAGCTAGGGTCTCGAAGGAAAGCCTCGACCGGGCGTTGTGCGCCTCATCGATGATGATGAGCGGCTTGAAGACGCGGCAGAGATTGACGAAGGAATGGATCGGCTTGCCGCGATTGGCTCCATCCGGGGAAAGCTCGAGGCCTTCGACGCTCTCGAGGGCAGCGAAGTGGCGCTCCCATTTCTCGGAATGGGCGTAGATCGTACGAGTCGCAGTGTCTTCGGCCTTGAAGCTCTGGATGGTTGCAACGACTAGGACGAGTCGGGTGGCGAAGTCCTGTGGACTGACGGACTCAAGCCCTTCCCGTGTCACAACAAGAGGACGGCCCCATGCTTCGACGAGTTCCTCGCGGTAGGGATGGCCTGCGGTCGTCAGGGCGATAAGCGTCTGTTCTAGGATAGCCTGGGAAGGAACAAGCCAGAGGACGTGGAGGGCTTCAGCGTGTGTGTAAGTATCCCGGACAATGCGGAGAGAACGGGCGGCGAGCCAGGTCTTGCCACCTCCCGTAGGAATGCGGATGCAGACGTAGGGAATGCCACCGAGGCCGGGAACCTCATGCCATCGGTTGACTGAAGAGCGTCCGCGCTCGGCCCAAGAAGCGTTGAACGAGGCCTTCGGGTCCTTGGTCTGCGCAACGCGATCCAAATAGTCACGGAGGGATTCAAGGGCCTTCTGTTGGTAGACCTTGGGCTCAAACATGGCTACCCTCCGGAGCGACGGGACTCATGCCCGCCGCAAACTCAAGGGCGCCTTCGGAGAGGAGAGGAAGGGAGCCAAGGTCATAGGGTATCTGCTTGAAGGTGATTCCCTTCTGCGCGAGGGAAGAGGGGCTGTAGGTCGTAGCCTCAGCGTAGATGATGCGCTCCCCTGTGTGCTTGGGAAGCGAGGCCAGGACAGCGGAGGTGAGGACATTACCTCCATCGGGTCGCTTATCTCCGAGGATGCCGTTGTAGAGAAGGTAGATGCCCCGTCCTTCATGGATGCCGAGGAGCGGGGAGGCTGTATCCACGGAGCCACCAAAGGCCGGCGCCTTAGTCTCTCGCCACCACACGAAAGCGGCGAGGTCCGCGAACTTTACCTTGGGGTTGATGCGTCCGAAGGCATCGAAGAGGGTGTCGCCAAGCTTCGCGAAGCGGAAGCCTCCGCCTCCCTTCCAGCCTACCGCCTCGGAAATACCGCCCTGTTCACCTTCAACTACCTTCCTCAGGCGTGGTAGACAGTGAGTTACAGCATGATCGCCCATCTCAATGCCGATCCAGTGACGGCCAATCTTATGGGCTACAGCAGCCGTTGTTCCAGAGCCAAGGAAGGAATCAAGAATCATATCTCCTGGATTCGTTGCGATCTCGAGGATGCGACTGATGAGGCGTTCTGGCTTGGGTGTTGCAAAGGGATCATCATCATCGAAAAGAGCCAAGATCTCCTTCTTGGACTCCTCAGTATTACCAACCTCGGATGCTGGCCAGAATGTCATTGGCGCGAGGCCTCTCTCATCTGACTTGAAGTTCTTGATCCTAGGTCGCCCACGACCGTCCTTGGGAAAGAAGATACGGTTATCTGCAAGGTAGCGCTTGAACTCAGGTTCTGTAGCTCCCCAACAGCGGCCTTTCGGCGGCTCAAGATCAGTTCCTGCTGGAGTATGTATCTTGTACATCTGATTAGGTCGATATCCTTGTGCGGAGAAGGGAATCGAACGCCATGGACCTCGGGAATCATTGTCCGGATTCGCATAACCAGCTTCGTTCGCGGGAAGGAGGTTCCGGAAGGCCTTCCACTCAACGGCCGGCTTACGAGCGTAGACTAGGATATAGTCATGCGAGGTACCAAGTGCAGCGCGATTCTCTCGCGACATACGCTTCTGCCAGATCACTGAAGCGATAAAGTTACTGCGGCCAAAGATCTCGTCCATGACAACCTTTAAATAATGGCCTTCTGCATCATCACAACTTACCCAGATACTACCTTCCTCGGCGAGAAGCTCTCGAAGAAGCTCGAGCCGGGGATACATCATCGAGAGCCACGTTGAGTGCTCGAGGTTATCGTCGTAGTGCTCGAAGGCGCTGCCGGTGTTGTAGGGAGGGTCGATGTAGATGCACTTCACGCGCCCCGCATAGTAGGGAAGCAGGGCCTTGAGGGCTTCGAGGTTGTCGCCCTGGATGAGGAGGTTCTCTCGGGCGTTCTCGGGATCGCCGAAAGACCCACCTTCAAGGGCCGGATGGGGCTCGAGTAGACGGAAGGGAACGAGGGATGCTGCGCGGAGGGCGTCTTCCTTACCGGTCCAGGTTAGGGTAGGCATGGCTTATATCCTTTATACATGACATTCAATGTGGAGCTATCGGTTCTCGTATCAGGACGACTACTCGCGTAGCATGGCCTCGAAGGTTGTCTTCAGCTCCGGGATATGCTTCTTGCACACCGAGAAGACTACCTCGGCATCGATGTCGAAGTACTGGTGACTCATTATATCCCGGATTCCCTTGACGCCCTTCCAGTCTATGGACGGATAGCGGGCGAGAAGCTTCCCGTCTGTTATCTTGTCGAGGTGCTTGCAGCTCTCGCCGATCGCAATGAGCATCATGCAGATGGCATCGAGGCGATCGATCCCCTCGTCGCTTGTCACGAAATCGTTGGCCGTTCCGATGCCCGCCGATCTCCGTTCAACTCGGCCCACGGCTTCGAGCAACTGCCTGAGGATATCCTTGATAAGCTCAGGGTCAGGCATAGACCGCCTCGTTCTGAATCCTATTCTTGAGATAGACGTTCATGGTCTCTCGGAGGCTGACGATGTCGACCGGACGCTCGAGATCCTCCGAGAGAGTATCCTTGATGTGCACGAGGTAGAAGAGATCGGGATCGGTCATCTCCACGACGATATCGACGTCGCTCATCTCGTTCGCTTCGTTCCTCGCGACCGATCCGAAGACGCCGATACGCTTCACTCCATAATCGCGTTCAAAGGCATCCTTGCGGTGGCGAATCTTGTCGATGACCGAGTCCAAGGTCAGTACGTTCATGTTCGTCCCCTTCGCCGCCTTGAAGCCCTGCCGAATCGGCTTCATGGTAGTCCAGCCGGCGCGGCGGGTCAACCGAAGCGCGGCAACAAAGCCTTCGGAACCTTCGATCCGCTGTCGTTGAATAGCGCCTATCCTGCTCTTGTTGATATCGTACATCGCCTTGAATAGCTGGGGCTCCGCCGCGAGCTTCAGAAGAAGGCGGTTAGTCGGATCAGGCGATCCTCCCTGCTCGTAGCTGTTCATGGTCAGCTCGCCGAATCCTAGGATCATACCGAAGGCCTTCTGCCCGGCATTGTACTTGGCTCGTAGGGCTACGAGTGCCTCGGGTCCAGGTGTGTCATAGAGTCGTGCATACACTTCCCGAGCGGCTGAAAGGTTCGCGTCGAGCTGACCGGGAGCCAGAAGCTCCTCACCGCAGCTCGTGCATCGATAGCAAGATGCGGAGAAGGTGACTTCGCGCCCCTTGATCGTCACTTGCTCGTCGCGCTCGACAAGCTCTACCTTGCGGGTCTTGCCGCAGTGCGAGCAGGGCATACACTCAGGCATACGTCCTTAACCTCATGCTTGAATATAAACCGATCATTGGTATCGCGCAATACCAGTCCACTACCTGAGAGCCTTGCGGATCAACGCCACTGCCGCCTTGTAGGCTGACCTTCGCCGTTCATTGGGATCGCTAGCGACCAAAGCATTCACAAGCGTAAGGAGTCTATGCCCCTCAGCCAAAGCATCCTCATCGGTCATGCCAGTAGCCTTGAGTCTGCGACGTAGCTTGGCCGCAGAAGAGGACTTGATGGCTTGCTTAGCCTTGGCGTCCTGGGCGGCCTGGTGGATTGTCTTGTCTCCGCGCCGAACTGCGGCGGCTTCATCGGGATCGGAAAGCACGACACGGGCACGCTCGACCTTGGCGCGAGAAGTTCCGACGGCATCAGCAGTTATCTCTGCTGTCTTGTGGGGCTTCTCATCGGTAGCCTCAATCGAGGCTACCGGTGTGTTGAAGCCGGTCTGAGGCTGATCCACGAGCTCGATGAGCCTCAAGAGTTCGGCATCAGAGAGGTTGCGGCGGTCTCGCTGAGTATGGATCGCGTAGGCGAGCGCCTCGGCCTCGGAGGCGAATGTCTTCTCGTAGGCCGTGACCCGGAGTAGGCGAAGCTCCTCAGCCGCCCGGACGCGGGTGTAGCCGTCGATTAGGATGCGGGTGCCATCAGGCTTCTTCCAGACGTTGACGGGCTTGGAGGGGTCAAAGCCATTGGCCTCGATGTCGGTTTTGATCGCGGCGAGGACTTCGGGCTTTATCGCGAAGAGCGAGGCGAAGGGCTTGGCCTTGGTGATCTGGTCGAGGAAGAGCTCGACGCCGATTGCCTTGTCGGTGGAGTTGTTGACGGCGGCCTTGTCGGGGCGCGTGGTCATGGTGAGCTTGGGCATGGCTAGAACCTCTCAGCGCGGTGATGGACGCCGCAGTAGTCGGCGAGGGACGTGATCGCGGCATGAAGCGGGGCCTTCGCCTGCGATGCAGTAATGCTCTCTCCTGTGTCGATCGAGCGGCGGATGAGGGCGGTGTCGGGGATGGCGACGGGGGCGATGATGTCGCCAAAAGAACCACGGAAGAGGGCTTCATACTGATTGCGGAGAGCATCGGGGTTTTCGGTCCTCGCGGGCTTGTGGAAGTTGAAGAGTATGCGCCAGGCAGAGAGCTTGTCCGTCTCACGCTTGAGCTGTGCCTCGTAGAAGAGAGCACCCTTGAAGTCGAACTGGCTGAAAGCGACGGGTGTGATGATGAGGTCCGAGGCGTTGAGGGCGTTCAGGACGATGTTGTCGTAGGTCGGAGCCGTGTCGATGAAGAGGAAGTCGTAAGCGAGATCTGAGGTTGCTAGGATGCGCCTGAGCGTGCGATCCCCAATGGCCCTGAACTTCACGAGGTCCAGCGACGATGCCAAGAGGTCGATCCCGGCGTAGTTCGACGGGATGATGTTCTCAGACGCTCGCTCGGTGTGAAAGACGGCCGCGATGTTTCTACGGTCGGTCTCCTCGGGGGAGTCGAGGTAGTAGGACGTAGCGCTATTCTGGATGTCAAGATCGGCGACGAGAACACGGTAGCCTGCCGAGGCTGCGAAGTTAGCGGTGAGGATACAGAGCGAGCTCTTGCCCGTGCCGCCCTTGATCGAGGAGAAGCAAATAGTCTTCATGAATGGCTCCTGGTACTGATCGAAGCTGAATAGAAAACCCCGCCTGACGAGAAGCCAGACGGGGCGAGGCGGAGAAAATGAAGCCGAGTCTATGGTGAAGGTAGAGGGCCGCTAATAGACCTTGGATATTGAGAGGGCGATGTTGGAATCATCCGTCGCACCATCCCCGCGAAAGAATGTCACTTTGAGGAGCTGAGAATAAGTGGCGCTGGGAACGGCGAGGTTTCTCGGAATGTAGATACGGAATTTATTGCCTGCGGGCATCATGTATGAGAAAAAGGGGACGTTGAGACCGACGACGTCTTGGAGATTCGCCTTGCTGTAGGAGTAGCAGACGAGCATTGTGATCGTCTTGCCAGCATAGGCCGTCGGGTTGTCGAAGAAGTCTTGGGCGTCTTTGACGTTGTACGTCCCGGCATCATTGATGAAGTTGACCTTGTTGTCCTGGGCAAACAAGGAAGTGCCGAGGACAACGAATAGAACGAGAAGCACGACCGATGAAATGCGTCTCATATGGACTCCTTATGGAGAGATTGATTGACTATGCGTCCGGCATAGTAGGCCCCGAAAATGCCGAAAGCTGGCGTTCTTGGGTCAGGTTTATGAGTAGCTACTAGGAAAGCGCGAGCGAACACATTCGATATATAGACCTCCGGAATCTTATGGCGCATGTCCTCTTGAGCGCATGAAATCGGATTGTCCTTCCCTCTCGGACAACAGCCCTTCTTGGGCGATGGCGGGCGGTTACTGCAACCGCGATTGAGGACGGGGTGTACGGTCCCAGCCTCACCATGGAAAGCGGGCTATGAAAATGTCCGTCTGGTGTGATTGAACATCAGGAAGACGAGATGGAGCCCGAGTAGAGGTTGGCGAGCTTGAGGGCCTCGGCGCAGAGGGCGTCACGAAGGGAAGGCGGCGACAGGATCTCGGCGCCCGAGCCGAAGGAGAGGAGCCACCGGAAAAGATCGCGTGTGCCCGAGGTAGAGAGGGTGAGCGTGATGGAGCCATCGGAATGGTTCTCGATGCTCTGGTCATCGGACCAGTGACGTTCACGCACATAGGGCGCCTCCTGGGGCGAGAAACGGATCGAGGCCGTGACAGGATCGTCGAGGGTGAGATCGAAGGCGGATGCGAGGAGGGATTCCGCATCGAAGTCCTGGGGGTAGGCAAAGACAGTATCGAGGAGCTTCGCGCTCTTGATGCGATCCACGGCAAGGATGCGGATGATGTCATGCTTCGGGAGCCTGGCGAAGAGGTAGAGGCCACCGCGGTGCTCGAAGAGCTTTAGCGGGTGGATCTGGTAGGATTTGGTTGCCGTGCTTGAGGGTGAGCTGTAAGTCACGTGGAGGGCCCGAAGCTGCTCAAGGCCATCGAGGAGGGTGTCGAGGATGGCGTCGTGGCCCGCGTAGGACTTTAGGCCGTTCGGGGACGAGGTAAAAAGCGACGAGAGCGGCATGGTGGTCCGGCCACCCGAGACGGTGGAGGTTGGAGACGGAAGGAGCGCGGCGAGCTTGGCCTTGAGGGAGGAAAGGTCGCGCTCGACCTCGGAGTCGGCGAAGATCGAGTCACGAGCGAGGAGGAAGTAGAGGAAGATGGATTCGCGGGGCGAGAGGGCGATCTGGGGCATTGAGAGGTTCGGGAGCTTGCGGACGAAGGATTCGAGGAGGAAGTGCCGAGTCTCGCCACCAAAGGAGTCACGTTCATCCGTGAGGGGGAAGCCCAAGTCGCCGAGTGTTGAAAGCAGGCGGAACACGGAGCGAGACGAGAGGCCGAGGTGAGAGGCGAGCTCCTTGTTCGTCGCGCCTTGGGGGCGGGCAAGCAGGTCCACTGCTTTGAGGATCTTGGAGATGTTCTTGCCATAGGCCGAAAACGAATAAGACAACGACGCCTCCACGGGGATGTGAACGGCGCAAGCCTGGAGGATCGCTATGACAAAACCTGGCGGTGATGTACGCATAAAATAGAAGTAGACGCGGGGCGGCGAGGAGTGAACCCGAACAATACGGGGAATGGGAATGATAGCCGACCTCAGGCGGGCTGTGGCGACCGGGCGCGCAGCCGGAGATGCAAGCACGGGGCCGAAACGGCTCTCAGGCGTATCGTGTCTGTAGGTAGTCCCGAAGCTCCGGATTCTTGATGGCGGAGATGCCATGGTCCCAGTATGCCGCGATGAACTTGTGCCGCTCGTCGGGGGCGAGCAGCGTCGCCCACACCTCATGGAAGTCCTTGCCGACCATCCCCTGAAGGCCGGGGCAGTACTTCACGTACTCCGGTTGAATGACGTTGATCTTCGGATTGCCCGAATGCGAGAGGTGAGCGATCCGGTAGTCCTCGATGTGAAGAGGGCCAACGTCCAGAGGCGTGGTCTTCCTGGCGAGGAGCGTCATGCGCAAGAGCTGGTAGAAGTGGTCCGGAGAGAAGTCCTGGATGCTTAAGCCCCCTTCCTCGGTAAAGGCAAAGGGGAAGTCAGGACCCCTCATCCCGGAGAGAACGGATGAATAGCGCCGGATGCGCTCTATGCCGCGCAGGCCGGCAAACTTGTTCAAAGCGATAGGCCGAGAGGCGCCCTCGGTAAACTTCCACTCGATGAGGAGTTGGGTGACCTTGCCGTCGATCTCGGCGATCACATAGGCGTCGATGCTCGTCTTGTTGAGCCCTCGGCCTCCGCCCTTCTCATTGATCGGGGACTCGCGAGGCCCGATCCATTCGAATACAACACAGGCCCGGTCGTTGTAGACCTGGCCGCCGACATCCGCCCCTGTGGGAAAGTCGAAGACCTTCGTGATCCCGAAGCCGAAGCTGTTGAGGTACGCCTCCAGGGCCTCCTTGTCCGATCCAAGGGAGCCAAGGACGTTCAGGCAGGCTCCCGCGCTACTTAAGGGGTGCCGCAGAGCCTCATCATGTAGCTTCGCGGTCGGGTCGACGCGGTCGAGGATACTCCTATCGAATATGAGCTTGTCCGAGAACTGCTTCTGAAAGTCGAGTGAAAGCTTATCCACAGTTGGGCTCCTGCGTTCTCAGTCGAAAAAGATCGGCCGAGGATCGCAGAAGCTACTGTCAAATGCTGGCGCTGATGTATCGGTGCCCTTGAAGTTCTTGCACTTCGTTCGGCGAGGGGATATCAGGTACTCCTGAACCTTGAGCGCTAGGAATCATCGTCGGCGATGCTGGCGATGGAAAGCAATGCGGATGAGGCGATAGAAACGGTTCAGGCCTTCGGCCGTGCGGAGGAGTATGACGGCGAAGAACCGGGTGAGCGCGTGAAAGCAGAGGACGATGAGGAGGACAACGGCCTCGATGCCGAGGTCGAGCCTGACGAGAAGAATAGCACGGGGTGTTAGTACGACGATTGCCGTGATGAGGATGATGCGAATGTACAGAGTGAATCGAGGAATACTGAAGTAGGAAACGAAGGTCCTGTACAAAATCGGCAAGAAGGAGCGGGTGGCCTCGAGATCTACTAAGGCGGATTTTGGGAGTCTATCGCGAGCACTTGGAGGGCGAGGGAAGCGATGAGAGTGAAGGAAGCGGTTAGTTGTCATGGCTAGTCCTCCTTTTGGAGAGTGGATTACTCCGACTTCGATCCGGTGGCTTTGAATGGCCTAGGCCTCGCGAGCCCTCGTAATAGCGGAAGCAGTTGGATGAGTTTGACATCGAGAGCCTCCGAGGAAATGAGCGACGAGAGCATATCGGGATGAGGTGACGATTACGGGCGGTGATGGTCACTTCTGACGTTTGGCAAGAGAAACGAGCTAGTAGGACGCACCTGGCCTTCTCAGCTCGGTTCAATCGGATCGAAGCGCGCGTAGTCTGGAAGAAAGGCGACCTTGACCTTGTCCAACAGGCCCTTGGGCTGCTTGGCGATGATGAGATCGGTTTCAACCATGGAAGGCTGCTCCTCCTTCGGATTATCTGGCTCGCGGTCGTGGTGCAGAAAGAGGATGAGGTCGGCATCCTGTACGATCGAGCCCAACTCACCCAGGTCGGCGAGGGTAGGCGGTTTGTCCTCGGCCTCACGCTTGAGCAAGGAGAGGGCTACGATGGGTATCCGTAGCTCACGGGCAAGGGCCTTGAGGCTTCGCGAGATGTCGGAAATTTGTTCCCAGCGCGGCAGTTCGACGTTCTCATGGATTATGAGGGTGAGATAGTCGATGAATATGATCTTGACGTCCTTCTCGGCCTTGAGCCTGCGAGCCATGATCACGAGGTCGAGAAGCTTGATGTAGGGAATGTCGATTATATAGAGGGGCGCTTCGTAGATCCTGCCGGCAGCCTCCAAGATGGAGTTGAAGTCTGTGGGCTTGATGAGATCGGAGCGAATCGTGTTGGTAGGTATACAAGCCTCGCTCGCCAAAAGGCGCTGCATGATGACCATGCCGGCAACCTCGAGGGAGAAGAAGGCGCAGGTCATCCGATCCCTGATTGCAATGTTGGCAGCCATGGTCATTGCTAGGATGGTCTTCCCGACAGAGGGGCGACCGCTGATTACCGCGAGCTCCGATTCTTGGAAGCCCAATGTCATCACATTGAGGTCGGGCAGGCCTGAGGGCACGCCCGTACAGGCCGTGGCGCTGCCCGCGGACCTCGACTGCGCCTCGTCATGGAGTGTGTCGATCGGATCGGCGGCATCGAGGGCTTTCGGACCTAAGAAGGGATGATCCAAGAGCTTCTTCTGATGTGGAGTGGTCGGCTTGTGCATGATACCTCCAGCGGGTCGGATGGTGGACAAACTCGACTGATAACACGAGTCCGAGTCAAAATTGGGCGTTGATATGTCCACGGAGTCTGCGAGACAAAAAGGCGAGCGAATAGATCGAGGAGAATATTGGGCACGAGCCATCTCGAGTGCCTGAACTGAGGCCGGATGGCGGAGTGGCTGGTCAAGCTGACTCTATATATGGTGTTGCGTCGTCGATAGACCGTCTAGCAAGTACAATATGTAGTGTCTCTGTAGCTTTACTTGGTGGGTGCCCGTGGTGGTAAAGAGGATCGTAGGGGCGGCCTGTAAGGGGTGATGCCTTCAAGTAAGGAGTCCGTCTCGGCTGTTTGGATCTCGGGAACTAATGTTAAGTACCTCGAGAACTGAAGGAAAGGCCTTGAAGGACTGTGGCCGGGATAGCCTAAGGATCGACGTCCAAGCGGGTCAGGTTGGTCCAGTAGCCGAGGGCCGGTGCTGTCGATGAGAGCTCGGCGACCACGGCGACGGTGATCTTATTGCTGTTGGTGGCCTCGGTGGCGCGGGCGACCTCGCGGGCTGTGGCCAGAGTGCCGACGTGGTCCTGGAGCCAATAGCCGGAAATGAGGGGGCCGTGGGTCTCGATGATGTTGAGGAGGGAGAACTTCATGATCAGGCCTCCAGGGCCGAGGCCTGTGCCATCTCGCACGTTTGAACACGTGGAAGATGATGCGGCCTCGGCGGTAAGAAAGGGGCTCAGTCCTCGTTGGTCAGGAGGACGGTCAGCACGGGCTCGCCGTCATCGCCGGGACCACAGATGGCTTTGAGCTCAATGGGCTCGGGTGGGCATCCGGGGAAGAGGACGAAGAGAACCTTGAAGAAGATAGTGTCCCGATCCGGGTTGACGGCAGCGGAGAAGAGGAGGATCTGGAGGAGATCCCATGACCGGCCAGCGAAGGATTGGCCTTCGTTAGCAAGAGCTGGCGAGGGATCGAGGTAGGAGTGGTAGACGGTCTCGGTGACCGCGAGCGGAATCTTGAAGCCGGCCTCGCGGGCGAGATCCGAGAGGTCTACCAGAACGCCGTCGGCCAATGCGGCCTCTCTCGAATACGAAAATAGAATGGGGCCGAACGGAGAAGAATCAGAATCCGACATCTGTCGCCTCCACGGGGATGTACTGCGAGGTGGAGGGCTTCGTCTCAATGTGCTCAGCGACCACGCAGAGGCAGAAGGTACCGGAAGAGGTGGTGGCCTCAGGGTCCTGTGCGATGTGGCCGACAACGCGAACGACCGAGCCCTGGAAGAGATGCTTGGCGCAGTAGACGGCGAGGCGGCCGTAGACAACGACAGGGACCGAGGCGGGGTCCGGGTCGGAGGAAAGGGAGAAGGTGCACCGCGCGGGGGCGTCAGGAGTAGACGGGGCATCAAGGACCGGGGCGGCAGGTAGGATGCCTTCCAAGAGAATGCTGTTTAAGTAGCGCATCTGGGGCTCCTTAGGATCGGGGCTTGAGGTAGAGGTTGTCGGAGCCAAGGCTGGCCTCGACGCCTGGCACGGCCTCGCCTTCGGTGAAGATCAGTGAGCGGAGGGTAGAGAGGGAGATCGTCTTCTTGATGACGATAGCGGTCGGATGGTTGGTCTCCAGGTAGGCCATGGCCGCCGCCTCATCGAGAATGGCGACGCGGTCAGGCGACTTCCGTAGGCTGGCCTGGGTCGTGACCAAGGAGAGTGTTCTCGAGCGGGCATGTGAGCGCGAGAGCTCGTCCTTGATGTAGGGCTTGATGAGTAGGGACAGGTAGGCCGACGTGTCCTCGTCTGCCTTGTTTGAAGCGGCGAGCCAAGCATCGATGCGAGCCTTGTAGTCCTGGGCAAGGGAGGCCCTTTCGGCCATGCGGGCCTGGGCCTCGAGGATGCGCGCGGCGGCCCACGAGGCCTTGTCGAAGCTATCGATCTTGAACGGCGCGGCGGCCGGGGCCTCCGTACCTTCGGCGGGTGGAGTAGAGGGCATCGAGATGTCGCCGAAGAGGAGATCAGCGAGGGCGGGCGCGGAGCCGCTGGCCTGCGCAAGCGCGGCCTCGGGGCCGGGGGTAGAAGCAGCGAGAGGATCGAGCGGGAGAGGGCAGAGAGCGGGCGCGGCAGCGTCGGCGAGCGGGTCGGGCGCAGCCTGACGGGCTGGCCGATCGAGGGTGACAGTAGAAGACATAGAGGGCCTCCGAGTAGAGGGTTGGGGATAGCGGCCGAGGCCACGCCTGCCCGACGTGGAGCGGGTAGACGTGAGGGGCGTGTTCAATAAGTAGAGGCCAAGGCCGCCGCGCTGTAGTCGATTGAGGCGGGCAATAGAGGGGAGATGTCAGGGCTTAGACGGCGCGTTAGTCGGGCGCGGCCGGGGCGGAAGTGGTCTAGACTGTTTGAATGCTAGCGGGGCCGGGGAAGCGAGCGAGGTGGGGATATTACTATCTGATGGTGGGCAAGTATAACGGAATGGGGGAATATTTCTACTATAGATATTATACCCGGTGAGAAACGATATGAGTCAATACTCTTGTGAGAAGACACCGCTCAATCGATTCTGAAGAACTGTGGCAGGACCAACCTCGAAATTTTTATCGAAAAAGCCAGTTTGGCGAAAGGAAACATAGTTGTTCCAGTGCTAGCCGTCATTCAGAAATGGATACACGCGAACGCGCTCGCTTGTACGACATTTGGGCTAGTCGAGCTTCGGAGGTTCGAGGAGTCCGCCTTCCGTGAAGCTGAAGTACCCTGTCCTCGATATTATGATATGGTCCAGTAAGGGTATGCCCAAGATATCGCCAGCCTCGCGAAGCCGGCGTGTAATCTCGATATCCTCCGGGCTCGCGGTATTGGAGCCTCCAGGGTGATTATGCGAGGCAATCACCGCGACGGCGCTCGCTAGAATCGCCGGTCGATAGACCTCCCTGGGATGGACGAGCGTACGGTTAATCAGGCCCACCGTGATGAGCTTCACGCTTATGATGTTGTGGGCGTTGTCGAGGAGGACCGCATAGAAGGACTCGACCTTCGCGTTAGCGTAGCGCTTGAGGGCCGCGTAGACGTCAACGGGTCTGGAAACCTTGTAGACCGTGCGGGACGAGCGGACGCTGATGATATCGTACTTCATTGTAGAGGTGCTCCCTTCAGGCTGTGATGATATTATTATCAGTAGCCTGGGAAGACTTGAGGGCGCAGTCAAAGAAATGGCAAGCCGTGGAAGTTCAGCTTATTTACCAGCGAACATTGTCTCTCAGGAAATTCGATTTCTTTATCTTTGATCTTTTGGGGGATTTGGATCGTTCCCGTGGCTATCCGAGTTTTTGATCTTGCCTTTACTGTCGTGGATTACAAACTCGGTCCCCTGATTGCGAATAATCTCACGGCCTGCCTTCTCAGCTTCAGCCTTGGTATCAGCATGTACAGATGCTCTATCGGCACCATTACGCTTTACATCCCACCCACCATTGTGATTCGGAATAAGATGATGCTCTTTCCTTGGCATTCATCGCCTCCAGTATTGTTTGATATGTCCCATTCAAGGACATCTGTAAAATGCTAAAGTTGGCAATGAAAGACAGGCTTTTTATCACATCACTAAAACAACAACGGTCAAAGACAGTAAACTCTAGGTAATCAATTACGAAAGAGGGAGTCGGCTAGCAGTGGCATGGGGCAATTGCAAAGAGGCACCTCAGCTGAGGTGAACCACAGCCTATGCGTCGAACATACCCAAGTCGTTACCCAAAACCCACCGGAGTGCTGAGAACTTGCTATTTATCCCCCCACGTTAAATCATCCAAAGGTTCCAATTTCACCTTATTGGTATAAAGCTAGAAATTCCAGGTTGACCTTAGGGCTTCTTCCTCATATCAAGCTGGACAATTTCTGAAGAATTTAGCCGTACCCATTGGAGCCCTTTGCTGTTGGTTATTCTAAATATAGCGAAAATGGCTGAAGCACTCGAAGAATTAACGTCCTTGCATTGGGTTGCATGGGATTACTGATTATGGACGTCGATGTCCGTGTTTCACTATGGGTGGTGGCAGGAGATATCATAGAATAGCATTTACTAGCAGGTCATATCAAGGTTATTCATTACCCATAATAGAATTATCTTCGTTATCAAATTGACCAGCTGACTCAGCCACGCTATCCTAAACACGACCATTGATCGGTCGCGGAGGACTTATGCGGAAATTTGATGAGGTATTCCGAGACCGAAAAGAACGGGACTTTTGTTGGATGAAAATCAGCGAACAGGAAGAGCTCTTCGAGGACGCGATGAGCGATCCTGAGGAGAATGTGCACCAATTGTTCCTACTCGCCAGCGGGATCAGGATGCGGTTCGGTCCGGCCGAGGAGTTCTTCGGGAAGGTTGTTGAAGAGCAATATCACCATGAGGTGCTAAAGAGTGGAGAGCTAAAGAAAACGAGACCCATCGGCGGCGCCGAAGTACAAAGGGCGTGGATCAAAAACATTGAAGAAAATAAATTGACAATCGAAATGTACGAAAGCCAGATAAAAGATATCGAGGTAAAGCTGCGACAAGAACTCGCTGAAGATTATTCGTATAAGCTTCCAAGGACATTCGATGAATATGCCGGACGGCGAAGACTTGCGATGACTGACGGGGAGGCGATAACAAAAAAGAAAGTTATCGAATTGGCGAGAATCGGCAAAGACGAAAGGGCGTGGCCGTATTTGTATATCGGGCTCGGCGAGCGAATGAATTTGTTTGACGCCACGGAAGAGTTGACGATGGTTCCAAGGATTCTGGAAATCGCAGAAGAGGATATTGGGCGGCCGATAGAAGATCTCGTCGAGGATGATGCCTATATCGATGAGTTAGCGGAGATGTTGCTCTCGAAAAACAAAGTGGAATTGCGGGAATGGATAGACGGTTACCGCCACGAGCGCATGCATGCAGAGAAGCCTCGCACCAAAAAGAAAAAGGAAAAGAAGAGCATCTTCCCCACAGCGCCTGTGAGAAAGGTTTTGCTGCCGGTATACGAGGGGCCGGGGCACATGCTAATGGCGGGGCGGATAGTGGTACTCGAAGGGGAGGATGCGGTTCGGATATCGGGCGACGAATATATCGCAAAAGCGTTCAGGGAAATAACGAAACAATTTATCCGGCGAGGAATTCCAACGATGAACCCAAACTGCGGGCCAATCGAATATATCGCAGGAAATGTCATTGAAGAAGAAAAGGTAAATGAACTCATCGCGAGAATCGAGGCGTTTCGTGTGGAGTACGGACTAAGCAGACGACGATGATAGCGCCAACAAAGAAATGCAGGAAGAAATAGGAGGAGGGAGTATGGGATATGCTGATCCGAATTGTCCGCTGTGTAATGGGAGCGGCATTGTCCGGGCCGATGGCGGGCCTGGGTATTGTACATGCTTCATCAAGAATAAAATGAAAGAGTATATGGGGCCGATCATGGGGTTCAAGAAAGGGCGCGTTGATAAGGAGGGACTCCCTGAGCTCAGGGATATTAACCAAGCGATAGTCGTAAGTGATAATAATATCGCTTGTTTGATATTTTTCGCATCGCGGAATTGGTATGCAAGGGACAAGAGATATAACCTGATCGGCGCGGAGGAGCTCAACACGATCGGGATGCGGGGAACGTCGGAGTATAAATCGCTGAGCGACTACGTGGGGGCATTCCAGAACTTCGTCATCGACATGAGCAGCGTGAACCCGATGAGGGGGCCGGGGTATAGAGAGAAGGATGAAATGGTCTTGCTCGACTTCTTGCGGATGTTGGCAACAAGGGCTGACAAGAGAAGTATCGTGCTGATCGGGCCGACTGCGGGCGAATTTAAAAAGGAACACCAGGCACTGTGTCGAGCTTTGGCCACAATGCGGTTTCCGTATTTCGATAGTGGAAGATATCTGGCGTTCGCAAAGAGCGAGGGAGTTAAGGCGCCCACGGAGATGGACAATGACGGAAGTTGAGGAGTTCATCGAGGTATTCCGGCCACATACGGGGCGATACGTCGAGAAGGACCCAATAGCTGGGTACCGCCTAAAAAGAGCGGAACTCACGCCGAAAATCGTTGAAGCGCACATAAAAGGACAACGTGTAATCTCGTTCTTCACAAGGGTCACGAGAAATATCATCGGCCTGGACGTCGATGACCATAAGGGCGGTGGCTGGGTAGGCGGAGAACCGACGGCAAGATTATTGCACAGGTACCGCGAGGTGGTGTTTCGCATTAGGCGGAAGCCGAGCGGAGTGTTCAGGTCTGACCACGGAGTACATGTATATTGGATTCTTGCGACGTGTGTGCCCGATAGGATTCTCATTGATGGCTT
>Ga0265342_10001602_pt1 | contig 20886 bp, 16 predicted proteins | sample 4CB327metaG_FD_203125 | JGI IMG/M metagenome (GOLD analysis project Ga0265342, IMG submission 203125) | Rhizosphere microbial communities from Carex aquatilis grown in University of Washington, Seatle, WA, United States - 4-CB3-27 metaG | ecosystem: Host-associated > Plants > Roots >... | reverse complement strand
TCATTTGAACTCCAATCATTCTCCGCACCTGGCTACAGCAGGTTTCGAGCCACCGCGAAGAACGCGCAATTTCGAGTAGTTGCAGCCCGGAGGAGGCTTGAGCATTGGCTCGTTCGACCAGAACGAATTACCGTCACCATCATTTTGATGGATCGGCCAAGCCTCGCCAGCGGGGGCGCTCCCCCCAAAGCACCTGTCATTCCTTCCCGGGCATGGACGGTGCCTGACGTCGCGCGAACCGCCCCTTTTCGAGCAATTCCTGGACTTCACTCGTCGAGTCTTTCGCCAATGCGGCCGTCGCCAGGGTTTCGGCATCGGATAGCGTTGTCGCGCGAATCGCGTTCTTGACCTCGAGTATCTCGCCGGGTGCCACGCTGAATTCACGCAGGCCCAGTCCCAAGAGCAGCTGGACGTACGCCGGATCGCCGGCCATCTCGCCGCAAATCGCCAGCGGCCGGCCAGCGACGCGCGCGGCATCGGACACGAACCGGATCACCCGCAAGACGGCCGGGTGAAGCGGTTGGTAGTAATCGTCGACGGTGTCGTCTTCGCGATCCGCCGCGAGCACATACTGGACCAGATCGTTGGTACCCAGACTGAAGAAGTCGAGCTCCTTGGCCAGCACCGCCATCAGCAGCGCTGCCGACGGGACCTCAATCATGGCCCCAAGTGGAATCTTCGGATTGAAAGCCTTGCCCTCGGTGCCAAGCTCCGCCATCGCTTCGTTCAGCACGGCGCGCGTCCCCCGCACGTCTTCGATCCCGCCCACGACCGGGATCAGCACCGACACGGGGTGCTCCGCGCTGACCCGCAGAAACGCCCGCAATTGGCTCTTCAGCAGGTCGGGATTCTTGAGCAGGAGGCGAATCCCACGCTGGGCGAGCGACGGATTGCGCGCCTGGGGCAAAGGAAAGTAGGGGAGCTGTTTGTCGCCACCCACGTCGAGCAGGCGTAGCACGATCTTGCGCGGGTGGATGCGCTCGGCGGCGCGCTTCCACAGCTGATACTGATCCTCCTCGCTTGGAAACGCGCTGCGGATCGAAAATGCGAACTCCGTGCGATAAAGACCAATCCCGTCGGCTCGATAGAGGCACGCCGCCTCCGTGTCCGAAACCTTGCTGGCGTTGGCGAGCAGAAGGATCGCGGTGCCGTCGAGCGTGACCGAAGGCAAATCGATGCTCTCTTGCAGTCCCGCGCGGTAGCCGGAGAGCTCGGCCTCAAGTCGCGCGTACTCGCTCTGCACCGCCTGGTCCGGGTTGACGAAGACGATGCCGGACACGCCATCGACGATCAACTGGTCGCCCGTCTTGATCTTGAGCGGAGCGTCTCTGATCCCGGACACCGCCGGTATCCGCGACGAACGCGCGAGGATCGAGGTGTGCGAGAATTTGCCACCACGGTCGGTTACGAGTGCTTTCACCCGTTCGAGCTCGAAGCGCGCGGTCGCCGACGGCAAGAGCTCGTCCGCAACCAAGATAGATCCGTCCGGGATCTCAACAAATGCGTCGTCCTTGGCCAGCGCCGCGAGAATGCGACGACCGATGTCGCGAATATCCGCAGCGCGGTCGCGCAAGTAGGGGTCGGACACCTGATCGAAGGCGCGAACGAAGGTCTCGATGACATCGAGCAGGGCGGCCTCGACGTTGATTCGGCTCTGCTGAACCACGGCCACGACCTGCCCGTGTAGGCGGGGATCCCGCACCACCAGCGCTTGAGCCGCGAAGATGTCGCCCTCGCTCACGCCGATGCGCTTGGCCACGTCGTCTCTCAGGGCGAGCAGCTCCCTCTCCGCCGTCCCGATCGCCACGCTGAAGCGCGCCAGCTCGGCATCTACCTCATCCGCTGCGACGCTACGGCGCGGAACCAGAATCTGGTCGACCGACGAGAGCACGAAAGCCTCGCCGCGCGCGATGCCCGAAGAGATGGAAATGCCCCGAAACATCATGGGCCCAAGCTCGCAACCGCGCGCCTATTGCCGATCAAACCGTAGCTCTTGAGTTTGCGGTACAGCGTCGCCGAGCCGATGTGGAGCTGCTGCGCGGTGTGGGTCTGATTGCCGCCATTCAGTTCCAGCGCCGCGAGAATGTATTCCTTCTCGACCTCGTCGAGCGGCCGCACCTTGCCCTTGGTGGCCACGGGGACGGTCACGGCCTGGCGGATCTCCTCGGGCAGATCCTCAAGCTCGACGCGGCTTCCGCGCGCAAGCGCAACGGCGCGCTCCATGGCGTTTTCGAGCTCGCGCACGTTGCCTGGCCACTCGTAGCGCAGCAGCTGATCGGCGGCCTCCGGGGCAAGACCGGTGATCTTGCGTTTCATCTGCAGAGCCGCGTCCGCGAGTAGCACCCGGCCGAGGGGCAAGATGTCGTCTCTGCGCTCGCGCAGGGGTGGCACGTGCAATTCGACCACCTTGAGGCGGTAGTAGAGATCTTGGCGAAAATTGCCCCCGGCCACGCCGTGGGCAAGATCGCGGTTGGTGGCGGCCAGGACACGCACGTCGACCTTGCGGTTCTTGTTTTCACCGACGCGCCGGATCTCCCGCTCTTGCAGCGCACGCAGGAGCTTGACCTGCATCCCCGGCGAGACCTCGCCGACCTCGTCGAGCAGCAGCGTCCCGCTGTTGGCCGCCTCGAACAGGCCTGGCCGATCTTGCGTCGCGCCCGTGAACGCGCCCCGCGCGTGGCCAAAAAGCTCGCTTTCGAGGAGAGTCTCGGTAATGGCCCCGCAGTTGACCGCGACGAACGGTCCCGCCGAACGCGTGGATTCTTCATGGACGAGCCGTGCGACGCGCTCCTTGCCCGATCCGCTTTCGCCTGTGATGAGGACGGTGGAATCGACTTTGGCCACACGGCTCGCCAAATCCACGAGCTGTGCCATGGCGGGGCTCTTGGCGACGATTCCGAGCGGCTCCTCAACGTCGCGGGCCACGCGAACCAAGGCTCGGCGGTGCAAACGCAACTTCAGCTCAGCCGCCTTCAGCGTCTCGGTCACCCGCTGGAGCGAAACATCGAGACAATCCTTGAGACGATTCGCCTCGAAAAACCTTAGCTCTTCCGCACGCTCGTCACCCCACTCCGCGCGAGTTCGACCCATCAGATGGCAGGCCGCATCGCCCTGGCCCATGCAGCGGTCTTCAAGGACGTAGATCTCGCTGCCAGAGCTTCGGCTGAGGTAGCCGCTGGTGAGGCCGCAGATGGTCCAGCACGCCGGCGCATCGGATCGACCGAAGTGCAAGAGATGTTGCTCCGCCTCGTAGGATGACGTGAGCATCATGCCCTCCTTGGAGAGAGGGCCCTGACTTCCCTGCTCCAAGTGAAAGAGACCTTCGAGGGTGTGGATGCGGGGTCCCGCCTGCTGCCATTCCTCCTTGCTGTCCCACTTGAATTCGGCCTGGATGGCCTCGGCCATGCGCCAACCGTGGGCAAAGCCGAATTGGGTAAGCACGGTGCGCGCGGCGGTCACGCCAAAGTTCTCGACTAGGTACTTGCGCAGAAGTCCCATGGCCACCGCATCGAGCAGCAACGCTCGCTGTCCGGCGAAGCGGATCACGCCGCCTTCCGGGTCGAGTTCGAGCAACTCCTTATGATCTAGATCGCCTGCCCGCATCACCATCCCTCTCCTTCGATTTGATGGGAAAGCTACGTCACGATGATTGAACTCGCCAGCGCCAAGAACCGTTTGTGCTGCAAGCTGCTGAATTCATTGCCGACTACTTGATGGCCCGAAATCTGCTGTAGGTGGAAAAGGCATCCAAGAAAGGCAAATGACATGAGAACTCAAATTCCCAAGACCGTACCGCTCGGTGAGCTGATCCTGACCGTCTTCGACAAAGCCGCGCAGTACAGCGCCGATCCACGAGAAGTCTCGCGCCTGGCTACGCAGACCATCTCGCACATGCTGTGGCACACGCCGCGGTTGAAGAGTTCACGCCAGTCGGTCACCACCGTTTCGTAGCAGGAGGCTCCCATGTTGTGGACAATCGCCGTCATTCTTCTCGTGCTCTGGGCACTTGGATTCTTCACCGCGCACGCCATGGGAGGATTCATTCACATCCTCCTTGTAGCGGCCATCGTCATGGTTCTGGTTCGCTTGATTCAGGGCCGCCGCATCGTTTGAAGTCGACAACCCAAGCAAAGGAATACTCATGACCGGCTCGAAACTGGCTATTTCGTTCTTCATCGCCTTGGCTTTCACGTTGGGCTGCAAATCGACCGCGGACAAGCCAACAAACGGAACGCAGCAAGATCCGGCCTCGGCCGTGCAACTCGCGAAGGCAAAGGCAGCAACCCTCGAAGCAACGCAAGCGATGGAGGACTACGCCTACGCGCGGAGAGCCGAATTCATCGCCAAGATGAACCAAGACCTCGGCGTTCTCCAAGACGACTTGAACCTCCTCGCCGCCAAAGTCGAGAGCTCTGGTGGCGCGGCGAAGGCCGATGCCAAGGCCAAGCTCGCAGCGGCACGCGAGAAGTGGGCCAAGACGAAGCAACAGCTGGAACAGGCGCAGAACGCCACCGAGTCCTCTTGGAACGACGTGAAGAGCGGCTTCAAGAACTCCTACGCCGACTTGAAAGACTCGGTTGCGGCCACGAGACTGTGGTTGAGTGAGAAGATCGCGCCGTGACAAGCGGGTCGTGATGGCCTCGCCAGCCGCGCCCGAGAGCTCTCCCGACCTCGCGTGGGCCGGTGGCCTCACTGAGGCCGCGGCCCAATTGAGACTCCAAGAGCAGGGACCGAACGAGCTCCCTTTGCAAAAGAAGCGCAGCTTGCTCGCCATTGTGTTCGAAGTCGTGCGCGAGCCCATGTTCATCATGCTGATCGTCGCTGGCGCTTTGTATCTGCTCCTCGGCGATGCTTCCGAAGCGGTGATGCTGCTCGGCTTCGTCTTCGTGGTCATGGCCATCACCATCATCCAGTCGCGGCGGACCGAGCGCGCGCTCGATGCTCTGCGGGACCTGTCGAGCCCACGGGCGCTGGTCATTCGTGGCGGAGTCCACCGCCGCATTCCCGGACGCGAAGTCGTCCAAGGCGACTTGCTGGTGCTTTCCGAAGGCGACCGGGTGCCAGCCGATGCCATCCTTCGGCAAGGAATCAACCTGTCGGCGGACGAATCCCTGCTGACCGGAGAATCGCTGCCGGTGCGCAAATCGGCGTCGATCACTGCGGTCCGTATCGAACGCCCCGGCGGTGAAGATCATTCCTCGCTCTTTTCGGGCACCCTGGTGAGCGCTGGCCAGGGGATCGCCGAGGTCGCAAGCACGGGCCTTCACACAGAACTTGGCAAGATTGGCAAGGCGTTGCAGCAGATCAAGCCCGAGGCAACATCGCTTCAGAAAGACGCCGCGCGATTGGTCCGTTTGTTCGCCCTGGTCGGGCTTGCGGCGTTCATTGTCGTGGTCGTTGCCTACGCCCTCACGCGTGGCGGAAGCGTCGCGGTTTGGAAGCAAGGCCTCTTGGCCGGCATCACCATGGCCATGTCGATCTTGCCCGAGGAAATCCCCGTGGTGTTGACCATCTTCCTCGCGCTTGGGGCATGGCGCATTTCCCGCAAGCGCGTGCTGACCCGCCGGATGGCCGCGGTCGAGACCTTGGGCAAGACCACGGTTCTGTGCGTGGACAAGACCGGGACACTCACCCAGAACCGCATGACTCTCAAGCACGTTATTGCCGGCGGCCACGCGGCGGTCATTGCGCCGGAAACCAATTGGATACCCGATGAACTCCACGCGCTGCTTGAACACGCGGTTCTTGCAAGCGCCCGCGATGCGTTCGACCCCATGGAGCGCGCACTTCACGCCACCGCGGATCGCGTGCTCGGGCAGACCGAGCACCTTCACCCAAACTATGGACTCGTCCGCGCGTATCCGCTCAGCCCCGCCCTGGCGGCGGTCACGCAAGCGTGGCAATCGGAACAAGACACCGACGTCATCATCGCTTCCAAGGGCGCACCGGAGGCCATCGCGCAGCTGTGCCACATGACGGCCAAACAGCGCGACGAGATGCTGGTGCAAGTGGCGACACTGGCATCCGATGGACTTCGCGTGCTCGGCGTTGCGCGCGGAACCATGGGCAAGGACCAGCTCCCTGCCGCGCATGGCGGCCTCGCGCTCGAATTCCTGGGCCTTCTTGGCTTCGAAGATCCGCTGCGGCCCACGGTGCCAGCCGCCGTGGCTGAATGTCGGACGGCGGGAATTCGGGTCATCATGATTACGGGCGACTACGCGCTCACCGCGCAGAGCATCGCCCGTCAAGCCGGTCTCGCCAACTACGAAAACGTCATCACCGGATTCGATCTCGAAAGCATTTCCGACGAAGATCTCGCGACGCGGGCGAAGGGCGTCGGGGTGTTTGCCCGTGTCTTGCCCGAGCAGAAGCTTCGCATCGTCAAGGCGCTCAAGGCGAATCAAGAAATCGTCGCCATGACCGGTGATGGCGTGAACGACGCCCCGGCGCTCAAAACGGCCCACATCGGCATCGCCATGGGTGGTCGCGGTACCGACGTCGCGCGCGAGGCCGCCGACTTGGTATTGCTCGACGACGATTTTGCCTCCATCGTGGTGGCCATTCGCCTCGGCCGCCGAATCTTCGACAACATCCGCAAGGCCATTGCCTTCACCTTCGCTGTCCACGTGCCCATCGCCGGCCTTTCCATCTTGCCCGTCTTCTTCGCGGGATGGCCGCTGTTGCTCTTGCCAACCCACATCGTCTTTCTTGAGCTCATCATCGACCCATCGTGCTCCCTGGTTTTCGAGGCCGAGGAGGCGGAGGCAGACGTCATGAAGCGCCCGCCGCGCGGCCGCAAGGATCGGCTCTTCTCCCTCCACACCGTGGGATTCGCCGTGCTGCAAGGGCTGAGCGTCCTGGCGATCTGTGTGGCGGTTTTCCTCTTCGCGCATCGAAGTCACGCGCCCGAGGCGGCGCGCGCGCTGACCTTCGTCGCCCTGGTCACGGCATTCTTGGTCGTCCTCTTGGCCAATCGCTCGTCGATTCTTACCATCGTCGAGGGCTTTCGCGCACCCAACACCGCGCTCTGGTTCGTGCTCGGAGGCACGGTGGGGATCTTGGCACTCGTTCTCCTTTTCCCGTTCGCGCAACGCCTGTTCCACTTCGCGCCCATCCATGCCGGCGATCTCCTGCTCAGCATCGCCGCCGGGCTCGCGTGCACGCTTTGGTTTGAAGCGCTCAAACTGGGCAAGCGTTGGACAGCCGCACACCCGGCGCGGCGGGCCGCGACGGCGACGCCTTGAATGTTGCCGGAGGTGCTGCGTTGCCATTCATGCCTGGCGCGAGATTGCTCTTCCACGCGCGGATCGTGATGCTGGGCTTGGTCCTGATCTGCGGCGGCTGCGGCAGGACATCCGGGCGCTCGGTGAACTTGCTCGGATCCACGTCGATCCAGCCCTTCGCGGAAATGCTGGCCGAGCGCTACCTGAAAGAATACCCCGGTCAATTCGTGGAGGTTCAGGGGGGCGGCTCGACCGCTGGTCTGCAAGCAGCAGAAAGCGGCCTTACGAACATCGGGATGTGCTCGCGTTCACTCACGGCAAAGGAATCCCTCCTGTTCACGCCGATCCTCATCGCCCGCGATGGTCTGGCCATCGTGGTCAACCCTAAGAATCCCGTGGCGTCGCTTTCCATCGAACAACTTCGCGCCCTTTTCGCCGGGCGAATTGCGGATTGGAACGAAGTTGGCGGCAAAGCCGGCCCCGTCTGGCCCATTACACGCGAGGAAGGATCGGGCACGCGCGAAAGCTTCGTTCGCCTGGTCATGGGCAACGAGCGCATTTCCCGTCGATCCTTGACCCAGGAGTCCAATGGCGCGGTCAAGGAGTTGGTCAGGGGGGATCCCGCGGCCATCGGCTACATGTCCCTCGGTCTCGTGGGCCCGGATCTGAAGGCCGTGGCAATTGAAGGCGCGCAGCCCACGGTCGAGAACGTGCTTGCGGGCCGCTACAACCTAGTCCGGCCGCTCTTGTTTGTCACCAAGGGCACAGTCGCTCCCGCCACGCAGAAATTCATCGATTTCGTGCTGTCATCGGAAGGGCAGCGCTTGCTCGCAACGGAGGGACTGGTGAAGATCCGATGAAGCGGGACAAGGTCATTGGCGCGATCTTGCTCGCCATCGCGCTTTCCGCCATCTCGGGCCTAGCTCTCATCACCGTCTTCATCTTCCGCGAAGGCGTGCCGATCATCCTGCGCGTAGGCGCCAGGCAATTCTTTCTCTCGACCGACTGGGAACCTAGTCTCGGACACTTCGGCATCTTGTCCATGATGGTGGGTTCGCTCTTCGTCACCGTCGGCGCGGCGGTGATTGGCGTCGTCTTCAGCATGGGTCTCGCGATTGTCCTCACCCAATTTTCGCCGCCTGGACTTTCGGCCGCGGTGAAGCCGGTTATCGAACTTCTGGCCGGGATCCCTTCCGTGGTCTACGGATTCGTGGGTGTTGTGACGCTCGTACCTCTCATCCGTCGCTCGCTGGGCGGACCGGGCCTTTCGGTGTTGGCAGCATCGGTCGTCCTTGGGGTCATGATCTTGCCGACCATCACCAGCATCGCCATCGATGCCCTGGAAGCCGTGCCGCGTTCCTACCTCGAAGGCTCGATTGCTCTCGGCGCCACGCGCTGGCAAACCGTGACGATGGTTCTCTTGCGGGCCGCGCGATCCGGGCTCGTCGCCGCCGTGATCCTCGGAATGGGGCGAGCCATCGGAGAAACCATGGCGGTGATCATGGTGGCGGGCAATGCGCTCGATGTCCCGCGCAGCCTGCTCGCCCCCGTGCGCACGCTGACGAGCAACATCGCGCTCGAAATGGGGTACGCATCCGGGGATCACCGCCAGGCACTGTTCGCGACGGGAGTCACCCTGTTCGTGATCATCACGCTGCTCAATGTTGCCGCGCTTACCGTCTCTCGCCAACGCGCAGGCAGAAGGCGCGCAAAATGAGAGTTTCGCCTGTCGCCACCCAGCGCCTGGCCGTGGGCTTCATGTGGATGCTCACCGCCATCACGTTCGCCGTGCTGGTCTTCATCCTCGCTTTCATCCTGGTGCACGGATTGCCTCACGTCACGTGGACCTTCCTCACCCAGTCCCCGACGAGCATGGGGCGCGAGGGCGGAATCTTTCCCATGATCCTCGGTACCTTCCTCGTCGCTGGACTGGCCGTACTGGTCGCGGCCCCCATCGGGGTAGCGACCGCGGTGTACTTGTCGGAATACACGCGCGAGGGGCGCCTGACCTCGGTGATCCGCTTCGGAGCGGATTGTCTGGCCGGCGTACCCTCGATCATCTTTGGCCTCTTCGGCTTTGTGTTCTTCGCAATTGCGCTGCGCATGGGGCTGTCGGTTCTGTCTGGCTCGCTCACGCTGGCGCTCATGGTGCTCCCGACCATTATTCGCACGAGCGAGGAAGCCATTCGCGCCGTTCCCAATTCCTACCGGGAAGTCAGTTTGGGTCTCGGCGGCACCCGCTTTCAGACCGTCTTCTATGTGGTCTTGCGCTCTGCTCTTCCCGGCATTTCCACGGGCATCGTGCTGTCGCTCGGCCGCAGTATCAGCGAGACCGCGGCCGTGATGCTGACCGCGGGCTCGGCACTGCGTCTGCCGAAGTCGCTGTTCGATTCTTCGCGCACGCTGGCGCTTCACTTCTACCTGCTTTCGCGTGAAGGGATCTCGATGCCGAATGCCTATGCAACGGCGTCGGTACTCATCATCGCCATCCTGGCGTTGAACTTGCTCGCCTATGCGCTGATGCGCCGGTTCGCGGTCAAGGTGGGCCGGTAACCATGAAGACTTCCTCGACCACCCTTAGTGCCCAGGACTTCACGGCTTCCTTCGACGGTCAGCCCGCCGTGAAAAGCCTCGACCTCGAGATCCTCCCGCATGAGCGCCTGGCGATCATCGGCCCCGCCAGAAGTGGCAAGACCACCTTCCTGCGCTCCCTCAACCGTTTGAACGATCTTTCCCCTGGCTTCACCCACAGTGGGAAGATCTCGCGCGATGGCAAGGACATCTACGATGCGGACGTGGACGTGGCCGAGCTTCGCCGCAAGGTTGGCATGGTCTACGCCACGCCGGTGCCGCTGCCGTGGTCGATCTACGACAACCTTGCCTATGGTTTGCGGCTAGCCGGCATCCGGGATCGCGCAATACTGGATGAGCGCATGCAGGCAGCTCTCGGGTACGCCTTCCTCTGGAACGAGGTCAAAGACCGCCTGCACGAACCAGCCAATGTTCTCTCGGGTGGCCAACAACAACGCCTGTGCATCGCCCGCGTGCTCGCGCTCGAACCCGAGGTGCTCATCCTCGACGAGCCCTGCTCAGGCCTCGACCCGATCTCGACCGCAAAGATCGAAGATGCTCTGCTTGCTCTCAAAGAGAAACACTCCATCGTGCTGGTCACGAACAACACCAAGCAGGCCGCGCGCGCCTCCGATCGCACCGCGTTCTTTCTCCTCGGGGATCTCATCGAGGTCGGCCCGACGGCGCAGATGTTCACCCGGCCGGCCCAAAAGCAGACGATCGATTACCTCATGGGGCGATTCGGATAGGACGATGGCAATCAAGATTCAAACCGAGGGACTCGATCTCCACTACGGAAAGTTCCATGCCCTTCTGAACGTGAGTCTGTCGATCCAGCCGCGCATGATCACGGCCATCATCGGTCCCTCGGGTTGTGGCAAATCCACTCTTCTTCGTTGTTTCAACCGCATGAACGATCTCGTCAAGGGCGTGCACGTCGCCGGCCGCGTGCTGCTCGACAGTGTCGACATCCTTGCCAGGGCCACCGACCTGTCCCACCTTCGTCGTCGGGTCGGCATGGTCTTCCAGCGCCCCAATCCCTTTCCCTTGTCGGTCTTCGACAACGTGACGTACGGTCTGCGCGTTCACGGAGAAACGCGACGCTCGCACCTCTTACCTGTTGTCGAATCGAGCCTGCGCGCCACCGGGCTGTGGGTCGAACTCAAGGACAGGTTGACGACTTCCGCGCTCGACCTTTCCCCCGAGCAGCAGCAGCGGCTTTGCGTCTCGCGCGTCGTCGCCGTCGAGCCGGAGGTGCTGCTTATGGACGAGCCTTGCTCGGCTCTCGATCCCATCGCCACCGGCGGCATCGAAGATCTAATGCGAAGCCTGGCCGATCGATACACCATCGTCATCGTCACCCACAACATGCAGCAAGCGGCTCGCGTTGCCACCGAGACGGCGTTCATGTTGCTCGGCGAACTGGTGGAATTCGGCCCGACCCCGCGCATGTTCGAGAATCCCAAGGACCATCGCACCGAGGACTACGTGTCCGGGCGGTACGGATGAAGACTATCAATCGTTGCCGGCAAATTAGTTACCCGCAAATTCTTGCAAAGGACTAGCCATGTCGATGCATCTCCAGCAGGAAATCGAAAGTCTCAAAATCAAGCTTCTTGCTCTCGTGACAACCGTCAAGGAGGCTGTGGAAAAGGCGGTAAGCTCCGTCGACAAACGCGACGCCGCCCTCGCACAGGCCGTGGTCGACGGCGACTTCGAGATCGACCGCGCTGAAGTCCTGCTGGAGGAGGACTGCCTCAAGATCTTGGCGCTCTACCAGCCGGTGGCGACCAATCTCAGGGTCATCGTCAGCGTGATGAAGATGAACAACGACATCGAGCGCATTGGAGATCTCGCCGTCAACATCGCCGAGCGCGCGCTCTTTCTGTGCGGCGAAGGGCCAGTCGAGGCGCCATCGGATCTCGCCGAGATGAGGGCCAAGGCCCTCGCCATGTTGACGCGCAGTCTGGACGCGCTGGTGCGGCTCGATACCAAGTGCGCCCGCGAAGTCCGCGCCTCGGACGATGAAGTGGACGCCCTCAACCGCAAGCTCTTCAAGGAATTCGCCGCCGCGGTCCGGAGAAACCCGGACCACGTCGAAAGACTTCTTTGTTATCTCTCGGTCGGGCGGCACCTTGAGCGCATCGCTGACTACGCCACGAACATCGCCGAGGACGTCATCTACCAGACCGAAGGCGAAATCGTCCGCCACAAGCCGACCCTCCCCGAGAAGTGAATTCTGTCTAAGGTCAATCGAAGGGGGTTCTTGGTCCGAGACTCCCCCTTCGATTAGGCGAGGGTCGAGCCAACTCATGCCCCGCTACATACCCCAAGCCGACCGGATGAGGGCAAGCCCAGACGCGTTGTTCACGGTCAGGGAGAGATTCGTGCCCGTTCCTTTCAAGGTGGTGATGCTGTACCAGTCGCCGTTCCTCAGGCCGGGCCAATAGCAGCTGCCCATTCCCGATGCCTTGATTTGACTGGTCACGGCGTTCATGTAGGCAATGAAGGCGTTGCTGCCAATAGATCCGTTGTAATCGGTCCCATTGGTCATGGGCGCGCCGTATTCCGAAACCACCGTCCGATTGGCATAGGGCCCGACGGCATTCTTGAGTTTGGTGGTCCAATTTGCCGCGTTGGTATCGGTGCTGCCAATGGCGTAGATGTGAATGTTCAGTAGGCAGCCAGCCAAGCGAGAATCGGCGCCCTGCTGATTGACGTCGGTGTCATTGTAGTTGCCTGCCACCAAGATTCGATTCTTGGGAACAGTGGGAAACTTGCCCATCCACTGTACAACCAGGTTGATGAAGGCTGTCGGACTGTATCCCGAGGGTTCGTTGATGACGTCGAAGTAGACAAGGTCGTTGGTTGCGTAGGCATCGACGACCGTTTGCCACATGGTGTAGAAGGCGGTCAGATCGGGCACTGTCCCGACACCCGGTTTGTACCAGTACGCGATGATCACCTTCATGTTCTTGCTAATCGCCGCATCGATGATCCCTTTGTAGGCGGTCCACCAGGCCGCGTTGGTGACCACCGTGGGTTCGTTGATCGGGATGCGTATGGAATTGGCGCCAAGCGCGGTTTCAAAGCCAGAAAGGATCGCATTGGCCTTGGCCACAACCGTGGCATAGGTGTCCGAGGAAGCGGAGAGTCCGGAAGGCTGAAGCACCCCGGCTTGGAAGTTGTCCCCGGGATCGGCCCAGTTCACGCAGTGAAAACTCGGCGCACCGTCGATGGCGGAGGTTCCCCCTGCGGCTGTCGCGCCTCCCGTGGCGGCGGTCCCGCCGGAGCTCATCGTGCCGCCGCTGCCACCCGTGCCTCCTGTCGTGCCACCCGTAGCCTTTCCGCCAGTGGCCGCCGTGGTCCCGCCGGTCGCCGCAAGGCCGCCCGTGGCTATGGATCCACCTTTGACTGCGGCGCCTCCAGTTCCCCCCACGACAATCGTGGTGCCGCCCGTGGCGATGAATCCACCAGTCGCCGTGTTCCCGGCTGTCACCGTGGTGCCACCGCTGGCCATCGCGCCGGCCGCCATCGTTCCGCCGGTCTTGGTGGCCGTTGTTCCGCCATTTCCCGTGACGCCCCCCAATCCGGTCGTGCCAATCGTGCCACCCGTGCTACTGAAGCCACCCGAGCCGACGGTTCCACCGGTGCCACCCGTTTGGGGCGCGGTAGTACCTCCGGTACTTGTCGTTCTGCCGTTTCCAATCGCCCCGCCAGTTCCCTGGGTCGCGGGCGCGGATGTCGAGCATGCACCGATGGCGAAGCCCATGATGCAGGGGAAAAGCCAGCGTATCTTCATATTCTCTCCGTGCGACATTCTTCTCCAACCGCCCGGATTTCCTTCGCTGCTCTCCGCTTGGGACGCCTGGCGCGAAACCTATGCAGTCCAAGCGCCGCGAGGCCAAGCAGAAGCAAGCCATGCCGACCCAAAAACTCTTGAGACCCCGAAGCGCTTCCACCCAGCCCGCAGCCGCAACCACTGCCCGCCGCGCCCGGCTGCTTGCTGGACGATGTCGTCGCCCCACCCGTCCCTCCTAGGCTAGTGGCCCCACCTGCGCTCGTTGAACTACTAGCCACGGGTGCGCCTCCAGTGCTTGGCATACCGCCGGTCGCGATGGAGCCGCCTGTACTGGTCGCGCCGCTGGTTGCGGCTACGCCTCCCGAGCCCGTCGAACCGCCCGTCCTCATGGCCCCGCCCGCGTACGTGGCGCCGCCCGTGCCCATGGTTCCGCCCACGTTCGTAGCACCGCCCGTGCCCATGGTTCCGCCCACGTTCGTGGCACCGCCCACGTTCGTGGCACCACCCGTGCCGCTCGTGCCGCCCGCATTCGTGGCACCGCCGGTGCCGAATATCCCCCCGGTGTTCCGCGATCCGCCCGCGCCGGTAGAGCCACCGGCGCCGCTCGTGCCGCCCACGCCGGGGGCGCCGCCGGTATTCGTGCACGCGCCAGCCGCCCTGCCACCGTCCGTGTCGCTGGAACTGGCGAAGGTCGGGATCGGAATGGTCAGATTGTTCTTGATATCGACGTACGCGGGTTCAATGCCGGCGGCGCTGATCGTGGATGCCAGCGTCCCCGCGTTGTCGGACATAGTGTTGGTGCCGGGGTGGTTGGTGCTGATAACAGGGCAATTCACCAGCACATTGTGACTGACTGTGTATCCACTGGTTTGCTCGTCCAGATAGAGGCCGTGATCGCCGTAGTCAGCCCACTGTGACTTCTGGAAATCATGGATGTAGTTGTATTCCATCTGGGAGCCTGAACCCTGATTGGACAAAGTGTAGATGCCGCCGCCATCAGCCAGGACCTTCACGATGTCGTGAATGTTATTGTAGTTGATCCGGTTGCCGCTCATGGCGTTCGCCGTGGCCGTCCAGCCGAAACCCACCGAGATTCCGGTGTAGTTCACGTCCGAGACTTCATTGTGTTCGATGTCGATGGTTCGCGGGTATCCGCACGCAATGCCGCAAGCGCCTTGGATCTCGGTGGTCACGTTGGTGATGTAATTGTCCTTGATGGTGTCGTTGGTGCAGATCTCGCTCGCGTTACTCGGATTGTAGGCGATGTGAAACTCGGTGGTCTCGTCCTGAACGAACTTGCCGACCGAGACTCCGGCCCCGCCAATGTCCGTGAAAACATTCCCCACGATGGTGTCGTCGTGGGTGCCGTAGTTGAAGTCGAGACCGGTGGCGGCCATCTGGCTGAAGATGTTTCGCTCGAACCATAGGTTGTTGGCATTCGCGACCAAAACTCCAGCGGATGGCCTGCCCACGTACTGCTGGTTCTGAGCGGTCGCCGACACGTTGTACTGTCCTGCCTGGCCGTCCAAAAAGCCGAAGCTGCTCGGCCGCAAGTACGTGGAATGGGCGAAGGCCAGACCCTGAAACCAGATGTGGTGCGCGGGGCTGGTATCGGCGCTGGTGCCCATGACACTGACCAGGGTTTCGACCATGGGCGCGACGACCGTCGCATTGGCCATGTCTTCGCCCGCCCTCGGTTCGTAGTAGAGCGTGTTCGTGGTTTCATTCAGATACCACTCGCCGGGGACATCGAGAAACTCGAACGCGTTTTCGAAGTAATAGGCCTGCTTCACGGAAGCAAGAATGGGGAATGGCCTCTGAGACAGGATGTCGGCTTCCGGGCTCTGGAATTTCAGGAAAGCGGTGGCGCCCGTCGTGGAATACGACGCCAGACGCAGGGTTGAGTCGCCCCAGTTGATCATCAGGTGCATTTCCACCTTGGTCAGGTTGTTCCAGTTCGCAACCTGCGAGCTGGCGACCTGCACATTGGGGACAGTCTGGTCGGCTCCCGTGATTCGATTGAAGTTCGCCGTGCCTCCCGTGCCCAGATTGGGGGTGCGTGCACGAATCGCCTTGCTGCCGTTCACGTAGAGCTGGCGGAACCGCGACGTCACGCCCGCGGCCTGCCACATATTCTTGGCCGAATCTGAAAGAGTCCATCCGCCGATCGACTGGCCGCCTGTCAACAGAGGTGTTTCGCCGGGATAATTGAGGTACTTGACGTAGAACCCTTTCGTTCCAGAATCGGCGGCAGCAAAAGCAATCGTACTGCTCACGGGATAGGTGCCACCACGCAGATAGACGACAATGTCGCCGGTCATGGCGCTGTTCACGGTGCGCACGACATCGCGCGCCTTGGTGAGCGTCCGAAAGGGCGCCGCAAGAGAGCCCGGGTTGCAGTCGTTTCCCTGGGGCGACACGTAGTAGATCGCCTGTGCGTTTGCCGGCGCATCAGCCACTCCGCCATCGGCGGCAAACGCGCTCACGGCGAGTACTGCCGGAAAGAGCCACGCGGCGAAAGGCGATGCGCGAAGTGTCGCGCGCAGCAGGCATGGCATCAGTGGCAAGTCGCAGGTTCTGTCTTCCATGCATCTTTCATTTTGTGACGCTACCCGAACTCAAGTCGCAGGCACCGGAGTATGGATCTCAAGCTATTTCCGCCCGCTAGAGGGGGAGTCCAAGCACAATTCGGGTTCAACTAACTGCGCTTGGTACGGGGATAGCTTTGGCGTGTAGGCAGATGTAGTTCGCACGACATCCGTTATCGGCGCATTTGCGGATGCGATATTCCGAGATCCAGGGCAGTTTGAGTCGGCCGGTAGCCGTTCCCTTCGCCGAACGACGGTTTGGCTGCTACGGGTACAGCCCGTCTACGATTCCGTTGATGTACTTTTCGATATTGGTGTATCCGGTCTTGTCGAAGTCGCCGGTGGCGTCGGACGGGTCATTCGGATTCAGGCCGTACTTGGTTTCCCAGGCATCCGGCATGCCGTCCTTGTCGGTGTCGACTGGCGCGGTTCCGCCCGCAAGTGTCCCGTAGCCTTGGTTGGCAAGGCCCGTGGCGTTTTGGTCCGTCCACAACTTGCCTGATTTTCCCAGCGATTTCACATCGGCGACCACGAGAGAATCGACTTGATCGCGGTTCTTGGGCCAGGCGCCGGCGTTGGCCAGGACGTCGGCATATGCGGCTGCCGCGCTGGTGGTCGGCAGGCTCGCGGTGTCTGTGGAGTTCGCCTTGCTCGCCTTGGTCGTGCCGCCCGGCTGACCTGCATCCGTGCCGTTGAGAGTGCCGTCCGCATTGCTGTCGAGGAGATTCCCGCTGGCGTAGACGGTTTGCCCGGCGTTCATCTGATAGAAGTCGTCTCCTGGCGCATTGGTCGACGGACCCGCGATGAAGTAATTGTCGATGATGTCGTGCCAGTTGGCGCCGCCGGTATCCCCGGCACAATAGGCATACTGATAGTTGTAGGCCACGTTGTTGACGAACTGGGTATTGGCCTTGGCCAGGGGCAAGCGACCATGGGCATTGGCCCAGAGGTTGGCATACCAGGTGAAGAAGCCGCCTCCCTCAGTGTGCGCCCCGAATTGCTGGTGGGTCGGATCTGCGTTGATGGAATATTGCATCGTGATGTTGGTCGCCCCCACCGCGTCGATGTTGTTGTACTGAGCGAACTCGATTGAGATGTGATCGAAGATCATGTTGCTGCCATTGAGCAGGTTGATCCCGCTCTTCCTCCAGTCGGGATCGATGAGGCCCTGGCGGAAGCGCACGTAGCGCACAATCACGTTCGATGCGGCGTTGAACGAAACCTCGAACCCCTGGAAACCAATGCCGTCGCCAGGCGCCGTCTGACCTGCGATGGTCAGGTTGCTCTTGGCTGACACTGCCGTTGTCAGAAGAACATAGCCGCCGACGTCGAAGACCACGATGCGATTCTCCGCGCTGACGGCGTCGCGGAAGGAGCCCGTGCCGGTGTCGTTCAGGTTGGTCACGTGGTACACGGCATATCCTCGCCCGCCGGAGGCTTTCCTGCCAAAGCCGAGCGCGCCGGGGAAAGCTACGGCTGGGCCAGACGGAATCGACCCGCCGGAGCCGGATTGGCCTGCAATGCCACCGGAACCCGAAGCCCCGCCCCGTCCCGTTGCACCTCCAGTGACCGCGATGCCGCCTGAGCCGATGGTTCCTCCCTTGCCTCCTGTCGCGCCGCCTGTGCCGCTGGTCGCGCCTCCCGCGGCTCCACCCATTCCAGTTGTCCCGCCGGTCGCGCCACCAGCAGCGGAAATGCCGCCGCCAGTTCCGCCCGCACCGGCCGTTCCGCCGGTCGCGCCACCGGCACCTGTCACTCCGCCAGCGCTGACCGAGCCACCAGTAGGCGTGTTGCCGCCGGTCCCGACCGTGCTGCCGCCCGTCCGCCCGCCAAGGCTGGTCGCGCCGCCCAGGACAATTGTGCCACCGCTGGACACGGCGCCACCACTTCCCGAGCGTCCACCAGTTGCGCCACCCGAATTCGAAACGCCGCCCGCGCCGTTGTCACCTCCAGTGCCTGACGGCGTGGAACTGCCGCCTCCGCTGCTTTGAGTCGCGGCACCGCCGTTCGAGCACGCGCCAACAAGGACAATGCTCAGAATCGTGATGAGTAGCGGAGCTTGGATATTCCTCATGTGCGGCCTTTCTGAATGTCCCCATATTACGACTAACGACAACATCTTGAGCTGAGAAGTTGAGGGCGCAAATAGATATCGGGCTGCGTGCACTGCGCCAAATGCCCTCCGACTATCGCTGAATTCCGCTTGTTTCGCTTACGCCTCTGCACGAAGTTGCCGTGGCTGACTAGTTGCAGGCGCCGGCCGCCGGAATCGCCTTGGCCTGCAGAGTTTCGGATTCGCTCGCTCCCGAGTCGCCTTGTGGGAAGTTCAGCACGACGTCCACGTCCACGGTGAACCCCGCCGCCCCGTATCTCCCGTTGAGCGTCACCGTCCCCGTTCCGCTGGCGGCGCGACTTTCCTCTGGTGGCCAAGAGGAGGTGGCTGCGGTTGCGCAAGCGGCGATCGAGGATGGCCACCTGGCCGCGGCCTCCACGATCCATCCTCTCGGAAGGGTGAGGCCGAAGGCGTCGGTACCACCAACAGCTCCGAGGTCCAGAGCGACACACATGCCTTGGGCACTGGTCTTCGCAATCAATAAGAAATCGCTGGGGTCAGAAATGGATGTGCACCCAAAGTAAGTCTCGCCTGCCGTTGATCCTGCGTCACTGCCACCTGCGCCTCCGGTTCCAACCCCAGCAGTACCGCCCGCGTTGAAGCCTCCGGTGCCGCCCAGCCCTGAGATGCCACCGCCGCCTGTTGCTCCGCCATCCGCGCTTGTTCCACCGCTGCCAGTCGAGCCGCCCCTGGCAGAGCCGCCTCCGCCCCCTGTCGCCGTGCCACCTGCGCCGCCGGACCCAATTCCGCCTGCCCCGTCGGCAACTGTTCCGCCAGCTCCACCCAAGCCCCCGGGTTTCGTGCCACCTGGCCCACCCGTTGTCGTACCACCTGCCTCACCTGAGGCCGCCCCGCCAGAATCCCCGACTGTGGTCTGACCCGCACCTCCGGATGCGGTCCCGCTGCCACCTCCGGACGCGATTCCGCCTGAAGCGCCAGCTCCTGCGAATCCAGCTGTGCCACCGGAAGCAGTCCCGCCACTGCCGCCGACGCTGGTAGCGCCGCCAGATCCGGTGCCAACCGAGCTACCCCCTGACCCGCCGCTGCTGCCGGAGATACCGCCCATGCTCACAGGCGCGTCTGACCCCGATCCATCGGGGCGGACCTTGATTGCGGACCCACCGCAGCTGCTGCCGGCAAGAACCATGGTGCCGGCTACCATGAGAAAGCGCGGAAATCTCCAGGATGGTCGCATCTGACAATACCTCCGGTGAAGAGGAAGAGTGGCTCACTCGCAGACCGACTATGTCAGTTTCGGATGCTCTCAGGCAAGAATCATCCGACCCGTGCTGGGACCCGCCGAGCCTTGCCCGACGGGTCCCAATGCAGACGCGCGTATCACCAAAACGCGAAGTCCGCCGTTAAGCCAGGAGCGCCTGCACCTCTTGCCCGATGTGCACCGGCAAGATCGGACTTATCCTCCCGCTGGAAGAGGGATGAAGTTGGCATAGCAGACGCTTCTGGTGAGCACTATCATGTTCGTGCCAATGCGGATCTCGATGGGGGAGATTCTCTACCATTGCCCCGAATTGAAAGACAGGAGAAGAAGGATGAAACCTGATTCGAATCTTGCGCTCGTCTTGGGTGCGGTGGCCGGACTGGTTCTGGCCGGGTGTGGGGCGTCTACCAAGGCCGTGGGTGGATCCGGTGGGGCACAAGGGACAGGCGCGACGTCGACGAGTGGCGGCTCCACCGGAAACGGTGGCTCGAGTACCGGCGGTGCAACAACCGTCGGCACCACCGGCACTGGGATCCCAGGAACATGCCAGCCCGCCACCTGCGGCTCGCACAAGTGGGCTTGTTGGAAAATGCCAACTCCAGCGAGCGAGACGGATACGCCCAATCACCAGAGCTACGCCGATCTAGGCAACGGTGCGGTGCTCGACACCATCACCTGCCTCGTGTGGGAGAAGTCCAATGTTGCGACGCAAGGCGACTGGCAAGCCAATTCCGATCGCTGCGCGGCTCTGGCTGCCAGCAACTGGGCGGGGTTCAATGATTGGCGATTGCCGACGCGCATCGAGATGGCGTCCATCGTCGACGTCACTCGTGGAAACAAGGGCTTTGCGTCCATCTTCACCATCAATGGCGGAAGCTTCGCCACGGGTTCGTACTGGTATGAAACCATCATGGGAATCAACAATGCGAACCTCGCCTGGACCTATGGTGGTAACGGACTCACCAGCAACGCGATGCCGCTCACCACTGCAACTCAAGTCTCGCGCTGTGTACGGGGCAACGGCACGGGCGAGGCCCCCGATGTGCTCGCGGTTGAGCCGCCCAATCACTACACGATCATCGGGGCTCCGCCTACCGGCGAAGTGCAAGACAACTATACGGGGCTCACCTGGCAACAAGCCTACACCCCGACGCTCTTGGCACACGCCGATGCTGCCGCCTACTGCGCAAGCTTGACCCTCAATGGGCACACGGGCTGGCGCGTGCCGGCGCTCAATGAACTGGCCTCCACCGTCAATGAAGGCCTTGTCGGCGGCGCGGTCAATCGTACTGCATTCCCGAACAATCCGAACGGCTGCAAAGATCCGAAATACTGGTTCTGGGCGGCTGAATTGGCGGTCGCGCCGGTGC
>Ga0265342_10001600_pt1 | contig 20914 bp, 23 predicted proteins | sample 4CB327metaG_FD_203125 | JGI IMG/M metagenome (GOLD analysis project Ga0265342, IMG submission 203125) | Rhizosphere microbial communities from Carex aquatilis grown in University of Washington, Seatle, WA, United States - 4-CB3-27 metaG | ecosystem: Host-associated > Plants > Roots >... | reverse complement strand
TGGCCCCGGCCCGGTCTATTACGGCCCGCGCTGCTACTGGCATCGTGAGCGGTTCTGGGACGGCTGGGGCTGGCGCGTCCGTCGCGTCCGCGTCTGCGACTGATCCCTAACGAAATACCAGCGCCCCGACGTCGCGTCGGGGAGCTGACACAGAGGCCCGGTCCGGCAACGGATCGGGCCTTTTGTTTTGTGCGCCCGGGGGGGCGGCTGTTCCGCCGACCCAATTCCGCCAAAGTGCGGCGGCCTCTTTTCAAGGTCCCCGGAACCGGGCCATGGTTCCCAAATCGACCGGACCGGAGTCGCGCCGGCCGGAGCCCCTGGAGAGCATCATGAAGAGGACCATCTTAGCGCTTGCGGCCGCCGCAACGATCGCGGCGGGCACCCTGACCGCTCCGGCCCCGGCCGAAGCGCGCTGCCACGGCTGCGGCGTCGCGGCCGGCGTCATCGGTGGCATCGCCGCCGGCGCCATCATCGGTGGCGCCATCGCCAACAGTCAGCCGCGCTACTACGGCCCGTCGCCCGGCTACGTCGTGTACGACGGTTACGGCGCGCCCTACCCGGCTGCGTGCCCGGGCGGCTACTGGGCCCGGCGCCCGATGCACGATCGCTGGGGCAACTTCGTCGGCTGGAGCCGGCCGCGCTTCATCTGTCCTTAAGTTTAAGATTTGCGTAAGGGCTTGGCCGCATCATCGCGTCTCGCTCTTATCCAACGGCCGTAGGACTGTCTGATGAAGCACACGATGATCGCACTTGCCGCGGCCGCCCTCATGGCCGCCGCGGTTCCCAACACCGCGCAGGCCCGGTGCCACGGCTGTGGCGTTGCCGCCGGCGTTGTCGGCGGCCTCGCCGCCGGCGCCATCATCGGCTCGGCCATCGCTGGCAGCCAGCCGAGATATGTCGAGCCCGAGCCCGTCTATGTCGAGCCGCCTCCGCCGCCGGGCGCCTACTATGTGGAGCCGGCCGATGTCGGCCCGGTGTGCCACACGGTGCGCCGCCGCGTCTTCATCGACGGCGTCGGCTACCGCTGGACACGCGAGGACGTCTGCGACTGAGCCGGCCACCAAAAGACATGCAAAACGCCCGGCCCCCCGCCGGGCGTTTTCATTTGCGCACTCTCATCTGCGCATGTGCGCGAGCACGGCCGCGGTCGGCCAGCAGTCGACCTTGAGGCCGTTCTTCTTCTGGTAGGCGCCAAGCGCGGCGCGCGTCAGCATGCCTGCCTTGCCGTCGAGTTTGTCACGGTAGAGGCCGAGCGCGGTCAGCCGCTCCTGCATGGTCTCGACCTCGCGCGTCTTCAACTGCGCGTTCTTGCTCCACGGCGTGACGAACGGGCCGGCGCCGCCGATGCGGTCGGAGAGGTGCCCGACGAACAGCACGTAGAGGTCGGAATAATTGTAATCCTTGAGCACGAAGTAGTTCTTCGTCGCCAGGAACGCCGGGCCGTAGGCGCCTTCCGGCTGCAGGAGCGACGCGGTCGTCGCGAGATCCCGCGCGCCGGGCCGCCGCGGGCCGATCGGCACAAAGCCGCGCTTCTCCCATTCGCCGATCGTCGCCGTCACCTCCGGCACGCCCATCGTGCAATCGGCGTTGGCCGGCGCCTTCACCTCGTAAGCCCAGTATACGCCGCTGACCCAACCCTTGCCGGCGAGTTGCTTGGCGGCGGAGGCGAGCGCGTCCGGCACCGAGTGGAAGATGTCGGCGCGGCCGTCGTGATCGAAGTCGACGGCGTATTTGTAGAACTCCGACGGCAGGAACTGCGTCAGCCCCATCGCGCCGCCCCAGGAGGAGCGCAAATCGCCGCGCGGCACGCCGTCCTGCAGCATCTTCAGCGCGTGCAGGAATTCGTTGCGGAAGAAGTCCTTGCGCTTGCCCGTGTAGGCCTGCGTCGCCAGCACGCGCAGCGCGTCGTGCGGTAATTTGTAGCTGCCGTAGTCGGTCTCGCGCGCCCAGATGGCCAGCACGACATTGCCCGGCACACCGAATTCGCGGCTGATGCGCGCCAGCGTATCCTTGTACTGCGCGGCGAGTTGCTGTCCGCGCGCGGCGAGACGCTGGAACGACGCCTCGCGCAGATATTGCGCCGGCGTCTGCACGAACTCCGGCTGGGACGGCGCTTTCTCGGGTCTCCCTGGAACGACGAGGTCGGGCAGCGTCAGGTCGGGCTCGAGCCCGGCGATCGCTTTATCGAAGGTCGGGCGCGACACGCCGAGCTGCTCGGCCGCCGGCCAAGCGCCTTGCAGCCATTGCTGAAAGCCGGCGTCGTCCGCTCGCGCCGCCGCCGCAAGCAGCAGGAGCGCAGCGATGATAATGGCTGTGACGCGCAACCGATGTCCTAGTGTTGAGGCTTCACGTTGGTCGACTGGCTCAGATATTCGACATAGGCGATGCCGATCGCCGACAGCACGAACAGGCCGTGGATGATCGCCTGCCACATCACGCCGGTCTCGGTAAACGGCGAATCCGGCTTGCCGAGCGAGCCGGCGTAGATGAACGTGCGCAGCAGGTGAATCGACGAGATGCCGATGATCGCCATCGCCAGCTTGATCTTCAGCACGCTGGCGTTGACGTGGGAGAGCCATTCCGGCTGGTCCGGATGCCGCTCGAGTTCCAGCCTGGATACGAAGGTTTCGTAGCCGCCGACGATCACCATGATCAGCAGGTTCGAGATCATCACCACGTCGATCAAGCCGAGCACGACAAGCATGATCTCCTGCTCGGTGAAGCGCATGGCTCCGAGCACGAGATGCCAGAGCTCCTTGAGGAACAGGACGACGTAGACGCCTTGCGCAACGATGAGGCCGAGATAGAGCGGCAGTTGGAGCCAGCGCGAGGAGAAGATGAGTTGCGGCAGCGGGCGCAGCGCCGGCGCATCGGGCGGCACGCGCGGTTCGTCGGCAGTCATGGACATGGATCGGTCACCCCGTTGGGCGCGCCGGGCAGGCCGACGCGCAGCCACGGCGATTTATAGGCGATTCGGGGGGATGCAAGGATGGCGCGACGGACTGTGCCATCCGGCCGCAGGGGCGGTTTCGAAACCCGGACAGCGCCAGACCGACCGGCTAGTGGCCCCAATCCTGAAGTTCTTTCTGGATGACGCTGTCCACGCCGTGCATGAGGCAATAGGCCAGATACTTGCGGTGTTCACCTTCCACGTCGAACGGGTCCTCACCCTCGTCGAAGATGTCGTCATACTCGTTCCTTACCGCCACCAGGTAACGCGGCCAAGCCGTCGCACACGCCTGCGCGTATTTCGAGCCAGACGTTGCGCGCTTGTCGTGATGCTTGGTCGCGGCAACGGCGCCGCTGTCGGCGACGAGCAGCAATGTAACGACAATGAGCCCCCATCGCAGCATTGGAAACCTCCCACTTTGAGCGAAACGCTTCTTCTGCGATTTCATTTTCGACGATTGGCCACCTGCCCGCAAGGCAAATAGCCATGGGACGTCGCGCGCGCAGGCGCGCGCTGCCTGAAATAGGATTTGTCTATGGCGTCGGCGCCGCGTTGCGCCGGCATCAGCGTCGCTAGCGCGTGAACTTCTTGTATTTCAGCCGGTGCGGAATGACGCTGTCCGTGCCGAGCCGCCGCATCTTGTCCTGCTCGTAGTCCTGGAAGTTGCCCTCGAACCACTCGACGTGGCTGTCGCCCTCGAAGGCGAGGATGTGCGTCGCGATGCGGTCGAGGAACCAGCGGTCGTGGCTGATGATCACGGCGCAGCCCGCGAAGTCCTCCAGCGCCTCTTCGAGCGCGCGCAGCGTCTCGACGTCGAGGTCGTTGGTCGGTTCGTCGAGCAGCAGCAGGTTCGCGCCGGTGCGCAGCATCTTGGCAAGATGCACGCGGTTGCGCTCTCCGCCTGAGAGCGAGCCGACCTTCTTCTGCTGGTCGGCGCCCTTGAAGTTGAACGACGCGCAATAGGCGCGCGAATTCATCTCGCGTTTGCCGAGCTGGATGATGTCGTTGCCGTCGGAGATTTCTTCCCAGACGGTCTTCTTGCCGTCGAGCGTGTCACGCGACTGGTCGACATAGCCGAGGTGCACGCTTTCGCCGACCTTGATCGTGCCGCCGTCAGGCTTCTCCTGGCCGGTGATCATGCGGAACAAGGTCGTCTTGCCGGCGCCGTTCGGGCCGATGACGCCGACGATGCCGCCGGGCGGCAATTTGAAGGTGAGATCGTCGATCAGCAGGCGGTCGCCGAAGCCCTTCGACAGATGGTCGAAGTCGACGACGTTGTCGCCGAGCCGCTCGACCACCGGAATGGTGATCTGCGCCACCTGGTTGACCTTGGCGTTGGCGATCTTGATCAGATCCTCGTAGCGCTGATAGCGCGCCTTCGACTTGGCCTGTCGCGCCTTGGGCGAGGACTGCACCCATTCCTGCTCGCGCTCGAGCGTGCGGCGGCGCGCCTCGTCCTCGCGGCCCTCCTGCTCCATGCGCTTCTGCTTCTGCACCAGCCAGGACGAGTAATTGCCCTGGTAGGGAATGCCGCGGCCGTGATCGAGCTCGAGGATCCAGCCGGTGACGTTGTCGAGGAAGTAGCGGTCGTGGGTGACGATCAGGATCGCGCCCGGATAGTTGCGCAGATGGCCTTCCAGCCAGTTCACGCTTTCGGCGTCGAGATGGTTGGTCGGCTCGTCAAGCAGCAGCAGTTCCGGCTCCTCGAGCAGCAGGCGGCACAGCGCGACGCGGCGCTTCTCACCGCCGGAGAGCTTGGCGATGTCGGCGTCGTCGGGCGGGCAGTTGAGCGCATCCATCGCCTGGGTGACCTTGGAGTCGAGGTCCCACAGGTTCTGGCTGTCGATGATGTCCTGGAGCTTCGCCATTTCGTCGGCGGTCTCGTCGGAGTAGTTCATCGCGATTTCGTTGTAGCGGTCGAGCAGCGCGCGCTTGGCCGCGACGCCGATCTCGACATTGCCGCGCACCGACTTCGAGGGGTCGAGCTGCGGCTCCTGTTCGAGATAGCCGACGCGGGCGCCCTCGGCGACCCAGCCCTCGCCGGAATAGTCGGTGTCGATCCCGGCCATGATCTTGAGCAGGGTCGACTTGCCCGAACCGTTGACGCCGAGCACGCCGATCTTGGCGTCCGGGTAGAAGGAGAGATGGATGTTATCCAGCACCTTCTTGGACGGCGGATAGGTCTTTGTCAGACCCTCCATGTGATAGATGAACTGGCGGCCGTTCATGGCAATCCTCGAACCTCAATTTGACCCGAATCCACGGCCGCGCGCGGCTCGCGCCCTGCGCCGGATACCGTTGTCGGGAAGACGCGGCTGATGTAGCGAGCGCCCCCGCAAAGAGCAAGCCGGGCAAACCCTGCGGTGCGCCGGGGATCAACTTTTCGGAAAGCTTGTAACGAAATTTTGGACGCTTTGCGCAATTGGCACCGTGTTTTAACCGCTGCGGCGCCATCATCCCCGGTCATGAACCCCGCTGTCGCTGCAAGCGACAAACAGGGGTGCGGGCGGAACGGCCGCCGGCAAATTCAGGTGGGTACAGGTGTCATGACTCGGGCCATCGCGGTCCTTTCGGCGGCGCATCTGCCGCGCCCTTTCACAAGCTTCGCGCACATGGTCGCGTCACTCTGGCGCGAGATCACCCGCGACGCCGTCCGGCCATACCGGCCGGAACTGCACTACATGCGCGGGCCGGGGCCGGCCTGGCACGCCAAGCACGGCAACGGCATCCCGGGCTGAGCACCCCCTCTTTTCTTTCGGATCGGCCATCCTAATCTGGCGCCGCCCGGACCTCTCCGGGCGTCTTCCAGAACAGGGCTCAGGGCATGATCCGCGCGGCGATCCTCGACGACTACCAGAATGTGGCGATGTCCTTCGCGGACTGGTCGCCTATCGCCAAGGACGTCGAGGTCAAGGTCTTCACCGAACCGTTCAAGAACCGCGACGAGGCGATCAAGGCCCTGCAGGGCTTCGCCGTCATTGTCGGCATGCGCGAGCGCACCCCCTTCCCCCGCGCCATGATCGAGGCGCTGCCCGACCTCAAGCTCCTCATCACCACCGGCGCCCGCAACAATTCCTTCGACCTGAAGGCGGCGGCCGAGCGCGGCGTCACGGTCTGCGGCACGGGCGGCTTCGGCTCGCCGACCACCGGCATCGTGTTCGGGCTGCTCCTGGAACTCACCCGACGCATCGGCTTCGAGAACGCGCGGCTCAAGGCCGGCCAACCCTGGCAGGTCACGATCGGGCCTGACCTCGAAGGCATGACGCTGGGCGTCCTCGGCCTCGGCAAGCTCGGCCAGCGCTCGGCGGCGGTCGCCAAGGCCTTCGGCATGAACGTCATCGCCTGGAGCCAGAACCTGACGCCGGAGAAGGCGGCGGCCGCCGGTGCCACCTACGTCTCCAAGGAGGAGCTGTTCGCCAAGGCCGACGTCATCACCATCCACGTGGTTCTCAGCGACCGTTCACGCGGGCTGGTCGGCGCAGCCGACCTCGGCCGCATGAAAAAGACCGCCTATCTCATCAACACGTCGCGCGGGCCGATCATCGACGAGGCCGCGCTGATCGCCGCCCTGAAGGGCAAGCGCATCGCCGGCGCCGGCCTCGACGTGTTCGACGTCGAGCCTTTACCGCTCGATCATCCCTACCGCACGATGGACAATGTCGTGATCACGCCACACCTCGGCTATGTGAGCACGCAGAACTACGCGAAATATTTCCCCGATATTGTCACCGACATTCGCGCCTTCCTCGACGGCAAGCCGGTGCGTGTCGTCACCTGACGCAGCATTCTGGTATGACCGTACGACCCGTTATTCCCGCGCGTTGTAGATTCGCCACGGCTGTTGCCGTGCTGCGACTGCGCACTGTGCAATAAGCGCAAGATTCGTAGCATTGCGTGCAATGTCGCGCTTTGAGCCGCGCGCAAATTTATTGCAATCCGCCGGATTAAACTTAAGCGGATATATCGCTGTGGGTGCGGCGCACCGTACCGCGTCGCGGCTCATTCATGCGCCCATATGTCATCGCCATGACGGTGACGAGAAAGGGCCTGCCCATGAACAGAGCTATACCTCAAGACAACTTTGTCCCGACGAGCTTCGGCCGCCGCAAGGTCGTGCCGCGCGCGTTGATCGTCGACGGCAAGCCGCATATCCGCAATTTCCTGCGCGAGGCGCTCGAGGAGCTCGGCTTCATCGTGACGGATTGCGGCGATGAGGCGAGTATCGCGGCGACAGCCGCCGCGCAGCAGTCGGACCTCGTCGTGCTCGGGCTCTCTGCCGGCGGCATCGCCGTCAGCACAGCGCTCGAGAGCCTCGACGCCATTGGCTTTGCCGGCAGCGTGCTCGTGTTTGGTCCGCCCGCCTCGCCGATGGTGACGGCGGTCGCGGCGCTTGGCGCGGAGATCGGCCTCACCATGCTGCCTTTGCTGCCGACGCCGTTCAGCGACCAGGACCTGCGCCAGCGCGTCGCGCCGTTATTGCCGAAGGAGCAGGTCGCAGCGCCGGCGGTCGACGTCGGCGAGGCGCTGCACGGCGACTGGCTGGAGCTCTGGTACCAGCCGAAGGTCGACGCGCGCTCGCTCACGGTGGCCGGCGCCGAGGCGCTGGTGCGGCTGCGCCATCCGACCTGGGGCGTGTTTCCGCCCGATCGTTTCCTTCCCGAGGATGGCGATCCGCACTTCTTCGCTTTCTCAGAATTCGTCGCGGCGCGCGCTGCGGACGACTGGCGGTATATTCTCGACAATCATGGGCCGGTCGAGCTCGCGATCAACCTGCCGATGACCTTTTTCGAGCGCCCCGATGCGGCGGAAGCCTTGGCGACGCTGCTGCCGCGCCATCCGGCCTTCGCCGGCGTCATCGTCGAGTTCGACGCGGCCGATATCCTGCGCGATCCGGCGCACGCGCTGCGCACGGCGAGGCTGCTGCAACTGCACAACATCGCCTGCGCAATCGACGACATCGGCCCCGAATGGCCGGGACTGCTCGCATTCGACACGTTTCCTTTCGTCGAGATCAAGGTCGACCGCGCCTTCGTCGCCGGGCTCGCGACCGACCGTCTCAAGGAGACGACCTGCCGCAGCATAGTCGAGTTCGCCGACCGCGTCGGCGCGCGCACGGTCGCGGAAGGCGTTGAGACGCGCGCCGACTTCCTCGCGGCGCGCGCGCTCGGCTTTGACCTGATCCAGGGCTTCTTCTTCGCGCGGCCCATGGAGGCGCAGAAGTTCGTGCGCCGCGTGCTCAGCAAGCCTATGACGATGGCGATGGACTAGAGGCCCAGGAGCCGCGCGGCGTTGTCGTAGGCGACAGCCGCGCGCAGATCCTCGGGTATCGCGACGTCGTCCATGAAGTGTCCGGCTTCTTCCGCGCTCTCGAACGGGTAGTCGGCGGCGAACATCACCTTGTCGCGGCCGAGCGCCTCGACCGCGCACATCAGCGGCTCGCGGGCGTAGACGCCGGACACCGTCACGACGATGTTGTCCTTGATGTACTGCGACGGCGCCTTGCCGAGCGTCACGTTGTAGAGCTTGGCGCGGCTGTCAAAGCGCCAGAGCAGGTAGGGCAGCGTCTCGCCCATGTGGCCGAGCCCGACCTTCGCCTTCGGGAAGCGGTCGAACAGGCCGGAGAAGACGAGCCGCAGCGCGTGCGAGCCGGTCTCGAAGCCCCATTCCCAGGTGGCGCGGCGTAGGGCCGGTACGCCATTGAGCGCCGGCGCCGGCACGAGCGGATCGGTCGGGTGGATATAGACCAGCGCGCCAAGGGCCTCGGCCGCTTCCCAGAATGGATCGAGCGAACGGTCGTCGAGATAGAGCCCGTTGGTATGGCCGTTGATCATCGCGCCCTTGAAGCCGAGCTCCTGCACGCAGCGTGCGAGCTCGCGTGCAGCGCCGCCGGCGTCCTGCACGGCCACGTGCGCGAAGCCCGCGTAGCGGTCCGGGTGTCGCGCGATCTGTTCGGCCAGGAAGTCGTTCGCCTCGCGGGCCTTGCGCGTCGCAACGGCGGGATCGCGCTCGGCCTGCACGCCGGGGCCGGACACCGATAGCACCGCCTTGGCGATGCCGGCCTTGTCCATCGTCTCGAGCCGCAGGTCATCGAAATCGGTGAGACGGCGATAGAGGTTGTCGACGAGTGGCGCCGGCACCTCGGTCATGGTCGGCCGCCAATAGTCGACGAGGCCGGGCGACAGGAAATGCTCTTCGAGCGCGATCTTGCGGACCATCACGACGTTTCCTTGAAGGCGGCGCGATGCCGCTTGTTCTGATGCTCGTTTGTACCGTATATTGGGTTATCGTGTCCCACGATACAAGGCGGCAGGAGATCGCCCCAAAGAGCGGCAGGGAGCGTCCGATGGCATCGCCCGCGAGCGGCCAACCAGGCAACGGCAAGAACCAGGTGCAGGTCATCGCCCGCGCCGCCAGCATCCTGCGCGCGCTCGAGGACGAGAATTCCGGCCTGAGCCTCGGCCAAATCGCCCAGCGCGTGAACCTTGCCCGCTCGACCGTACAGCGGATCGTGGCGGCGCTGGAGAGCGAGAAACTGGTGATCGCTGCGACGCCGAATGGCCGCGTCCGGCTCGGGCCCGCCATCCTGCGGCTCGCCGCCTCGGTGCGCAGCGACTTCACTGCGCTGGCGCGGCCGCACCTCGAGAGGCTGTCGGCCGATCTTCAGGAGACCGTGGACCTCGCCACCGTGAAGAAGGACCACCTGGTTTTCATCGATCAGGTGATCGGCTCGCATCGCCTGCGTACCGTATCCGCCGTCGGCGAAACGTTCCCGCTCTATTGCACCGCCAACGGCAAGGCCTATCTCGCGCAACTCACCGATGCCGCGGTCGAGGCGTTGATCGGAAAGACCTACGCCGCGCGCACGCCGCGCACCATCACGAAGCTCGACGCGCTGCTCACGGAATTGAAGACCGTACGCGCCAACGGCGTCGCCTTCGACCACGAGGAGCATGCGAGCGGCATCTGCGCCGCCGGCGTCGCGCTCCACGATCCGCTCGGCAACGCCGTCGCGATCTCGGTGCCGGTGCCGACGCAGCGCTTCACCGGACGCGAGAAGGAGATCGCCGACGGGCTCATCGCCACCAAGCACGCGCTGGAGGCCAGCATGGCCGCCGCCCGCTGACAGAACCAACGACTGAACCGTTACTCACGAAGAAGGAGGATGCCGTGGCCAAGAAAATTCGCGGCGTGATGTTCGAGGAAAACCTGAACAACAGTATGGGGCTGCAGTTCTTCAACCTGTCCCATCGCTTCGGCTACCAGTCGCCGAACTGGCCCTATTTCGAGGATGTGAAGATCGAGCGCATCCATTACATGGCGAAATCGGGCGTACTGTCGCAGCGCATCACCACCTCGATGCACAACACCACGCATATCGACGCGCCGGCGCACGTCGTTCAGGGCACGCCGTTCATCGACGAAGTGCCGCTGCCGCACTTCTTCGGCTCTGGCATCGTCATCTCGATCCCAAAGAAGAAGTGGGAGCCGATCACCTATGACGACCTCGAGAAGGCCGCCGGCAAAATCGTGCGTCCGCGCGACGTCGTCATCGTCAACACCGGCTGGCACAAGCTCTACGAGGACTCGGAAGATTATTTCTGCCGCTCGCCCGGCTTCGTGAAATCTGCCGGCGAATGGTTCGTCGAGAAGAAGGTCAAGGTCGTCGGCCACGACACCCAGGCCAACGACCATCCGCTTGCGACCGCCATCGGACCGCAGCGCAACGGCCCGCTGCACCCGCACCTCAAGGACGAATATTTCGAGTGGTCGGGCGGCCGCGACTGGAAGGACGACTTTCCGGAATGGGAGCCGGTGCACCGCATTCTATTCACCAACGGCATCCTCGGCATCGAGAATGTCGGCGGCGACATCGACAAGGTGACGGGCAAGCGTTGCACCTTCGCTTTCTTCCCGTGGAACTGGGACCGCGGCGACGGCTGCATCATCCGCCTCGTGGCGATGATCGACCCCGACGGCAAGTACCGCATCGAGCGAGGGGAGAAGTTCTGATGGAAGTCCGCAAGCTCGCACAAGCCAAGCGTTACGAGGCGCCGAACCACCGCGGCTATGAGTCGCTGCGTATCTTCGGGGCCGAGACCGGCGGCTCACAGGTGCTGGTCTTCGGCATCTCGCATTTCCAGCCGGGCGGCGGCGCAGGACCCGACGCCTCGCCGCCGGAGAAGATCTATCACATCCTCGACGGTGAATTGACGGTCATCGCCGGCGGCAAGGAAGTGGTGGCGCGGAAAGGCGACACGGTGTTCATCGCGCCGAACGAGAACCGCGAGATCGTCAACCGCGGCTCGGGCGTCTGCACGCTGCTGGTCGCGGTCGCGGCGGCGCCGAAGTGAGGCGTGCTCCCTCTCCCCGCTTGCGGGGAGAGGTGAAGAAGCGAAACGGGAGACCCACAATGTCCGACGCCTTCCTGAAAAACCCGCTCTCTCTGTTCGACGTGCGCGGCAAAACGGCGATCGTCACCGGCGCGTCCGGCGCGTTCGGTGCGCTCGCGGCAAAAGTGCTCGCAGGCGCCGGCGCGAATGTCGTGCTCGCGGCGAGCAAGCAGGACGAATTGAAGAAGGTCGCCGCGGAATGCGAGTCGCTCGGGGCCAAGGCTGCGGTGATCGCGCTGCGTCCCTCGTCCGAAGCGAACTGTGAGAAGATCGTCGCCACCGCGGTCGACACATTCGGCAGCGTCGACATCCTGGTCGTCGCTTCTGGGCTCAACAAGGTGTCCAAGATCACCGAGCAGAAGCCGGAGGACTTCCTCGAAGTGCAGGATGCCAATGTCACGCAATCGTGGCTGATGGCGCGCGCCGCCGGCAAGCAGATGCTCGCGCAAGGCCGCGGCGGCAAGGTGATACTGACGTCGTCCGCGCGCGGCCTGCTCGGTCATCCGGCCGGCTACACCGCCTATTGCGCGTCGAAATCCGCCGTCGACGGCATCACCAAGGCGCTCGGCTGCGAATGGGGTGAGACCGGAATCACCGTCAACGCCATTGGCCCGACCGTCTTCCGCTCGCCGCTGACGGCTTGGATGTACGAGGACACCGAGCGGGCGCAGACGGTGCGCAAGGGCTTCCTGGCGCGCGTGCCGAAAGGCCGGCTCGGCGAGCCGGAGGACCTTGCCGGTCCCCTGCTCTTCCTGGCCTCCAAGGCGTCGGATTTTTACACCGGCCACATCCTCTATGCCGACGGTGGCTACACCGCCGGCTAGAGGCGTTATTTCTTCTTCTTGATGTCCGCCGCGCCGGTAATGCCGGGATTGAACGAGGGCGGGTCGCTCGCCGGGAAGCTCTCGTCGGACGACACGACGACCTTGTCCTCGTGCTCCATCATCTTCTCGCGTTCTTTCTCGGCCTCTTTCTCGACCGGCCGCTGTTTCGCCACTGAATGTCCGCCGTGGTCGGTCATGTCGCTCCTCCATTGTTCGTCTTGAAGGAACTCCGGAGGGGCGTTGACGTTCCCCGTGGCGGAACTCGTCGTCGATACAACACGATCAGGCCGTTTTCGCCAGCGCCCGCGCGCAGGTCTTCAAATCGGCGACGAAGGCCTTGAACATGCCGCGGCGCGACTCGTCATCGGGCGCGCGTAGAATCGCGGACGGATGGATGGTCGCGAGCATGCGGCCGCCGCCCTCGAGGGGCATGACCTTGCCGCGAATCGTGCCGATGGCGCTCGGCTTGCCGGAGACGCTGCGCACCGCCGTGGCACCGAGCGCGACGATCAGCACGGGCTTGATCAGCTTGCGTTCGAACGCGAGCCAGAGATGGCAGCGGTCGATCTCATGGGCGTTCGGTCGCTTGTGCAGGCGGCGCTTGCCGCGCGGCTCGAATTTGAAATGCTTGACTGCGTTGGTGACGAAGACCTTGTCGCGGTCGATGCCGGCTTCCTCGAGCGCCTTGGCGAGGATGCCGCCAGCCGGCCCGACGAAGGGATGGCCCTGGCGATCCTCCTGATCGCCGGGCTGCTCGCCGACCATCATCATGCGGGCCCGCGACGGCCCCTCGCCGGGCACGACCTGCGTCGCATTGCGATAGAGGGGACAGCGCGTGCAATCGGCTTCCGCCGCGCGCAGCGCCTTAAGCGACCTAATGTTCGGGACGGCTTCGTCGGTCACGCGCGGGGAACCTTCGCGGGTAAAACGACGGCGCGACGATGGCGGTTCCCCCGCCCGGACTTGCCTGGCATTTGCGGGCGGACCGCACGGAGCGGCCCGCCCCGTTCTTCAGTTCACCGCAGCGAGCCGCTCGGTCTCGCCGGCCGGCGCGCCGAACTCGGCCGATAGCGCCTCCGCCGCCGACGTGATCTCCTCGCGCATCAGCGCGAGATGCTCGTCGGTCGCCCGCATCAGCGGCGTCGACGCGCTGATTGCGCCGACCACCGTGCCGGCCTGATCGCGGATTGCCGCGCCGATGCAGATGACGCCCGGCAGATGCTCCTCGCGGTCGAAGGCGTAGCCCTCGCGGCGCACCTTGCACATCGCGTCGTGGAACGCCGCAGCGTCGGTGATGGTGTGCTCGGTGCAACGTTTCATGCCGTTCACAAAGAAGCGGTCGAGGTCGCTCTCCGGCAACCAGGCGAAGATCGCCTTGCCGAGCGAGGTCGCATGCGGCGCCTCGATGCGGCCGATGCGGCCGGTATCCACGCGCACGGCATGCCGCGCATCCTTCACGGCCAGCATGACGACCGAGTCGCCCTGCAACGTCGCAAGGTGGACGGTCTCGCCGGTCGCCGCGTTGATCTTCTCCAGATAGGGGTCGGCCCGGCGCGGCAGATCGACCTGCAGGCAGGCGTGGCTGAGATAGACGATGCGGGTGCCGAGCGCATAGAGCCGGCGGCCCGGGATCTTGGCCACGAAGCCGCGCTGGATCAGCGTGGCCAGAAGATGATGGCAGGTCGAGATGTTCAGGCCGGTACGGTTCGATAGGTCGGTGAGCGTGGTCTCGCCGCCGGCTTCAGCGATGGTCTCGAGCAGGTACAGCGCCCGGTCGACGGACTGGATGCTGTGCCGTTCGCCTTCGGCGCGCACGCGCGGCGGGCGGACCTTTGAGCCCGGTCCGGGCAGTATTCTTGCTTCCATTGGTGTGTTTCTCCCTGCCCAAAGGGAAATGTCACAGGGCGAAGGAGTCAACTATTTTCAGCATCGCGAACGTATTTTTCTCATCCTGAAAGGCTACGACCCGGATGCTGGGTCGGATGCATGCAAATGACAACGGCCGGCGCTCGGGCCGGCCGCTGGGCAGTCGATGATGTCGGACGTCTAGCGGGAGGCGTACAAGCGCCGCACGCGCCGCATGCGGCGGTCCTGCTCGTAGATGGCAAGCAAAAAAACAGCCAGAAAGGCGACGGCGAAAAGCGAGCCGAACACGTCGGCGGCTGTGCCGGCCTCGTTGCCGACTACCCCGCCGTCATAGACCAGCGCGACCGCCTCGCCGGCCATCGTGAGCGGCAGGCAGACGGCCATGGCGGCGAACAACAGGATTTTGACGGGGCGGGTCAGCAACCGGGGCATCGAACGGGGCATCAAGGGGGACATTGGCCAGTCTCCGCTGTGGCGGTTTGCGCGGCATCGCCCCCGATGAAACGCTTCAGCGCGTCAGTATTTCCGCCTTGCAGGGAAAAACAATTGCGACACGAACGCGCAGTTCAGCCGGAACCGGCAAGCCCGAGTTCGATCTCGATCGCGCCGCACAGCATCTGCCCGAGCGTGATGTGCATCTCCTGGATGCGCGCCGTCGTGTCCGACGGCACGATCAGGACGTGATCGGCAAGGCCCGGCAGGTCACCTCCACCCTTGCCGGTGAGCGCCGCGGTGACGATGCGCATCGCCTTGGCCTGCTTCAGCGCCGCGGCGACGTTGGCGCTCCTGCCCGATGTCGAGATGCCGATGGCGACATCGCCCGGCCTGCCGAGCGCCTCGATCTGGCGCGAGAAGATGCGCTCGAAGCCGATGTCGTTGCCGGCCGCGGTCAGCGCCGAGGTGTCGGTGGTGAGCGCAATGGCCGCGATCGCAGCGCGATCTGTCTTGTAACGGACGGTCAGTTCGGTCGCCAAATGCTGGGCGTCGGCGGCGCTGCCGCCATTGCCGAAGAACATCAGCTTGCCGCCGCCCTTGAGCGACGCGACGCTGGCCGCAACCAGCGCCGCGAAGGCCGGCCCGAGCGAGCCTTGCGTCTTCTGCGCGACGTCATGATGCTCGGCAAACTCGGATTTGAAAAAAGCGGCGATATCCATGCGCGTTCTCCGTCAGGCGGCTTCGCCGCGGAACTCGGGCACCGCGTCGCGCAACAGATCGTAGATCGCGCTGCGCTCGCCCTGCGCAAGCGCCTGCTCGAGACGCGTGAGCCACGCGCGCATCGCATCGAGCGAGGGCTGCACGGGCTTCGCCGCCACGATGCCGGAAATGCCGATGTCAGCCGTCGCCTCCTGTTGCGCGAACAGGATTTCGTGCAGGCGCTCGCCGGGTCGAATACCGGTGAACTCGATCTTGATGTCCCTGCCCGGCACGAGCCCGCTCAGGCGGATGATGCGCTCGGCGAGGTCGACAATCTTCACGGGTTGGCCCATGTTGAGCACGTAGACCGACACGTCGCGCCCGTTGGCGCCGAGCGCATGGGTCGCCGCCGTGACCACGAGGTCGCAGGCTTCGCGGATGGTCATGAAATAGCGGACCATGTCCGGGTGCGTGACCGTGACCGGACCGCCGGCCTCGATCTGAGCCTTGAATTTCGGCACGACCGAGCCGTTCGAGGCGAGCACGTTGCCGAAGCGTACGGAGATGAGGCGCGTCGCCGAGCCCGCTGCGCGCTGATGCGTGATCGCGTTGTCGAGCGCGTCGCAATACATCTCGGCGAGCCGCTTGGTGGCGCCGAGCACCGAGACCGGCTCGATCGCCTTGTCGGTGGAGATCATGACCATGGCGGCAGCGCCGGCGGCCACGGCGGCGTCGGCGACGTTCACGGAGCCGTAGACATTCGTCTTGATCCCCTCGTCCCAGTCGCGTTCGAGCAGCGGCACGTGCTTGAGCGCGGCGGCGTGAAAGACGAGGTCCGGTTTGAACTCGGCAATGAGCCGCATGATGCGGGCGCGGTCGCGCACGTCGGCAATGCGGCCGCCGATGTCGGCATCCGGATGGTCGGCGTGCAGCTGCTCGAGCACGGCATGCAGCGCCGGCTCGGAGTTTTCGAGGACCAGCAGGCGCCCGGCCCCGAAGGTCGCGATGCGGTCGCATATCTCCGAACCGATCGAGCCGCCTCCGCCGGTGACGACGATCGCCTTGCCAGCCACCAGGCTCTCCAGGCGGCCGTAGTCGATCCTGACGCTCGGCCGCAGCAGCAGATCCTCGACCGAGACCGGCTGGAGCTGCACCGGCAAGCCCGGTTCATCCAGGGCCGGGACCTGGTTGACGGCGATGCCGAGCTTGCGTGCGCGCACCAGGACTGCCTCGGGACGCGACTCCTCGCTCAGCGCCGAGGGTGTGAGGAGGAGCCGGGTGATGCGGATCCCGCGCCCGGCGAGGTCACCAATGATCGACTCCAGGTCCTCGATGTTGCCGAGCACCGGGACACCGCGAATGGCCTGGCCGCGGTCGCTCTTTGCCGGCGATAGCATGCCGGCCGGCCACATTTTTTGGAGCGCGCCGTTCTCGAAAGCGCGCAGCAGGACCTCGGCATCGGCGGCGCGACCAACGATCAACGCTGGGCTCGCATCGCCGATCTTGGCGCGCTGCAGGGTATGCGCATAATGATAGTAGCGGTAGCCGACGCGCGAGCCGCCGAGCAGCACCATCTGCAGGAACCAGTAGAGCAGGATCGTGATCTTGCCGAAAAAGAAGGTGCCATAGAGCTGCGGCGACAGGAGCAGGTAGTCGAGCACGAGCAGCGACACGGCCAGGATCGTGGCGGCGCTGACGATGTGCGACATGTCGGGGACCGACGTGAAGCGCCACTTGTTCCTGTGCAGGCCAACGACGAAGTAGACGGCCGCCGCATAGATGAGGAACGGCGGCAGGAACACCTCGAGCGCCCCGACCTTTTCGACCAGGACGGAGCCCTCGAACCGCATCACGAAGGTGAGAACGACTGCGACCGCCGTCGCGATCAGATCGTGCGCGATGATCAGAAACTGGCGCGGTGTTAAATAGGACGTCAGGCGCATTCAGGGGTCCGATATTGGCGCGGCCACGTTCGAGGTCGCTGCGCAGCCGGCGATATCCAGTGCCGAATTGCGCCATTCCCGGCAAGCGCCTGCGGGCAGGCTATAGGCCGCCCGCGCCGCAAACTATAGGGCCGCCACACCGTACGCAACCGGCGTGCGGGGAGCACACCGGAAGGCACGGAGGACGGCCCAGCGACGCCGCACCGGCGCAGCCCGCACGCTCACATGGCCCGAACTACCGCATATGATTCGCGGCCCCGCGCCCGGTTTGCCGCCGGCATGAGGCCGGCCTGATTCGGCTGTTGCCTGCCATTCCCCTCGTCTTCTGGGCCGTCGTGGCCGCCGTGCGCAACCGGTCGGTCGCCGGCTCCAGCTAGGTGGCCGAAAGGGAGCGCACGACATCGTCCGACTTCAGCAGGTCCTCAAAATACGCGATCGTCCTTGTCAGACCGGCGCGCAGCTGGGTTGTCGGCCTCCATCCGAGGTGCTCCTGCGCTCGCGATATGTCCGGCTGGCGCTGGCGGGGATCGTCCTGCGGCAGAGGCCGGTGCACGATGCGGGCACGCGAGCCGGTCATTTCGATGACGAGTTCTGCCAATTCGCGGATGGACACTTCATTCGGATTGCCGAGGTTGATCGGACCAGTGATCGTATCGCCGCTTTGCATCAGCCGGACCAGCGCATCGACAAGGTCGTCGACATAACAAAACGAACGCGTCTGAGTGCCTTCGCCGTACACGGTGATATCGCGGCCGAGGAGCGCCTGGATCACGAAATTCGACACGACGCGGCCGTCGTTCGGATGCATCCTCGGGCCGTAGGTGTTGAATATGCGGGCGACCTTGATGCGCAGCTTATGCTGGCGCCAATAATCGAAGAAAAGCGTTTCAGCGCAGCGCTTGCCCTCATCATAGCAGGAGCGTGAGCCGATCGGGTTGACGTGCCCCCAGTAATCCTCCGTCTGGGGGTGAACATGGGGATCGCCATAGACCTCCGACGTCGATGCCTGCAGGATCTTGGCGCGAACCCGCTTGGCCAGGCCGAGCATATTAATGGCGCCGTGCACGCTGGTCTTCGTGGTCTGGACCGGGTCGTGCTGGTAATGAATTGGCGAAGCGGGGCAGGCAAGATTGTAGATGTCGTCGACTTCTACATAGAGCGGAAACGTTACATCGTGCCGCGCCAATTCAAAGGCCTTGTTATCGAGCAGCGCCTCGACGTTCGCGCGCGCGCCGGTGAAGAAATTATCGACGCAAAGCACCTGCTGGCCGCGTGCAAGCAGGGCTTCGCACAGATGGGAGCCGATGAACCCGGCGCCGCCAGTGACGAGTACTCGCCGTTGTAGGTGCACGTTCGCGCTCCCTTGAATCGAAATGTCACTATATCATGACGGAGGCGCGTAACGCAGCGGCCTTCCAGGCCGGTCGCTCGCGTCAGAAATGAGAGAAACTCGTTCGGCCTGTGCGGCGCGGTCAACCTATAAGGCCGTGCCCGTCGCGCGCAACCCGTTCCCTGCCGCCTTGATCGTCTTTCAGTCATCCGTCGCCGCCGGTTGGGAAGAACCGGACGGGCGCCTTGAGCTAGAATACTTCCGATTCGGAACGAAGACAGGCCGCCTGCGAAGGGGCCCGGGGCTTTCCAATGATCCGGCTGTCCATCGTCACGCCCTCGAGCGGCCACGACCTCACTTCGTACTCCCGCATTCTCCAGGCCTGCTCCTTCGCCGGCCCGCGTGTCGAAGTCGTCGTGCGCGACCAGTCCGGCAGCGCAGCCAAGGCGGACTTCCTGCGGGGGATCGAACAGGAGAACTGCCGGTTCCTGATCGTCCCGCCGGGCGAGCCGCCCGGAGACTGGACTGACGCGCTCGACACCGCGCAGGGTGACTTCGTCCTCCTCATTGCCGACGACGACATCCTGTTCGACCGCGCCATGACGATGCTGCCCGGCGTCATCGAGAGCGTCGCGGCCGACGCCTCGGTCATCGGCGTCGCCGCCCCGGGCCTGATCGAGACGCCGCAGGGCGCGGAGGCCTTTGCCTATCCCAACATCGACGCCGACGATCCGCTCGTACGCCTGTCAGGCTATCTGAGCGTGGACCGCCCTAACACGCTGCTGTTCTCGCCGGTGCGCCGCGCGACCATGCGCTGGGCGCTCGACATACTTCGCGACAGGCCCCTCGCCTTCCCGTTCGACGACGAACTCTCGAGCCTCCTGTATCTCGCCGCGGGCAAGTTCGCGCGCATGACGCGGCTGATGCACTTTCATGACGGGAGCAAAGCGAATTCCGCGCGTGGCGCCGAGGCCGCTTTCTACGAGCAGGCCCATCTCGATCCGGCGATCAACAAGCTCAACTGGTTCCTGTGCGCCTTCGAGGGCGCGACTTTGATCCGCCATGCAAGCCTGCCGCACGCCTATTCGCCGCAGCAACGGCAGGCAATGGCGGACCTGTGGTTCACGGCGATGTTTGCCCGCTTCAAGGCGCAACCGCGCGAAGCTTACGGCTCGCCGCTCGCCGGCGAAGCCGAGAAGACGTGCGCGCGCTGGAAGGAATCCACGGGGCGACTGTCGTTCGCCGACATGCTGGCCGACATCTGCCAGTTCCTGGCGCTGTCGTCGCAGGAGAACGCGCTCGAGTATTTCGCGTACTGGAGCGCGATGCTGGGGCTGCGGCAGGCCGGCGCGGCGTAAGAGATCAAGACGGCTTCGGCAGCGTTTCCGATCTCGACATCCAGCGCCAGGCGTCCGCGATCTGCTCGCGGAGCTCCGAATGCGCCGGTCTCCATCCGAGCACCTCGCGGGCGCGGCTGGCATCGCCGATCAAGATCGGCGGATCGCCGGGCCTGCGTGGAGCAGCATTGACGCGGATCGGCCGGCCGGTGGCGGATTGCGCGAGGTCGATAACCTGCCGGACCGAATAGCCTCGCGCATTCGCCAGATTGCAGGCGCAACTCGGGTTACCGTCGAGAAGATATTCGAGAGCGCGCACGTGCGCGTCGGCAATGTCCATGACGTGGACATAGTCGCGGACGCAGGTGCCGTCCGGCGTATCGTAGTCGGTCCCGAACACATCGATGGCGCCGCCGTCGCGGGCCGCTGCAAGGGTGAGCGGAATGAGATGCGTCTCCGGATCATGGGCCTCGCCGATCTCGCCGTCCGGGTCGGCGCCTGCGGCGTTGAAATAGCGGAGCGACACCGAACGCAGGCCGGCCGCGTTGTCGAGGTCGCGGAGCAGATGTTCGACCGCCATCTTGGAATAACCGTATGGATTCACCGGTGCTTGAGGATGGTCTTCAGTTAGTGGCAGCTTCTGAGGCAGGCCATAAATAGCGCAAGTCGACGAAAAGACGATAGGCAACGCTCCGCACTCGACAATCGCTGTAAGCATCACCTCGGAGCCGAATACATTATTGCGATAATATAGCATCGGATCGGCGCACGATTCCGCAACGTTTATGTAGCCAGCGAGATGCATTACTGCCATCGGCTGATGACGCGCGAGGACGTCACGTAGCCGAGCGCCATCTGCGAGATCGCCGGGCTCGAGCGGCCCCCACTTTACGGCCCGGTCATGGCCGCGCGACAGATTGTCATAAGCGACGGGTTCCCAGCCATAGGCCGCAAGCAGTTTGCAGACATGGCTGCCAATGTAACCGGCGCCACCAGTGACCAGAATTTTCGTGTGCTTACGCATGGATGTTTTAGTCAGTGAAATGCAAATAGAACGATTGGGCAACGTTTTTCATGGAATTATTTCTAACCGTTATTCAATATCATAAATGGTTCTCCATTTATTCTATAAGCGCTGAA